>Ga0206129_10006886_pt1 | contig 11391 bp, 14 predicted proteins | sample Helgoland_Spring_8_FD_148616 | JGI IMG/M metagenome (GOLD analysis project Ga0206129, IMG submission 148616) | Pelagic subsurface seawater microbial communities from Kabeltonne, Helgoland, North Sea - Helgoland_Spring_Bloom_20160502_2 | ecosystem: Environmental > Aquatic > Marine > Epipelagic ...
AACCAGCCCTTGCGGCAATGCGGGGCTGGCGCTATGTCGCGAAGCTGAACCTAGTGGCTGTCGACGTACGATTTAGTGTGCGCGCCGAACCACGACTAACGTTATATTGGAGCCGATAATGCCGACATTCACTGCGCTGACGACCCTTCTGGGAAAACCTGCAGCCGAAGCGCTGGGCACGGCGATGGAACGACTGATCCCGGAACCGACAGGTATTGGGGTTTTTGAAGTAGAGGATGGTTCGGGCCTTTGGGAAGTGGGCGGCTATTTCACAGAACATCCGGATGAAACAGCTCTGTCTTTGTTGGCGACAGCAATGGGCGCCAAATCTTTTGCGGTTTCTGAATTGCCAGAAACTGATTGGGTCGCGCACGTGCGCCGTGAATTGGCACCAGTCGAGGCCGGGCGCTTCTTTGTTTACGGCAGTCATGATGCCGACAAAGTACCTGCAGACTGCGAACCACTGTTGATTGAGGCGGCAATGGCGTTTGGGACGGGCCATCATGGTACGACCTTGGGCTGCTTGCGCGCTTTGGACCGCCTGTCAGAGGGTGGATTTCAAGGTGAAAACGTGGCGGACATCGGTTGCGGTACTGCTGTTTTAGGCATGGCTGCGGCACGCATTTGGCCGAACCCCGTTATGGTCAGTGACATTGATGAAGTCGCAGTTGATGTGGCCAATGCCAACGTTGAGGCCAATAACTTGGTCGGACGCATCATTGCTGTCGAAGCTGCTGGTTTTGATCATCCTGAACTTTTGGCCAAAGCACCGTATGACTTGGTTTTTGCCAATATTCTCAAAGGCCCCCTGATTGCATTGGCACCAGATATGGCCACGAATCTGGCGGATGAGGGCTATGCGGTTCTCTCTGGGATTTTGAATGAGCAGGCCGATGACGTAATTTCAGTGTATGCACAGAACGGCGTTAATCTTGTTCATCGGGAAGAGATTGTTGAATGGACAACGCTAACCTTGCAGAAAAAGACATAATTAGAGCCCTGTTCTAAAGGGTTTTGAAGCATTCACTTATAAAATGACTTATTTCAGGACTATCCATAGGTTGGATCAGTTCAGGGACTGGCCGTTTATAATTAGGTGTAATCATGTATGGTCCAAGTAAAATTTTGATGAACGTTTAAATGATATCGAGCGCAAACACACAGCGATGGCGCGTGGGTATATTACAGAGATCCGTAATGATGGATTGATCGTTCTTAAGCCTTATGCATGCCGCTGCGGGTTCAGTATTCCAGTTGCAGGCATCGTGATGCTTCTTGCCTGCTTGTTGTTTTTCAGTGCATTTATTTGGTAGCTGTTTGGCCAGACCTTTATGGCGAACGCGTTGCCAAGTTGGATCAGGGCACCTTTGTTGAACAAGGCGGCGCATGGGCCATGCAAATTGATCCGGCAACAGAGTATTGTGCGACCGTAATTGGCCCAATTCTCCGCTAATTTAGAGACTCTCCAGTGTTCGTAGAAGTGCGTTGGCCCCGTTTAGGGGGGATAGGCTGCAAGTAAACATAAAAAACCGCGCAAGCCGAATTGGGTTTGCGCGGTTTTTGAGTCTAGGGGCTCTAATTCGCTGAGGGAGGGCGAGGAGGAGGTTCTGTTAGAATTCGAATTAGCGTGCGCGTGCAACAGTTTGGATGTCGCCGCGTGAAAGACCAATGTCTTCAAGCTCGCGGTTGCTAAGTGATTTAAGGGCATTACATGTCAAGCGTGCGTCATTCCAAAATAAAGCAGCATCAATTGCTGAGTGAACGGCGCCTGAAATACGGGCTGCAACTGAAGTTGTGCCGAATGTAGTGCTGTTTGTGCCGAATGTTGTCATTGTCGCAGTCCTTTATAAATGTTGGCCGGGATTGTCCGGTCTTGTAATGTGGCGTCTAGAGCCAAAAATTGAATCCAACAATAACTAAGAATGCATGTTCGATATGCGTTTTGGACATAGGTAAATGCAATAATATATCCATGAAAATAGGGTGTTATTCATGACCTCGCGCACGTTGTTTGTGTGATGTTGAGGCATAGAGTTTTGTACGACGCAATGTTGCCTCTTGGCGAATGTTCTTGTTTCGTGCTATTTGTGCAAAGAAGTAACAACAATGCAGGGCAGGTCACGCAATGGTGCGCGTTTTAGGAATTGATCCAGGGCTTAGGAATATGGGGTGGGGGGTTATCGATGTTGATGGTCCGCGTATTCGCCATGTTGCGAACGGCGTTATCCACTCTGAAGGGGCTGATTTAGCAGTTCGCCTTTTGTCATTGCATCGCGGCCTCACTGAGGTGATGGTGCGCTATGCCCCGCACACGGCTGCGGTTGAGCAAACCTTTGTAAACAAGGACGGCGCGGGAACGCTGAAACTGGGCCAGGCACGGGGCATCGCCGTGTTGGTGCCAGCGCAGGGCGGATTGACTGTCGGTGAATATGCCCCAAATAAAGTGAAGAAAACCGTTGTTGGTGTTGGTCATGCTGACAAGGGCCAAGTTGCCCATATGGTTAAGTTGCAATTGCCCGGTGTTGAGCTGGCGGGACCTGATGCGACGGACGCATTGGCGATCGCCATTTGTCACGCCCATCATGGTGGGGCCAGCGGGCTGGCAGAAGCATTACAAAAGGCATTGGTATGATTGGGAAACTCACAGGACGTCTAGATTACCGCACCAAAGACCATGTTCTGATTGATGTGCGCGGCGTTGGTTATATCGTGTATTGTTCGGAACGGACGATGGCGACTTTGCCCGGGGTGGGTGAAGTTTGCGCCTTGTTCACCGATTTGGTTGTGCGGGAGGACCTGATGCAGTTGTTTGGTTTTCCAACCTTGGCGGATAAGGAATGGCATCGTTTACTCACTTCCGTTCAAGGTGTTGGTGCCAAAGCATCCCTCGCAATTCTTGGCACCTTAGGTACCGATGGTGTGAGTCGCGCTATTGCGCTGGGAGACTGGAATTCGATTAAAGCGGCCAAAGGTATTGGACCTAAGATTGCACAGCGTGTGGTTTTGGATCTGAAAGATAAGGCCCCATCAATCATGGCCATGGGCGGCACGATGGCTCAAGCCATGGGCGATGATGATGGCGAAGTGATTGAAGGCCCTATTTCAAGCCCAGTTGTTCAAAACCAATCGGCACAGGCCGAAGCTTTGTCTGCGCTTGGCAATCTTGGTTATGCGCCCGGTGATTCTGCGGGGGCAGTGGCCCAAGCGGCGGGCGAAAACCCTGATGCTGAAACGCCTGTACTTATTCGTGCTGCATTGCAATTGTTGGCTCCGAAAGGTTAAGGGCGGTTGTGGCTGAGCCTTCCACTGGAAGAACGCCGCACCTTGCGCCATGGATGATTTATGAGTGAACCAGACCCAACTTTGCGCCCCGCGCCCATGCCCGAAGATTTTGACCGCGCTTTGCGTCCTCAAGGTTTGAACGAGTTTGTGGGGCAAGCTGAAGCGCGCGCCAACCTGCGTGTCTTTATCCAATCTGCCAAGCAGCGTGGCGAGGCGATGGATCACACCTTATTCCACGGACCACCTGGTTTGGGGAAAACAACATTGGCTCAGATTATGGCACGTGAGTTGGGTGTAAATTTTCGCATGACATCTGGCCCCGTCTTGGCCAAGGCAGGCGATTTGGCGGCAATCCTGACCAATCTTGAGGCGCGGGATGTTCTGTTTATTGATGAAATTCACCGCCTCAATCCTGCAGTAGAAGAAGTGCTATATCCAGCCCTTGAAGACTTCGAACTAGATTTGGTGATCGGTGAGGGGCCAGCGGCCCGTACTGTTCGGATTGAATTGCAGCCTTTCACGCTTGTTGGTGCGACAACCCGCATGGGTCTGTTAACCACGCCGCTGCGTGACCGTTTTGGTATTCCGACCCGTCTAGAATTTTACACCGAGGATGAACTGTTCATCATCGTTGAGCGCAACGCTCGTAAATTGGGTGCCCCCGCCGACGAAGGTGGCGCGCGAGAGATCGCACGGCGTGCGCGTGGAACCCCACGTATCGCTGGGCGTTTGTTGCGCCGCGTTGTGGATTTCGCAGTTGTTGAAGGTGATGGCCGCGTCACGCAAGAACTAGCAGATAGCGCATTGACCCGTCTGGGTGTCGATCGCTTGGGTTTAGATAGTGCTGACCGCCGCTATCTGCGCTTGATCGCTGAAAACTATCAGGGTGGTCCTGTTGGGATTGAAACGCTAAGTGCAGCACTCAGCGAAAGCCGTGATGCCTTGGAAGAAGTGATCGAACCGTATTTGCTTCAACAAGGTCTAATCCAGCGCACACCGCGTGGTCGGATGTTGGCGCAGAAGGCTTGGACCCATTTGGGCATGGCACCGCCGGCCAAGGCATCAGACCTATTTGGCTTATAGTCTAGAGATTTAAGACGAAGGACACTGAAAATGGATTTTACGGACGTAGAACAATTGTTTACCCGTGCGGATGAATCATTTGCATTTGCCCGTTGGGGGCGTGGGATTGCACCGGTGGTGTTTGGTGTCGAAGATGAGACCTTAGGCGTTATCAAAGGTGCCATTGATGCAGTGTGCCGATTAGCAGGTCACGAAATGACAGATGGCGATGCGGAACTCGGTAGCAACTTTATGTGGTTCTTTTTCCGCGATTGGGATGAATTGCTAGAGGTTCCGCGCCTTGGCGATATGGTCCCAGATCTTGAGCCGTTGGTGGGCCGTCTTAAAGACGCAGATGCAAACCAGTACCGCGCGTTTCGCTTCGATGATGTAGGCGCGATTAAAGCTTGCTTCGTTTTTCTGCGCATGGATGACAGCCTGTCCGCACTGCCCGCAGATACATTGGCGCTAAGCCAAGCGACGCAATCGATGCTGTTGTGGTCAGATACGGCGTTTAAAACCCAGTCGCCGCTGGCATTGGTCGGTGAAACAACTGTTTTGCGCCCAGAAATTGGCCAAGTTATCGCCGCAGCCTACGATCCCATCTTGCCTGTATCGTCCGAAGACCCAACGCATGCACTGCGAATGTTTGCGCGCATTGGTATAATGAAATGATCCCGCACAGCTTCCCAGTCACCGTCTATTATGAAGACACCGATATGGCAGGCATCGTCTATTATGCCAACTATTTGCGTTATATTGAACGTGCGCGTTCTGAGATCGTTGAAGAGTTGGGCATCGATCAGCGCACAATGCGCGATGCGGGAATCGTATTTGCGGTTACGCGGGTTGAAGCGGATTATCTTGGATCTGCGAGATTGGGCGATCGCGTTAAAGTCGTCACGACGCATTATGCGTCTGGCGCTGTCCGTTGGGTGTTTGACCAAACTGTTGAACTGGATGGTAAACGAATTTTCCGTGCGAAAGTGACTGCTGCTTGCATGACAGTTGAGGGAAAACCAACCCGTCTTCCTGCGGAAATCCGCGCATTAAAGCAGTTCTAAACCTGTTCTGACGCCATAGTGATGGCTTTCTCCCTGTTATTGCGCTACAAACATGCTCAATGATGGTCAAAAAACTGACCGCAACAAAAGAGCAGGCACATGGAAGCAGAAACGCTAGCCCTAGCGCATGAGATTGATTTCTCTATGTGGGCATTATTCGCACGCGCGACACTCACTGTAAAAATAGTTATGATCATGCTGATCGTTGCCTCTTTTTGGGCATGGTCGATTATTGTTCAAAAGATGATCAGTTATCGCAATGCGCGGACTGAAGCGCGGGTATTCGATCAAAAATTCTGGTCGGGCGAACCGCTGGACGCGTTGTTTGATCAAATTGGGCCAGCACCTAACGGACATTCTGAAAAGGTATTTGCCGCTGGTATGACCGAATGGCGCCGTTCGCATCGCGACGATGGTGGTTTGATTGCTGGTGCAAGCGCGCGCATCGACCGCAGCATGGATGTTGCTATTAATAAGGAAGCGGAAAGCCTGCAAAAGGGTCTGACAGTTTTGGCAACCGTGGGGTCGACTGCTCCGTTTATTGGGTTGTTCGGGACCGTGATTGGAATCATGAACGCCTTTATCGAAATTGCAGAACAACAAAATACCAACCTTGCCGTAGTGGCACCGGGTATTGCCGAGGCTTTGTTGGCCACAGGTTTGGGCCTATTGGCCGCGATCCCAGCTGTTGTGTTTTACAATAAACTAAGCGCGGACAGTGATCGCATTATTTCTGGCTACGAAGCATTCTCTGATGAATTCGCGACCATCCTTAGCCGTCAGTTGGACAGTTAAGGCATGGGTGCGGGAACAGTACAAAAAGACGATGGGGGCGGACGTCGTCGTCGTCGTCGCGGCAGCGCACGGCCAATGGCGGAAATTAATGTTACGCCGTTTGTTGATGTTATGTTGGTGTTGCTGATAATCTTTATGGTAGCAGCACCATTATTAACAGTCGGTGTGCCCGTTGAGCTGCCCAAGACGGCTGCGGGCGCATTGCCGGTGGATCAGGAAGAACCACTGACAGTGACGATCACGGCCGAGGGTTCCATACAAATCCAAACTACGGAAACACAGCGCGATCAGTTAATCACACGCTTGCGTGGCATTGCGGCGGAACGCGAGAGCGACCGTGTATTTCTTCGTGCTGATGGTGCGGTACCTTACTTGCAAGTCATGCAAGTGATGGGCGCGTTGAACGCTGGTGGCTTTTCCAACATCGGTCTGGTGACAGATATCGGTGGCCCCGCGCTTGACGGGGCGGATCAGTAAGGTCGAGGGGCGCAAGCTGTGAACACAGGGCAGATCATATCGGCGGTAGGGCACGCGATTTTGATAGGTTGGATGGTGTTCGGTGGGATTTTCCGCACCGAACAGCTACCTATCGAAGCAACGGAAGTCTCTGTCATCTCTGGTGAAGCCTATGCAGCATTGATGGCAGCCCAAGATTCACCAACCTCTCAAAATGAAGTGGCCCAACCCGCACAGCCCGTTGCGGATAACGAGGTTGTGGACGTCCCAGCGTCTGAGACGTTACCAGAGCAAGAGACACCGGATTCTGCGCCTGCGCCCTTTGCTGATGATGCGCCTGATGTCAGTGAATTAATCCCGTTGCCAGATGCCGAAGTGTCCGATGCAGCGCCCGTGCTGCCAACGCCAGAACCAGAAGTGGCTGTTGAAGCTCCTGAAACAAGTGAAACACCAGTTCCACAAGCGTCCGTTCGTGTTGCACCTGAAGCGGTTACTGCACCTGACCCAGAAGCCCGGCGTGATCCGGTTGAGCAGGACGCGGTTGAACCGGCTGAAGTTGGCGAAACCGTTGTTGAGCCGCAAGAGGCGACTGCACCTGAAGAGGCAGCAACAGAGATCGTGACCGAGGCAGAGCAACCTGCAGCCGCACCAGAAACATCACTTCGTCCACCGCCGCGTCGTGCTACACGTCCCGCGGTACAGACTGCTGAAACGTTAGAGCCTGCTGCAGAGCCGGTGGCCCAAGAACAATCGGGTTTCCCCGCAGTCGAAGACGCATTGGCTGAAGCTTTGGGGCAAGTTACGGAAACGCCGCGTGCGCCAAGCGGCCCACCATTATCTGCGGGCGAAAAGGACGCATTGCGGATCGCCGTGCAGGACTGCTGGAACGTCGGTTCGCTATCTAGCTTGGCCCTCGAAACTACAGTTGTTGTGGCGGTGTCTCTTACGCAAGATGGCAAACCAATTGTGTCTTCGATCCGCCAAGTGGGTAGCGAAGGCGGAACTAGCGCCTCGGCAAATCAAGCGTTTGAGACCGCCAAACGAGCTATTATCCGCTGCGGAACCCGTGGTTTCCAATTACCCAGCGACAAGTACAATCAATGGAAAGACATTGAAATGACATTCAATCCCGAAAGGATGCGCATCAAATGATGGTTCGAATTTTTATAATCTTGATGGCTTTGGTGATGACGGCGACGCTCTCGTTGGCTCAACAAGGCCCGTTGCGCATCGAAATCACTGAAGGTGTTATTGAACCTTTGCCGTTTGCGACACCAAATTTTGTGGCCGAAAACGGCAGTAGCGTCGAGATGGGAGCACAGTTGGCTCGTGTCGTGGCCGCTGACTTGCAAAACACCGGATTGTTTCGCGAAATTCCGGCCACGGCCTATATCAGTAACGTAACCGACTTCGGGTCAGTCATCCAGTATCCTGATTGGAAAGCGATCAATGCGCAGGCTTTGGTTACTGGTGCAGTGAATGTCTCTGGCAATAATCTTACGGTTAAGTTCCGCCTTTATGATATCTTTTCGGGTGCCGAATTGGGCAATGGCCTACAGTTCCAAGGAACGACAGAAGGTTGGCGTCGTATGGCGCACAAGGTTGCAGATGCAGTTTACAGCCGGGTCACGGGTGAAGCCGGCTATTTCGACAGTCGCGTTGTTTTCGTTTCGGAAACGGGACCCAAAAATAAGCGTCAAAAGCGTTTGGCAGTCATGGATTATGATGGTGCTGGCTTGAAATACCTGACTGATAGTCGTTCATTGGTTCTTGCACCGCGTTTTAGCCCTACAGGTGACCGGGTCCTTTACACTTCATATGAAACAGGTTTCCCGCGTATTTATGTTTTGGATGTAGGCAGCGTCCAGCGCCGCGTGTTGGAAAGCGGCGAAGGCTCGATAAGCTTTGCTCCGCGTTTTTCACCAAACGGGCAAACGGTTGTTTATTCCCAAGCCACAGGCAGTAACACAGACATTTATACAATGGACATCGCATCAGGCCGCTCAACGCGCCTGACGTCGGCACCATCTATCGAAACAGCGCCAAGTTACAGCCCGGATGGCAACAGTATCGTGTTTGAGAGCGACCGCTCTGGAGCGCAGCAGTTGTACATCATGTCCGCTAACGGTGGAGAGGCAAAACGTATTTCATTCGGGCAGGGTCGCTATGGTACGCCTGTGTGGTCTCCGCGTGGAGATTTGGTTGCCTTTACAAAGCAATCCAAAGGGCGCTTCCACATTGGCGTTATGCGGGTTGATGGAAGTGAAGAGCGTCTTTTGACTGCGTCCTTTTTAGATGAGGGGCCAACATGGTCGCCAAATGGCCGTGTGATCATGTTCCACCGCGAGACCCAAGGGGCTGATGGCCGATCAACATTGTATTCTGTGGACATCACTGGGCGTAACTTGCGTCCTGTGCGTACCCCCGAGGGTGGTTCCGACCCATCGTGGTCTCCATTGCAGAAATGATCCGAAACAATTTGAAATGTGGCGTGCGATGACAGCTTGCCACAACCGTGATAGAAGAACCTAAATAATAGTTAGACCTAAAAAACGAGGCGAAGCAGATGAAATTGACAATCAAAGTAATTCTGATGACGGGCGCGCTATCTATGGCCGCTTGTACTAACGCAGGCAAATTGGGTGGAGGTGCTGGTGACGGTGCATTTGACCCAAATGCTGCGGGGAACTCTGGTGTGATTGCGGGCAGTGCGTCTGATCCAGCGTCTACCGCGTACTTCCAGCAAGCTGTTGGCGATCGTGTGACGTTTGAAGTCGATCAATCATTATTGACTGCAGTGGGTCGCGCTACTTTGGACGGTCAGGCAACTTGGTTGCTGGCCAATGCGGATTACACTGCCATTATCGAAGGTCACGCAGACGAGCAGGGCACACGTGAATATAACATCGCATTAGGCAACCGTCGTGCGGATGCTGCGCGCAGCTATTTGGTTTCCAAAGGTGTTCCATCATCGCGCATGCAAATCGTAAGCTATGGCAAGGAACGTCCAATCGAGATATGCAGCGAAGAAGCGTGTTACGCAAAAAACCGTCGCGCAGTCACAGTGTTGGCTGGCGGCCTGACAGGGTAAAAACCTATGAAGTATGCAATTCGTGTCGTGATCTGTTGTGTATTGTGGCCTTTAGCGGCCACAGCACAAGACGATCAAACCTTGGCCGATGTCCGTCAAGAACTGACGGTTCTGAATGTTGAGATACAAAAGCTCAAGCGTGAGTTGTCTACAACTGGCATGGCCGGCGGTGGCACGACTGGTGGTTCTTTGTTAGATCGTGTCGAGGGGATTGAAAGTGAACTGCAACGTCTCACTGGCAAAACTGAAAAATTGGAATTCCGAATTGGTCGCGTTGTTGCCGATGGCACCAACCGTATTGGTGATCTTGAGTTCCGTCTTGTTGAGCTTGAGGGTGGAGACATTGGCGCGATCGGCGAAGCATCAACTTTGGGCGGCGAAGAGCAAGTGACCTCCCTAATTACAGTGCCAGTTGAACCTGAAACAGGAAGCCAGTTGGCGTCTCAAGAGTCTGCCGACTTTGAGCGGGCGTCGGGGGCGCTCGCATCCGGTGACTTTCAAAGCGCTGCAGTCCAGTTTGCGGCCTTTAATCAAAACTATCCAGGTGGCCCGCTAAGTGTGGATGCTGACCTTCTGCGTGGCGACGCGCTAGAGGGTCTTGGTGATACACGTTCTGCGGCGCGCGCCTATCTCGAGGCGTTTAGTGTGGACCAAACAGGAACGAATGCACCGTCTGCTTTGTTCAAATTGGGCAGCGCCCTTGGCCGTTTAGGTCAGACCAGTGAAGCCTGTGTGACTCTTGGCGAAGTGTCAGCACGCTTTCCAAATTCTGATGCTGCATTGGAAGCCAATTCTCAAATGCAAAATATTGGATGTTCGTGATCCATAGCGGGTTTTAACCACATGTCGAAAACCCAACTTGCTGAATTGATTGCACGGCAAATGTCTTTTCATGATCTTAAGAGGTTTGGTGTCGCGGTGTCAGGCGGTGGTGACTCGATTGCATTGCTGGTTTTGATGGCGCGCTACGCCAACCAAACTGGCATCGCGTTGCATGCAATTTCGGTTGATCATGGACTGCGCGACGGCACGGATGCTGAACTTAGTTTGGTTTCTGCTCAATGTGCTAAACTGGATGTTCCACATACCGTCGTATATTGGACGGGATGGGATGGTGCAGGCAACCTACAGAGCAACGCACGTGACGCGCGGTATGATTTGATCGCTAAGTGGGCTAAAAATCACGATATTGATGTAGTGGCTTTGGGTCACACTGCCGATGATCAGGCCGAAACACTGCTGATGCGCATGGCGCGCGGCGCAGGTGTTGATGGTTTGGCTGCCATGGCATTTGAGAGCCAACGCCATGGCGTGACATGGCTAAGGCCACTTTTAGGAGCAGCGCGCGAGGACTTGCGCGTTATTTTGCGTCAAGAAAACGTGACTTGGGCCGAAGATCCCAGCAATGAAAATCGTGATTTTGAAAGAATTCGGATGCGCGATGCGCTAAAAGCACTCGCTCCTCTTGGCTTGAATGCACAGACCTTGGCCATGGTTGCTAGCAACATGTCTGATGCGCGTGCGGCACTTGAGTGGCACACATCATTGGCGGCGAAAGACGCATGTGAAGCGAGACTTGGAACTGTGCGAATTGACCTAAAGCGTTACAATGTCCTGCCCGTTGAGATTGCTCGTCGCCTT
>Ga0206129_10006887_pt1 | contig 11391 bp, 8 predicted proteins | sample Helgoland_Spring_8_FD_148616 | JGI IMG/M metagenome (GOLD analysis project Ga0206129, IMG submission 148616) | Pelagic subsurface seawater microbial communities from Kabeltonne, Helgoland, North Sea - Helgoland_Spring_Bloom_20160502_2 | ecosystem: Environmental > Aquatic > Marine > Epipelagic ...
TGCATTGAGTGTGATTGCACGGTATTGCTGATTTGGTGTCACGGGCTTGTTATCCTATGTTTGGGGGATGGTTTTTTATGATTTCCTTCTTTACTCCAGATGGAAGCTTAGCAGAATCACTAGGAGAAATTTTACTACACATCGTCATTGGGAACGATGCAACTAACTTACACAATACAATCTAAATCTATGACAAGTATGAACCTAACATCCCGGCGTTTCCTAAGGACAGGAGCGCTATCCACTGCCGCTGTGCTTTTAACATCGCCCTCACTCTTTGCCGCTGACGCGAGTGTGCTACAACGATATGTTATTGATGGCGGTTGGCCCATGTTTCTAATCGGCGCACTTATTCTTTGCCTCATTGCACTTTGTGTTTTCAACGCTATGAATTTCACTCGGGCGAAGTTTGTTCCCGATGACTTGAAAGCAGGCCTCATGGATCATATGATCAACTGCCGCGTTCGTTCCGCTATTGAGCTGGGGGCATCCCATCCCAGCTATTTGGGTAGAATGATGGCATATGCCTTGCCCAATGTTGACGCACGTCGCTTAGAGGATCTTGGACGAGATTATGTGGAGGATGCCATTGCTGATTTCACGATTAATGAAAACCGCAAAAGCATGACCTTGGTCAATTATATCTCGCTCATTGCTCAGGCGGCTCCGATGCTGGGACTATTTGGAACAGTTCTTGGTATGGTGGGAGCGTTCGGAACATTGGCTAGTGGAGACGGTTCTGCTGATCCGTCGGCGCTCGCCGGAGATATTTCTGTGGCGCTACTAACGACTCTGTGGGGTTTGGTTACAGCGATCCCGGCACTTACCGCTTATTTCTTTTTCAAAAACAAACTCAACAATCTCGTTGCCGAGTGCCACCAAACATCTGAGGAGCTGCTCAATGCATCGATACAGACGGTGAATGGCGATGCCCACTTAGCCAAAATTCCAGAAGGCATTGCTTGATAGAACCGTGCTGAGACGAGGGTGCCCTCATCTAAGTCTCGCTCGCCCATCTTCACAGTGATCATAGTATAAATTATGGCATCAAAAAAATTACACAGAGCAGCCGCAGGTAGCAATGACGAGCTGCAGGTTGACATGTCTCCCATGATTGACATGGTGTTCTTGTTGTTAATTTTCTTCATTGTTGCGTCTACGGTTATCGTGGTGAAGCAGGACCCAGAGGTGAAGCCGCCTGTAGCCAAATACTCCAAGAAAGCCAAAGACGGCAAAGGGCGTATTGTAATCAATGTCCGTCAAGATGGCACCTTTCTAGCAGAGACCGCTACATTGACCTTTGATGACTCTGAAGATATTCAAAAATACGTAAAAGAGCGTAAAGCTATTGAGGAAGGCAAAGGGCTTGTTCCCGTCATTCACCTACGTGGCGACCAAGGAGTGCCATTCAAATATGTACGTAAGGTTATAAGGGCTGCGGCGATCGCTGGAGTAGATAATGTCATTTTCTCGGTTTACGGATTTGAAAATTAGCGGCATATTAAAAAGGGAAGTATTTAAATAAACATGTCTCGCAAGAAAAAAGCAGAAGATCTCGAAGAAGATGAACCAGGTTTGGACATTTCGTCACTGATTGACGTTTGTTTTTTGCTGCTCATTTACTTCCTGGTAACCACTACCATTCAGCCTCGCGAACAAGACTTGAGGATGACATTGCCCGCTGCAGCGCCGAGCGACACACCGCCTGCACTGGCTCCCATGTTTATCAAGGTCGATAAGGCGGGGGATGTTTTTATCAATAGTGGTGCAGCTGAAGAGTTAGTGGAATCAGATGCCGCTAGCCGAAGATTGCCGGAGTTGACAAGCCGCTTGGATGGATATGTGGCAACCGCTAAAGCAGGCGCGCAGGAACCTATTGTTCAGATATGGGCTGACGGTGAAGCCGAGCAGCAGCGTATTGTCGACGTGCTCAACTGCTTAGCTGGCCTTGAAATCAGTAAGGTGACCTTCACTGATTTAATAGACGGCCCATAGTCTCTCTATAATCTGCAGTGATGCAGAGTCTCTTTTTACAATATCAATCACGATCGGATCGTGCTGTGATTTATCTACCTACTACAAAAAAACGATGATTTCTAAGTTTAACTCAGCCGCTGTATCCCTAATGATTATCGTGTTGGTATTCACGGCGACGGTAGTTGATGTAAGTGCGCAAAATTTGCAGGCTCAGATATCTAATGCGAATACAGCATTCCAGAAGGGTGACTACGAAGGCAGCCGCAATACCTTAGAGCATGTAACGAAGACCTTTGGCGCTAGGGCACCTATGCTCTATGGGCCCAAGTTTGGAGTGATCTATTATAAGAAAGGTATTTGTGAGCTTAAATTGGCAGGCGCGGCTAAGAGAGGGAATCGGCAGGCTGATGCCAGCAAGTGGTTTGAAGAAGCAGCCAAGTCTTTTGATGTTTGTTACACGAAGTACCCTAATGGCGCGCCTGATATGGCCCCCACAATAAACACAGCGCACAAAACGTGCCTGCAACGATGGGCGGAAACAAAAATGGGGCTCAAGGATTATGATGAGGCTCTTCGCCTGTATAATAAATTTGAAGCGGAGCGTGATAAAGCAAAAGATAAAAGATTACCTTCACCGGGTGGTTTTAATATCAATCTAGCAATCTGTAACTTTCTCAAAACTGAACCCGATCTTGCTGAGGGCATAGGTAAGTTTGAGCCAGCCTTGGTCAATAAGAAGAAGTGGGGAACATCTGACTCCGCGGTGGTCGCTGCTTTTTTGGCTCTTTCTCAGGCGGTTGTTAAACAAGGGCAGGAGGGCGCTATGGTTGATTTCCTCAACAAAAACAGAGCGGATCTCACCCTAGAGCCTTATCAGATGTATGAATTTTCTCCTTTGTTCTTAAAGCTTGCAGCAAATGCTTTGGAGGCAGATATGTATATTGCCGCGCGCAACCTATACTCGATGATCCCCAGCTCCGAGGTGATCATTGCAGATATTCAGGCACGGATTAATCAATTGCCTGGCCGCCGTGGTATCGTAGATGGAGCAAACACGATCGAGGTTGGCCGCCTTAAAAAAGGTCTTGAGGGCTTGAGGGAAAAAGTCAGCTCAGGGGACCCTGATGATGTTGGTATACTCACCGCCATGTGTTTTCTTCACGATAAGGTGGGCAATCAGCGGGGCGTCTATGCGGGTCTGCAATTGCTGGAACGTTACTACAACAAGAGTAAAAAGCGTGAAACAAACCTCTATAACCTTGTTCGCGTTTCTTCGCTTCTTGGCCTCATTGTGGATACCGAGAAACATGGTAAGGTGTATCTCGATAATTTCCCTGAGAGTGATAAGGCCGAGAGCGTTCGCCGGATGATGCTCTCTAGTCTGTTTTTTGCGGGTGAATATGAAAAAAGCCTGCGGGTAGCTGAGTCTATGTTTGATACACTGCCCAAGGAGACAGAGCAGCACGACATGTGTTTGTTTGTGTTGGGGGGGAGTTATTTTTACCTGGGTCGTTTTGATGAGGCGCAGCCTTTCATTGATCAACATATCGCCGAATACCCCGAGAGTAAGCTGGCCATGCACTCAAGATACTATCAAGCCTCCAATCAAACGCGAATGCAGTACTGGGATAAAGCTGCTGAATTACTCGATGAGTTCCTGGCTGATTATTCAGAACCAGCGAAGAACATCTATACGCCGAATACGCTTTATGATCGTGCGAGCTGTCATTTTTCAGCAAGTGAATATGAACCTGCATTGGAGCTGCTGAAACGCCTAGAGGAAGAGTTTCCCAAGTCGGGCATGATTGATATGGCCTTCACCATGAGAGGCAATATTCATGAAAGCATGGCAGATTTTGAAGATGCTGAGAAGTATTACCTAAAGGCCCTTGAGGTTGCTGAGCAGCGCAATAACGAAAGTGTAGCAGGTGAGGCCCTCAGTTATTTGGTGGGCATGCTGGCCGCTCAAAAAGGGCCGGATAAAGACAACCCGTATCCGCGGCTTAAGGATGCGGTACCTTTTTATGATCGATTCATGGAGAGATACAGCGCGACGCCATTCAAACCTCAGGTTGTTGTGTATGGAATGCCGGCCATGAAGGCGGTAGGGAAAGAGGATGAAGGCCTGAAAAATTTGCAGAAAGTAATCACCGAGCTTGCTAGTGATGAGAGGCAGTTTTTCCTTGAGGAATCAGTGAATGCTTTTTCAGACTTCTTCTTGCAAAAAGAGGGCAATACTCCTGAGCAACTAAAAGATTTTTATTACAGCTTTCCTGATATCGATATATCTAACAAGCGTGTGCTGGCCTTGCTGCGTATCGCTATTATTGGTGTGTTTGAGGAGCAAATAGAAATAGCAGAGGCGAATGAGGATAAAGACTTAATCCTCAAGTATAATTCCGGTATCAAGGCGCTTTTCAAAGACCTCAAGGGAGAGTTTGATCCGAAGCAGCTGACCAACTTCGTTTTAATCCGTGTAGGCGATTACCTCAGAGAGAAGACATCAGCGCCCAAACAGGCATTGCCATATTATGAGGAGCTTTTAAGTAGGGATGACAAGTTCGGTGAATTCAAGGCTCGGCTTGGTATCGCCGATGTGTTGGGCAGTTCTGATGATGTGTCAGATAATAAGCAGGCAATCGTGAGCCTTGAGGACATTAGGAAGCGTGCAACAGATGATGAACAGGTGCAGGAAGATGCCCTTTTCCGGATTATTGAAATCAGTGGTAAGATTGGCGATTGGGCTAAGTGTGAAACATCTTGTCGACAGTATCTTGATGCTAAATATAGCAAAAAGACAGCCCAGGTTAGTTACCTTTTTGCAGTCTCATTTGATAAACGTGGAATGAATGAAGATGCGCTGTATTATTATGGTAACGTCTACAACCGTTATCGAGGATTCATCCTGATTTCGGCACCCTCAGTTCGACGTGTTATGGAAATTATGTGGGAGCGTAACATGCAAGCGGGTGAACAAGTAGGCAATGGTGACAAAGCAATCACTCTCGAAATGGGTGATCGTCAGACATGTTATCAGAAAATTGGTTATCCTTATGTCAATGGTGCCATGAAGCGTATTCGAGAAACAAACGCCGATATAACGGATGAGGAGAAGGATTTGTGGGATGCGGTGGCAGCACTGGTGAAAAAGTATGAAACCTCAGGGATGATCAAAACCATGGAGCAGGTGAAGAAAGAGGAGGAAGAGGCAAAGCGCCGAGGCAGAGGTAAATAATGTGTCGCGGATCATGTTTTTCCCAGCCCTCGTAATAAATAAATTAGAAACTTAAATGAAGATACAATCAATTTTAACCATTCTCAGCAGCATTTATTTGCTGTGTGTTACATCGGCAACAGCACAGGAAGAGCCAGAACTCCCAAAAGGCCGCTTGTTATATAGCAATGGCTCGCACGATGATGTTTATGTTATCAGTTACAAAGCAGGGGTAGCGACCTACAGAACAAACATGAGGTCGTTAAATATTCTCCAGGCCAAGAAGCCTGCACTTGAGGCGATTTATTTTTATGAGCCGCAGATTTTCACCGAGGCGATGAATCTTTACCGGGCGAAAAATTATAGTGAAGCCAAGGTCAAGTTTGCTGAATGTGAAGCGAGCTTCAAGTCCGTTGATAGTTTGCCTGACAATTACGCGACGCTTGCTGGTTTTTACAAAATGGAATGTAGCAGGAGGTCAGGTGACCTTGAGGCACTTAGCGCTGAGCTCGAAAAATATCGTAAGGACGGACTGACTCGAGAAAACCACCATCTGCAATTGGAGCTTTATACATTCTGGGAGGCTGTCCGACTTAAAGATTGGGCACGCATCGATCGGCTTGCTATGGGGGACTCTTGGCAGGGCCGTAAGGTGCCCTCGGAATTGCGTGTGCAAATAGAATATTGCCATGCGCTGGCGTTGGATGAGCTTGCGAAAGAAGGGCTTAAAGAGGGCAGTAAAGAAGATCCGTCTCGCTGGGGGGCTGCTATTAACGCATACAATAGAGTTCTGAGTGCAGATGCTACGGCTTCTATCGATCTTGTGCTCATGGCGGCAAACAATCTGATGCGGATTTACTCAGAAGATAAGGGGGTTCAAGCTGCGATGAAAAACCGGAAAGATGGGGCAAATAAAACATTTAGTGCTGGCGATCAAAAACTGATGGAAGCAAACACTTTAGCGCAGTACTACAAGCAAGTTGGGTTCCATGAGATTCAGCCTCTCTCTGCTGACTATGAGGAGTTTTTAAAGTATGGCCAAGTGAAGCTTGAGACTGCTGCGGTGAAAAAACCTGATGCTGGAGCAGGGCCCGATGTGGAGAAAGCAGCTGAAGCCCCAGAAGCAGAGTAAGCGGTTATAGTAACCATTCGGAGGCGAAAAGGAGTGCTGCTCAGTAAGTCGAGCAGCAGCACTTTATCTAGTCAAGCATCAGGCTCTGTCAAGAGGGCCAAGATTGGCGGCTAGTTTGCCAAAGCTTGCATGATCGCATCGCCAAGCGCGTGGTCTTGATGCTGAAAGACGGTTCGTAAATCGAGGTGTAGTGTATTGTCGACAACGGTCCCTACAACAGCCGGGCTCCCGGTTCTGAATCGATAGGCTAGTTGATTAACCGATACATGTTTCGGCGCTATGGAGATGGCAAGTGAGGGTATTTCAGACTTGGGCATCGTGCCTCCTCCCGTTCGGGCTGTTGTTTCAGATACTGTAAATTGGTCGCGTATATCCGAGGGGATGCGCTCAATGATGGCCTCGGCGCGCTGCTGGAGAGAGGGGATGTCCTTGCCGATAAAATCTAAGGCGGGCACCTTGCTGGTGGTGTTGCTTGATTTGGTGTCTAGGTAGGTATCAATGCACTCTTGTAAAACGGTGAGGATGAGTTTGTCGCATCGCACTGCACGGAAAAAGGGTTCTTTTTTGATGCCCTCGATGAGTGCTGCTTTACCTGCGATAATGCCTGACTGTGGTCCTCCTAGTAGCTTGTCTCCGGAGAAACAGACGAGGTCGACGCCGTTTTTCAGTGAGTCTTGAGGTTTCGGTTCGTGGTCGATTGGGGCAAGTTCATCGGTATTCATCAGGGCTCCCGAGCCAATGTCTTCGATCAGTGGTAGCCCGTGACTATGGGCGAGCTCTGCCAGTTCAAGGATACTAGGGTCGTCCGTGAAGCCTCCAATATAGAAATTAGAGCGGTGGACTTTAAGGATCATCGCGGTTTGCGCAGTGATCGCCTTGGCGTAATCCTCAAGGTGGGTTTTATTAGTAGCGCCCACCTCAACGAGTTTAGCTCCCGATGTTTCGAGTATTTCAGGAATACGGAAGCCGCCACCGATTTCAACCAACTCACCGCGGGAGACAATCACTTCGTTTTTCTCGCCCTTGCAAAGATGACGTAGCATAATCACAAGGGCAGCAGCGCAGTTGTTGACTGCTGTGGCCGCTTCAGTTTCTAGAATGGAAGCTAATGCGACTTCTAAGTAGCCAGCACGTTTACCCCTATTGCCTTCAGTGAGATTAAATTCCAGGTTACAGTAGCCGGTGGCAATTTTCGTCAGAGCTTCGGCTGCTTGGCTGCCGAGGGGGGATCTGCCGAGGTTGGTATGGATAATGACACCCGTCGCGTTGATGACGGGTTGTAGGCGGCTAGAGCTGAAAATACTGAGTTGCTTGCCGATGTCAGTCTCGATTTCTTGGCGTGTTGGCGACTCGCCTGCGAGAATATCACGGCGAAAGCGGCTGATTTCACGTTGCACAAAGGCCGTGATCATGGCGCGTGGCAGTGGATTTTCTGCTGAAAGTGTCTTGGCGAGCGTCTCGACAGAGGGAAGTGCTCGCAGGGCTTGCTGGTTCGATGCCATGGCAGCAAAATTAACGCCTCTTACGGATTTGACAAGGTTGCTTATGAGTCGCAGTCTCTCGCGCGTGAACAATACCATTCATGAAACTCCGCTAGCTCCTCTACATATTGAATTGGGTGCCAAAATGGTTCCTTTTGCGGGCTGGAATATGCCGGTGCAATACACCAGCATTATTGATGAACACACAGCCGTACGTGAACATGCGGGGATCTTCGATATTTCCCATATGGGTCAGTTTTTTGTTGAGGGTGATGGCGCTGAGGCTTGGTTGAATTCTCTGCTGACCAACAATCTGACGAAGCTCGGGCTCGGTGAAGGGCAATACTCGATAATGCTCAATGAGCAGGGGGGGGTAATAGATGATCTAATCCTCTACCGTGAAGCCGAGGGGCGTATCTTTCTTGTGGTGAATGCCTCGATGATTGACGAAGACTTTGCTTGGATGAGCAAGTATCTTCCTGAGGGCCTCGATCTCAGAAACGAGAGCGATCAATGGGCGGCAATGGCCGTGCAGGGTCCTCATGCAGCGACTTTATTTGCTGAGCTTTTTCCTGATCAGGCGTTGCCGCCGCGCAATGGCATGGCAAGCTGGACTCATGAGGGTGAGTTGCTGATGGTATGTAGCACGGGGTATACGGGTGAAGAGGGTTATGAGTTTTTCAGTTCATCTGCAAATGGCAGCTTATGGTTTCAGCGTTTTATTGATGCTGGGGCTAAGCCGTGTGGTCTCGGTGCTCGTGATAGTTTGCGCCTAGAGGTTTGTTACCCCCTCAACGGATCTGACCTGTCACCGTCACACACCCCATTGGAAGCGGGGCTTGGGTTTTTCTGTGATCTTGAGAAGGAGGGTGGCTTTGTGGGGAGCGAAATACTCATCCATCAGAAGCGTGATGGGCTTGAAAGGCGTCTGGTCGCCCTTAAATACACAGGCCGGGGGGCTCCTCCACGGGCACATTACGGTGTCTTTACCAAAGAAGGGGAGCAGATCTCCGAGCTCACTAGCGGTGTGCTCTCGCCAAGTCTCAGGGAGGGTATTGCGCTGGCTTATTTACCCCTTGATCACGCTAAAATAGGCAGCCTCGTTGACGTTGATGTCCGTGGCCGTCGCTTTGAGGCGAAAGTCGTTAAAAAACCCTTTTACAAGAAGGCCTGATCCTGCGAAATAAATCACATCCAAGCGGTTGCTGACCGTATTCCATCAACTCATATCCAATCATCCATCAAATAATACCATCATGAACGTTCCTGATCATCTTCGTTACACCTCCGACCACGAGTGGATTCTGCTTGATGGTGACACTGTCACTGTTGGCATTACCGATCATGCTCAAGAGGAACTGACGGATGTCGTCTTTGTTGAGCTGCCTGAAAATGGTCGCACATGTGATGCGGGCGACCCTGTTGCGGTTGTCGAATCTGTGAAAGCGGCGAGCGATATTTATATTCCTGTTGCAGGAGAAATTGTGGAAGGCAATATCGATCTGGAAGCCGACCCCTCGTTGGTTAATACCGACCCTTACGGTGCTGGTTGGATTTTTAAGGTTCGGCTTAAGGATGCTGCCGCAGTAGACGCACTCATGGATGCGTCAGCCTACAAGGGACTTATTGGCTGAGAACTTTCTGTGTTGTCCCGATTTCTGGGAGCGCAGGGCCTTTCCTGATCACCAAACTATGTATAACAACTTTTGTAGCCGTCACGTTGGAAGCGTTGGAGCTTCCCGTCAAAATCTGATCAAGGACCTCGGTTACGATCGCATCGATCATCTTATTGACGATGCGGTGCCGGCTAATATTCGTGGTGGTGAGCCTCTTGAATTACCTGAAGCGCTTAGTGAGACAGCGGCCCTCGAGAAGCTGCGCTCCATTATGGGTAAAAATAAGGTGCTTAAGTCATACATCGGCCAAGGCTATAGCGGTACGATTGTTCCGCCCGTGATCCAGCGTAATATTCTCGAAAACCCAGGTTGGTACACTGCCTATACTCCTTACCAGGCTGAGATAGCGCAAGGTCGCCTTGAGGCGCTGCTTAATTTTCAAACCATGATTTCAGACCTTACTGGTCTGGATGTGGCTGGTGCTTCCCTGCTTGATGAGGGGACGGCTGCGGCCGAGGCTATGGCGCTTGCCAAGTCTGGCAAGCCACGTGGTAAGACTATGTTTGTAGCGGACTCATGTCACCCGCAGACTATTGAGGTTGTCAAAACACGTGCCGAGCCACTCGGTATCGAGATTGTGGTGGCAGACTGGAAGACCTTTGATCCGGCCGCATGTGAGGGCCTCTTTGCTATCCTGCTACAATACCCGGATACACTGGGGTGTGTGCAAGACTATGCGGGCTTGATTGATAAAGCACACGAAGCGGGAGCACTCGCTATTGTAGCTGCGGATATTCTGGCTCTGACTGTGTTACGCCCCCCAGGTGAGTTTGGAGCGGATATTTGTGTTGGCAATAGTCAGCGTTTTGGAGTGCCGTTTGGTTTTGGTGGTCCGCACGCGGCCTTCATGGCCTGCACCGACAAGTTGAAACGTAAAATGCCAGGCCGCCTCATCGGGGTGTCGATTGATTCCCAAGGAAATCCAGGTTATCGTCTTTCTTTGCAGACCCGTGAGCAGCATATTCGTCGTGATAAGGCGACATCCAATATCTGCACCGCTCAAGTACTACTCGCCGTGATGGCTTCTATGTATGCTGTTTATCATGGGCCAGAGGGGCTCAAGAAAATAGCACTCGACGCCCACCTTTCAGCTCGCAGCTGCGCAGCTTCCCTCAAGCAGGCTGGTTATGAAGTGATCGGCGAGAGTTATTTTGATACACTTGCCGTGGTGGTGCCCAGTAAAGCTGACGAGGTCATTGCCGCTGCAGTTGAGCAAGGCGTTAACCTGCGCCGTATTGATGCCGATCATGTGGTGATTGCTTGTGATGAAACCATGGGCTTGGCTGATGTCACGCTTGTCCTTAAATCCTTCGGGGTTGAGAAGGCTCAAACGCTCGAAGGCGATGACACTTCATGGCAGGCTTGCCACGATCGCAGGTCAGATTTTTGCACGGCAGCGGTCTTTAATAGTTACCATTCAGAAACAGAGATGCTGCGCTACATCTCTCGCCTCGAGCAAAAAGATCTGGCGCTCAACGAGTCGATGATCGCACTTGGATCATGCACGATGAAGCTCAATGCTACTTCTGAGATGATGCCCCTCAGCTGGCCGGAAGTGGCAAACATTCACCCCTTTGTTCCTGATGACCAAACCGTAGGCTACCGCGAGATGCTCGATGAGTTGTCTGACTGGTTGGCGCGTATTACCGGATTTGCGGCTATTTCCCTGCAACCCAATGCGGGATCCCAAGGTGAGTATGCGGGACTGCTTGCGATTCGTCGCTATCATATCGCCAATGGTAATAATGGCAATAATGGTGATGGTGGTGACGGCAGTGATGCCGAGCGAGATATCTGTATTATCCCGACTTCAGCTCACGGAACCAACCCTGCATCAGCTGTCATGGCGGGCTTCAAGGTTGTGCCAGTAGCTTGTGACGACCAGGGCAATATCGATGTAGCCGACCTCAA
>Ga0206129_10006892_pt1 | contig 11386 bp, 10 predicted proteins | sample Helgoland_Spring_8_FD_148616 | JGI IMG/M metagenome (GOLD analysis project Ga0206129, IMG submission 148616) | Pelagic subsurface seawater microbial communities from Kabeltonne, Helgoland, North Sea - Helgoland_Spring_Bloom_20160502_2 | ecosystem: Environmental > Aquatic > Marine > Epipelagic ...
AGGGAGGGGACTGGTGGCACGCTAAACTTGAAAGCTGGGTGTACATGCGTAAAACTTGCAGAGTGTTTGCTTTCTGCACGCACCGCAGACACGCACGCGCGTGGCGCCTGCGCATGCTGCGCGCAAAGCACCCAATCAAGAGCGACGACGACATCGTCTTCGATGCGGCCAAGCACGTGTACACGGTGCGCGGGAAGGCCGTGCCCATCTCGGTGACCAAGCTCATCTCGCGCGACGCGGTGCCCGCCGAGCACGCCTTCGACGGCCCCGCCGTCGTGCGCAAGAACCTGGTGAGCTGGCGCGCCAACGCGAGCAGCAAGTTCCACCCGCTCGTGGAGGGCGTCACGGACGAGGAGGCCGTGAGCAACGTGCTTGGGCTCTGGGACGCGAACCGCGACGCGGGCACGGCCATGCACGCCCTCTTTGAGGACACGCTCAATGGCACGACGCCCGACGAGGCCGGCTACGAGGTGGAGATGGCGCAGTTCCGCGCCGCGATGGACGAGCTGGGGGTGCAGGGGATGACGCCCGTGCGGACCGAGCTGTCCATCTTCGCCAACGGGCCGGAGGGGCGCGCGGTCATCGCGGGGCAGATCGACCTGCTCGTGAAGGACGAGGACGGCGACTACCACCTCGTGGACTACAAGCGCACGGCCAACGACCTGCGCCCGCACGCGCCGTGCTGGGGCAAGCGCTTCCTCGGCAACCTGCCGCTGAACGACCACCACAAGTACTCGCTCCAGCTGTCGCTGTACGCGCAGATGTTCTGGCAACAGACGGGCGAGCGCATCCTCTCGTGTCGGCTGCTGCAGATCCACCCGGATCTCGAGGCGCACACCTGGATCCACACGAGCGACATGACGGAGCACGCGCGCATCCTGCTCGAGAACATAGGCGTGGAGGCGTCGTGGGTGCCGCCCATGCCCAAGCGCCGGCGCATCGAGGCGACCGAGGCGGAGCGCCAGGCTCGCGCCCCTCCCACCTCGGTGTGGGGCAAATGCGACGAGTGGAAGACGGGAACGTTTGGCGACTTTCCCGAGCTGTCGCAGCAAACCTTTGCGCACGTGTACGAGCGCGCGCCCGTCGAGCTGCTCACGTGGGTGTTGGACAAGGCCAACGGCGCGGGGACCCGGTGGCTCGCAGACTTCTTTCGCTACGTGCACATGCGCTCCAAGGCGGAGGGGCGCCGCATCCCCCGCGCGTGAGCGGGGGATGTGCGGCGGCACGGGTCGGTGCGTGGTGCTCGTGGCACGTTGGGTGGTTTTATTACCCCCCCCCTCTCACTTCCTCTGAAAAAAGCGAGCGGATGCCACGTTGCGTTGCCAAGTGTTCGCTTTCAGCACACAACGCAAACACACGACTCGCGCGAGCACACACACACACACACACTGTATGGCCAAGACGACGACGCCCACGACGAGCAGCTGTGCCCCTTGCGCGATAACCTCGTCTCCCGAGTCAACAGGCGTGGGCGCGGCCTCGCCCGCCGACGTGGCCCAGGCCGGCATGCTCCCAAACCTCTCCGCGCTTCAGTCGCACGGCCAGGAGGATGCCGTGGGCGGGAAGGCTGCAGCCGACGCCGCACGCGCGCGCTTCGAAGTAGCGCAGCAGCGGCACAAGGAGGCCCGCGCGCGCCAGCAGGCGAACGCCCGCAAGCCGACGGCCCCCGTTGCCATCCTCATGCTCAGCAAGTCGGCGACGGCCCCACTCAACCTGGCGGTCTGGGCCAAGTGGCTGCATGAGACGGGACGCAAGGGCTCCAAGATCATCATCCACGGGAAGCACCCCTGGCAGCTGTCGCCGGAGATGAGGTCGCTCGGCATCATTCGCATGCCCGCGCAGATGGAGGTGGCGACCGAGTGGGGCCGCGCGAGCCTGGTCGAGGCGTCGATGCGCATGCTCGTGCTGGCCACGAAGGTCTCGGCGTCGATGGGCGGCTTCTCGCACTACATGCTCGTCTCCGAGGACACGGTGCCGCTCAAGCGCCTGGACGCCATCGGCGTCGAGGACGAGTCGCACCTGGTGGGCATGGACCACAACACCAACCACACGCAGAGCATCGCCATGCGCGACGCGCTCGCGGCGTGGGAGGCCAACAAGCCGGGCGTGGACAACTGGTGGAAGGACACCTACGCCCGCAACTCGCACACCGCCTACTGCGACAAGGACAAGACCGTGGACGCGCCGGATTTGCCCGCGTCCGCCTACACCGCCGCACCGGAGGACGAGCTGCTCAACGGCCGTCGCGCCGTCGATGCTCCCGGCGGCATGCGTCGCGACCAGTGCGCACCGGCGCACGTGGTTGCGGCCCGGGACCCCGACCGCGCCTTCCCGCTCAGGCACTACTACCACGAGTACCGCAACCCGCAGCAGTTCTTCGGCCACTCGCAGTGGTGGATCCTGTGCGCGCGCGACGCGGCGATGCTGGTGGAGAGCGCGGACACGATCGAGAAGATGGGGACGGATCTCGACCGGCTGCTCAACAAGACCGACGAGAACCCGCACGCCGTCAACGCGACCACGCTCGCAGCGGACGAGCTCGTGATCGGCACGTGGCTCAAGTGCTTCTCGCCGCAGGAGGTGCCTTTTGTCGAGGACAAGGTGATGGCCGAGAACACGGGCGCGGACGGCAAGCACGCGCGCGAGTTCCAGTCGGTGGGCGCGCTGCTCGCGAACGCGAAGGAGTCGGCGAAGGCGCCCTTTGGCCGCAAGATCGCGCGCCCGCTGCACTCCTCCGAGGTCCAGACCTGGTTCTGAGCAGCAGCAGGAGGAGGAGGGGGAGAAGGAGGAGGAGGAGCCACGCGCGGCAGTGCGTGTGCGCGTGGTGCGCTAAGTGTGGGTGCGTTTGCGTGTGCGCTTTTGATAAACTTTTGCGAGAGCCCCTCTTGGTAGAGCACGCGCCTGCACGCGTGCGGGACCGTAAACGCCAACGCCCTCCATGGACGCGGCGGGGAGCGGCGACGCCGCGGGGCTCAACCCTTACGTCGGCGGCAGCGCCGGCCTCAACGGCGGGTCCGGCGGCGGCGCCACGCCCGTGAGCGCCGTGACGGCGAGCAACCCGCAAAAGGGCGTCAAGCGCGGCATCCTGGGCAACCCCGTGGGGGTGCCGAAGCAGCTGCCGGGCTTCCGCGGGCGCGTGGTCGACCCGGGCGCGGCCATCAAGGCGCCGAAGCTGCGCAACGGCAACCTCAACAACGAGACGTCCAACATCCGCGTGCCGTACAGCCGAGTGACGCCGCTCGAATTCCTCAGCTCGTTCACGGGCCGCCTCTCGCCGGGCGATGTCGTGTTTGTGCACAAGTACCCGCCAGGCTTTGTCAGCGCGCGGCCGCAGGCGCAGAACACCACGCTGGGCGTCAACAGCATGTCGCGCGTCGTGGGCCTCGACGGGCTCAACCGGCTGCTCATGGGCAGCAACCCCGAGGGCTGGAAGGTGGGCATGAACGTCATGTGGCTCAACGATCCCGTACTCAAAGCGCCCCTGGCGCCCACCGCCGTCACCGGGGGCGGCAACACGGCCGAGTTCGAGCTGTCGGTGCTCAACGAGTACCGCCTGGACGGCATCGTGATCAGCAACGACGAGCCGGGCACCTTCACGAGCTCGGGCGCGCGCGACAACGCGCTCTTCAACATCGCCATCCAAGGCCCCACCGAGGTCAACAACGGCTTCCTGACCTACGAGGACGAGGGCGAGGGCGGCGGCGGTCAGAAGTTGCTGTACAACCCGCTCACGGGCGCGACGAACGAGCGCACGGTGGAATCGCACGCGCGCGGCTCGGCCGAGTCGGGCCAGCACCTCACCGAGGGCAACGGCGTGCCCGGGCGCGTGGGCTCGCCGTGGCTGGGCGGCAACAAGGTGGACTTTGTCGCCAACTTCTGCGGCACGTACAGCACGTACCCAAGCCAGATGTTCGACCGGCGCGTCGAGACCATGAACAGCCTGTACGTGGGCCTGCGCGCGTTCGAGATGAGCACCGCGGCCAAGCGGAAGGTGGTGGACAAGGCGGGCAATCTGATGTTCGCTTCCGATGACGCCGCGAAGGAGGCGTGCATGGTCTTCTTCCAGTACATGCCCTTCTCGTCGCGCGCGGCGGCCGTCATCCAGCAGGTGACGGACGCGCACGCCAAGGCCAAGCCCAACGCGACCGAGGCGGAGCGGGACGCGGACGAGCCGGGCCGCGCGGCGGCCGCCAAGCGCGTGGCGTCCGCGGTGTCCTACCGGCGGAGCGCGCTCAACGACGTCAACGCGCCCTTCGACACGCGCGTCTTTGACGCCATCCGCACCGACGACATGCGCAACTGTGTGGGCGCGTGGCACGTGGGCCGCGTGCTGGATACCAAGGCGGCGCGGCACGACCCGTACGCCGGCGGGCCGCGCGACACGTCCTTCTCGTGCATGGTCGACGTCGGCCTCTCGTGGCGCAGCGCGCTGCCATACAAGAAGGAGCTCAAGGAGGTTCCGTCGGACTACTACGAGTACGAGGAGGAGATCGACGACCCCGAAAACCCGGGGAAGAAGAAGAAAATCAAAAGGCAGCGCTCCGTCTTCGGGTGGACCACGACCGAACGCGGTGGGCAGCAGTCGCGGAAAACGCTCACCAACGCCGCGCAGCCGTGCCTGCAAAGCGTGCTCGGCGCGGAGTTTGGGCGCAAGGCGTCCCAGGAGGACTACTGCGGCAAGGGCGACGGTGGAGGCACGCAATCGGCAGGCGAGGCGGAGGTGCAAGAGGAGGAGCCTCCCCCGCCGCCGCCAGCGGCGGCGGTCCCGACTCCGGCTCCCGCGGCGGCCTCTGCGGCGGCGGCTCCGGCGGCTGCAGCGTCGACTGGGCCGCGGCCGTTTGGGGCGCCGCAGCCAGCGGCATCGGTGGGCGCTCGGCCGCTGGGCAAGGCGCCGCGCGCGCGCAGCAAGACGCCGCCCAAGGGCCGCGGCGCCGCCTTGGCGGCGGCCGCGCGGCCCACGGCGGCCGCGGGCATGTCGTCGACGCCGCTCGTGCCCACGGGCGCCTCGCCCATCGTCGAGGCCGTCGCCGCCGCGGGCGCCGCCGCGCTCGCGCCGGTGCAGGCCGTCATGTCTGCCGCGGGCATCAGCGGTGGCGCCGCCGCCGCGTCCAGCTCGGCCGCCGCCCCCGGCGCGCCGCGCCGCCGCGCGCGCGAGGGCGGCGAGTCCACCACCAACTCCGTCTTCGAGACCATGTTCGCGTCGTCGCCCACGGCGGCGGCGCCCGAGGAGCCCGCGAGCCCCACCCCGTCGTCCGGCTCGGACCAGCCTGCCCCTGGACCGCGCACCTTCCGGCGCATGCAGCGCTAAGGCGCGATTTGTACTCCTGTAGCCGCGTGTGGGAAAGGCGCGGCGTGCGCGTGCGTGTGTGTGGGAGGAGGGGGAGCCCCATAGTTAGCCAGCGCTCCGCATGGAGTCCGCGTGGGCCGAAATGAAGGTGAACATTTCTCTAGCCAACAAGATCAACACCAGCGATGCCGAGGTGGCGACGTTCCACGACAAGCTGCGCGCCGCCCTGCAGACGGCGGTCACGCGGTGCCGCGCCGAGCGCAAACGCAAGGCCGCGGGCGCGCAGGCGGCGGACCTGAGCGACGACACGCTGCGGCAGGCCGCGCGCTTCACCGACCACCTGCCCCTCGCCGACTACGCGTCCATCCTGCACCTAGTGCCACGCCTCGTCAACGTCGTCACAGCTGCGCGCGCGTCCTTGAACCCGCTTAGGGTTGGTGCGCGCGCGGGAACCGTGCGGCCCGCCAGGCCGCCCAAGGGCCGCATCCGAAGTTGGATTGGCCGGGCAGCATGCCCATGCGGTGCAGCGTCAGCAGCAGCGAGCCCGTGAGGGTGCAGGCGCAGAGCAGCAGGTACACCAGCAGCAGCTTGCACAGCAGCCTCGCAACGGACAGCAGCGCGCCCGTCTTGGCGTACAGCGCGATCAGCACGTTGGCCGTCCACACGGCCACGAGCAACGCCTTCCTGCGCCGCGGCGCCATGGCGCGCGCGCGCGCGCGTGCGTGCCCGGCGCGTGTTGCCTGACCACATGTCGCAAATTGCGCAGTTGGCCGAGGCGATCCCGGTGCCCGGGAGCGGGATCACGCTGCCGCTCGACCTGCACACCATCGGCGCGCGGTGCACCAACGCCTACTACGCGCCGAAGCGCTTCGCGGCCGTCCAGCTGGCCTTCAGCAACCCGCGCTGCCGCGTCTTGGTGTTTCACACCGGCCGTCTCGTGGGCACCGGTCAGTGCCTTTGGGGCGCGGTTTGGGATCCCCTCGCCTGCAACCCAGCCTGCATCCCCACGCCCGTCGCAGGCTGCAGCGGCCCCATGGCGGCGCGCCTGGCCATCCTGAAGGCGGCGCGGCAGATGGCCGTCGAGGCCAACGTGCACGTGGCCATCCGCAACTTCCAGGTGAGTCAAATTTCGTATCGAACATGCGCACTCCTAGTCCACAAGCTGCAAAGTTGAAAATGAGCTGTTCCGTCCCATCTCCCTTTGCGCAGATCATCAACCAGGTACGCCTACGCAATTTGAACACGCATGTGATCATCAGCGGTCCAAAGAGATTTCGACACCCTTCCACCTTCAAAACACTGCTTTTTGCGCTTTGGCACAACGTCGGTGGCTCCAAGCAGCGCTTCTGAAAGATGCAGCGTGATATAACCAGTTCCTTCAACGGTTTGCGCAGGTGGGCGCCGTGTCGATCGACGCCAAGCTCGACTGCGACGCGTTCGCGTCGACGCACTCGGCCACGTCGCACTACGACCGCGCCAGCTTTGTCGGCCTCGCGTGGCGGCCGGGCGGAGAGAAGATCTGCTGCGGTGCGTTGCACACGATTCAATCAAACCTGGTTGCACCAGGCACAGCACACAAGTTGCAAACCTGACTTGCTTGTTGCCCGCAATGGCAGAGATCTACTCGACGGGCAAGGCCAACCTGCCCGGCTCGGTGCGCGAGCGCGACCTGCTCACGTCCTTCTCGCGCATGGTCTCCGAGCTGCTGCGCCACTCGGACCGGCCCGACGTCGGCGAGCAGCTGCCGGAGCGCCTGCGGCTCTGTCACCGGCCCAGGGCCGTGGCGCGCGACGACGCCCCCGTGGTGGCACGCTCCAAGGCGCGCGTGCCCGTGCGCGACCTCTTCGGCGGCGCCGACGACGGCGACTGGGCGCTAGCCCCCCTCGGCCCGGTGAGTGCCACCGATCTTGACGATGCGGACGCGGATGACCTGTTGGCATCGGTGGGGTATTGAACCGGCAATTCAAAAACTTGCTGATTGTGTCAGTTACTGGTTGACCGCTCCACTTCGACCCACGACCCGCGGCAACACATGCCGGTCGACCCGGTGATTCGTGGCATCATGGACCTGATCGACGCGCACTCCCAGACCATGCAGGACCAGACGTACCGCCACCTGTCCGACCACCTGATGAAGCAATCCTGCTCGATGGAGCACAAGGAGAAGGACGCCAAGCGAAAGCTTGCCACGCAGATGATCGTCGAGGAGCCCCGGTGCATCGGGACGGGCGCCGTCTACAAGTACACGCACGACCCGGAGTTCATGAAGCTCGTGGTGCGCGCCAAGGCCCTCGAGCTGCGGGAGTACTCCCAGCCGAGCGCGGCGATCCTCGGCACCGAGTGGAAGCAGCGCCTGGCGGCGGCGCTGCTCGAGTACGACCTCGAGCACGACTCGCCCGCCTTCCTGCTGCGCCTGCGGCTCGGCGTGCACAGCTTGCTCACGGCTCGCTCCCAGTTCCTGGAGCAGATCGTGGACCGCCTCGACGCGTTGCGCGTGACGCCGCAGATGCTGTGCCCGCGCGAGCTGGGGGTCGCGCGGCTGGAGGGCGACGACGGCGAGGGGCCGGGCGCCCGCGAGTTCCTGCACCACGAGCCGCGCTTGCTGCGCTGGCTGCTGGGCCGCGACGCGCGCTCGCCGTGGCCCGTCGCCGGCACCGCCGAGACGCAGCCCCACCACAAGCTGCGGCTCATCCGCCGCGCCAACCTGGAGGGCGGCGACAATCCGTCGATCAACGCGCCGTGCAGCTGCGCCGCGTGCCGGGGCGTGGCCATCCCGTTGCTGCCCGAGCGAGGCGCCGTCTCGCTCACGCCATCCGAGTACGACCCATCGGAGGAGGTGTGGGAGCTGCACAGCCCGCCGGTGACGCGGCCGTCGTCGCCGCGCCCCTCGCCGCGCCCGTCGCCGCAGCGGGCCTCGGCCGTGTTGGCGCGGACGTCCAGCCTCCCATATCGCAGGGCCTGAACCGATCGCGTGGGACTCCGACTCCGGTAGGGGTGGGTGGGGGTTTGGGGTGGAGGGGCGGGGAGGGGCCTGGGTGCGCGTGAGTCAGGATTCATAAGCTGGGCACCTTCACGTAAAACTAGACACCGGGGAAGGGCGAGCGCAATGGCGTCCTACTTCAACTCCGTGCCGCTCAAGGGATCAGACACCCTCGGGCTGATGCCCGAGATCGACGGCTGCTGCGGCGGCTGGCTCAAGCTGAGCTACGTCATCTCCGCGCCGCTGCACTTCAAGGGCTTTGCCGAGTTCTGGGGCTCCAAGTCGGTGGGCTGCACCAACAAGCTGGCCGTCACCTTCGACCTAATCTTCCACCTCTCCTTCTGGGTGGTGCCGCTCATCATGGAGGTGTGGGGCAACGGGCTCAACAAGGGCAATTGGCAAATCAAGGAGCTCTACGCGGCGAGCATGTGGTCGCTCATCACGGCGTTCATCGGCATCCTCATCGCGCAGTTCTTCGCCATGCTGTGGGGCGGGCAGGACGCCGGCAGGCTCTTCCCGTCGACGTATGGCCTGATCGTGGGCGGCGCGTACGCGTCCATCCTCTTCAACATACTCTACTACATGCACGCGATTACGCTGGTGCCGGGGTTTGTCGACACCGACGACGACGCCCACAGCGAGATGGCGCAGCTGCGCAAGCAGACGCTCTGGACGATCGTGCTGAAGTTCTTCGCCGTCACCACCCTGAAGCAGAACGCCGCCTTCTGGGGACCGTGCTCGCCGGACGTCACCGAGGAGCAGGCCAAGATGCTCAAGGAGTCGCAAAAGAACAGCTTCTCCAAGGGCGAGCCCCTGTACCGCGCGGGGCCGTGAGAGCACCGCCAGAACGCGCGTGCGCAAGGTGCCCCGGCAGTGGGCAACGCGTGGTGGGCGGACGCAAAAGGAATGAGGAGGGGCGGGGGCGGGGATGTGGAGGGGGGTGGGGGGGGGAGATGAAAGAAATGGGGTGGGCGTTCGGTGGGAAAGGGCGAGACCGCGCGTGTGTGTGGCGCGTGGCGCGTGGCGCGTGGCGCGTGTGCGTGCCAATGTGCGTCGTTTTAACAGCGGACGTGTACTCTCCCGTCCCTAACACGCCGGCTTGTCTCCCCTGGCCCGCTTCCTTCCCGTCAGGACCAGCTGCGCGTCGCGCGTCGCCTTGGCCGAGAGCAGCCCAGCGCCGTGCGTGTTGAGCTTGCCCAGGGGCGCCAGGTCGCGCACGCCCTGGTCGAGCCGGTCCAGGCTCGCCAGCGCGCGGTCGACGGCGACCGCCGCCGCCGATGGCGCGGTGAGCGGGTTGGCGCCCGCGGCCGCGCTCGTGGCCGCGAGCGCGCCTTCGTCGTCGGCGGCGGTGTACCGACGGAAGAGCTCGAAGACGCGCGCGCGGTTGGCGTCGCGGTCGGTGTTCTCGCGCTTCATGATGCCGCGCAGCATGTGCAGCTCGAGCAGCAGCCGGTTCTCGATCTCGAAGGCCTCCTTGGCGAAGCGCGTGAGCGAGCGGTTCATCGCCAACCCCGCGCGCCTGAGCTCGGTCAGCTGCTCGCGGCTGACGGCCACCGTGTCCTGCTTGGTGGCGAGCGCCGTCTTGGCAAAGTCGAAGACCTTGACGCTCGCGTGCAGCCCGCGCTCGATCTCCGGATTGGTTTCCATGGCGGCGCGCTATATTGAAGTTGCCCGCGCCGCCGGCGCGCACCAATTAGCGCCCCTGCGATGGGGGCCGCGCACTCGCACGACGGGCCCGAGACGGCCCAGGCCTTCGACCTGGGGATCGACATCGCGCTGAGCGAGGAGGCCGTTCCGCCCGAGTACACCACGCCGGGTCGATGCACCTTCACCATCTTCGCGCCGCGGGACGTCGAGCTGCGCGCCGGCGAGTGGGCCACCGTGCCCACGGGGATGTCGTTCCGGCTGCCCTTCATGCTCGTGATCAGCGTCGACGCGCACGACCCGGACGTGGTGGTCAACCGCGTGCTCATCGACTGCGACTACGAGGGCGAGCTCGTGCTGCACGTGCTCCACCGCCCGTCGCCCGTCGCCGACGCGGAGGAGCCCACGCGCAAGGTGGCCCGGGGCGAGCCGCTGGCGACGGGGCTCGTGCTGCCCATCGCGCGGCCGGCGTTCCGCCTCTTCAAGGCGGAGGCCGAGCGCGCCTAGCCAGCCGCGCGCGACACGGCATGCCTGTGTTGGGTTGCGTCTTTAAAACAAAAATGTGTCACCGCACACCCGCTCACGCGCTCAGAGTATTCTGACCACCAGCCGCGCGATGGGGCTCAGCCTCGCCTTCTGCTGGCCATGCTCCACGCGGATGCGCACCGAGGTGTCGCCCTGCACGTCGGCGTCGCTCGCGCCGCCCTGCAGCGCGACGGCGAGGTGCAGCCGCAGCTCGTCGCCCGGGCGCGGGAAGACGAGCGAGGCCTTGTCGGCCGTGCTCTCGCCGCGCAGGATGTGGTCCTTGGCCTTGCGCGACATGTGCTTGAGCCGCACGTCCATCATGACCTTGGTGTGCGGCACGAGCCCTCGCCACGGCAGCTGCGCGCTCCCGGCGGACGGGTTGGCGATGACGCGGTACGAGCGCTCGTGCGCGTCGTAAAAGTGACCCGAGCCAAAGTCGGACGCCTTGGAGACGCTCGAGTCGGCGTGGGTCAGGTGGGCGCGGTTGCGGCAGATGCCGCCGGCGCGCAGCAGGCCCTCGTCCTGCGGCAGCAAAAAGGTGTAGGGCGGGTTGCCGACGAGCGTCTTGATCCGCGGCCAGTAGCGCGTGTCGCGGACGAGCGACTGGAAGAAGGCGCGCTGGTCGCTCGGGCGGAGCAACAAGCGAAAGGCCTGCCGCACGTGCGTGTCGCCCGGCGTTTCGGCGTTGGGATCCGTCTTCTGCGCGATGGACGCGTCCAACTGCTCCTTGAACTCGTGTCTCAGGAAGGTAAGCGCCTCGGCGCGCGTGTGCAATTCGGAGAGGCGCGCCGGCACGCGCATGGCCACCCACTTTTCTCTCATTTTAAACACGACACTAACGTGAATTATTTGCACGGATCGGGATGCTCGGCTCTTGCCGCTTTCCCTTCCCTGATTATCACCCCCCTCCCCCGCCCCCTCCCCCTCTCCCCTCTCCCCTCCCCCTCTCC
>Ga0206129_10006898_pt1 | contig 11377 bp, 7 predicted proteins | sample Helgoland_Spring_8_FD_148616 | JGI IMG/M metagenome (GOLD analysis project Ga0206129, IMG submission 148616) | Pelagic subsurface seawater microbial communities from Kabeltonne, Helgoland, North Sea - Helgoland_Spring_Bloom_20160502_2 | ecosystem: Environmental > Aquatic > Marine > Epipelagic ...
GCCGTTGGTGAAGGTCTGCGTCAGGTGCTGCAAAATACCCGCGTGGGCAGAGATGACTTATGGGTGACGTCAAAACTTTGGAACACCTACCATCGCCCGGAACATGTGCGAGCTGCGTGCGAGCGCAGCCTGAAAGATCTCGGCCTCGATTGTCTCGACCTTTACCTGATTCATTTTCCCATCGCGCTTAAGTACGTCGATTTTTCAGAACGCTACCCGCCAGAGTGGATTCACGACCCCAAGGCTCAAACCCCGCGTATGGAGCCCGATTTGGTACCCATTGCGGAGACCTGGGGCGCTATGGAGGGCCTGGTAGAAGCGGGTTTAGTGAAAGAAATTGGTGTCTGTAATTTTAATACGGGATTGCTCCATGACTTAATCGCGTCAGCTCGAATTAAGCCCGCCCTGTTACAAATCGAATCTCACCCGTACCTGACTCAGGAGCGCTTGATTCGCTTGGCGCACCACTACGACATGGCGGTGACGGCTTTTTCACCCTTAGGCTCATTGTCTTACTTGGAGCTTGGCATGGCAGAGGCCCAGGAGTGTTTGCTGGATGAGTCTGTTATCTGTGCCGCCTCAGAGCGTTTACAGCGTACTCCAGCGCAGGTGTTGTTGCGCTGGGGTGTGCAGCGCGGTACTGCGGTGATCCCCAAGAGTAGCCAGCTCGACCGTCTTCGCGAAAATATTGACGTCTTTAATTTCAGTCTCAATGAAGCCGAGATGGCCGCCATTAGCGCATTAAATCGAGGCCGACGTTTCAATGACCCGGGGCTGTTTTGTGAAGAAGCCTTTAGCGGCTTCTATCCCATTTATGACTGAGACCGATCCAGCCATAGCACCGCTATTACGTCGGCTGCCGTTTTTAGTTGCCCCGGCCAAGGGCGCAGATGACTTCGCGCTGGAATTCATGCCAACGGGGGAGGGTCACCTCTTTGATTGGCTGTCAGAGACCGCGACCGATGTGATGTCTGTGTTAGATCAGGTCGGCGCTATCTTGTTCAGGGGTTTTCCTGATGGCGGCGACCTTGGGTTTGACCGCTGTATCGAGGCGCTCGATCTAAAGCCTTTTACCTATGCCGAGTCGTTGTCGAACGCCGTGCGAAAAAACCGCAGCCCACGCGTATTTACGGCCAACGAGGCACCCCCAGAGCTTGAGATTTTTCTGCACCATGAGATGGCGCAGACACCCCTATTTCCGCGTTACCTGTTCTTTTATTGCGAGCGTGCTGCCGTCACGGGTGGGGCCACTCCGCTGTGTCGGTCAGATCGCCTCATGGCACATTTGCAACGGCAGTTACCCGACTTTGTTAGGCGTTGTCGTGAGCTGGGTGTGTCTTACACCCACACCATGCCCGCTCAGGCAGACTCGGGTTCGGGGCAGGGGCGTAGCTGGCTAGACACACTGAGTGTTAACTCCCGGGCCGCTGCCGAAGCTAAGCTGCAGCAGCTGGGGTATACCTGGGTTTGGCTGGCCGGTGATGACTTGCGTGTGACAACGCCGGCTTTACCTGCAATACGGCAAACCAGCACCGGTACAGAAGTTTTCTTTAACCAGTTGGTAGCCGCTTTTGCTGGCTGGCAGGACCCCCGTAATTCATCGGCCAGTTCGGTTTGCTTTGGTGATGGTTCGGCCATGCCGGCGCCGGCACTAAAGCAGATGGTGGCTATTGCCTATCAGCAGGTCTACGACCATTTGTGGCAGGCCGGCGACGTGATATTAATCGACAACTTGCGGGTTATGCATGGTCGACGGCCCTTCTCCGGGGCCCGCACCGTATTGGCCGGGCTCGCAGGCCCTCAAAGCCACTAGCTATCTGGCTGAAGACGATGCCCCTGTGTGTCGCGATATTGTTTACCCCCTAAGACCCGTTTCTTGCTCCCTTAATAAAAAAACCTAATAAAAGGCACGGTATTTGCTGTAGCCCCTGTGCGAACCCGTTGGCGGTGTTTGATTAGCCGCTGGGAAAGACGTTTATGAGGATACATAAACGCTGAATGAGACATTCAAGGCAAGGAGTGCCCAGAATGAAAGGAATAGAACAGCACTGTGAAGATTGCACTGACATGAGGCTCGCGCACCGGTGTGGTGCGCGTCGTTTATGCGAGAGCAGATTGCGATGAGTCATCCGATTATTTATACCGACCTCGATGGCACGCTACTCGATCATGACACCTATGAAGTTGGCCCAGCAGGCCCCGTTCTGGCCGGTGTGTTATCCCGGCGCATTCCCGTTATCCCGGTTACCAGCAAGACCCAGGCCGAGGTGCAGCTGCTTTGTGAAAATTTAGCGCTCACCGGCCCTTTCGTGGTGGAAAATGGCGCGGCTATCTGGGTACCGCAAACTTGGGGTTTATCGCGCCCTCCGGGATCGGCCAGTGCTGGTGGGTACTGGTGTCATGTTTTGAGTAAATCACGGGGCTACATTCGCGGTTTGTTGGCCGGTTTGGGGGACGAGTGGTCTAGTCGCTTTCATGCGTTGAGTGATATGTCCTCCCGACAAGTCTGCGCCGTTACCGGTCTCGATGAGCCCTCAGCGCGTCGCGCTCTGGCTCGTCACTACAGCGAAGCTTTGTTGTGGCTTGGGTCTGCCACAGATCGTCTGGTCTTTGCCCGGTTGGCCTCTGAGCTTGGCCTTCAGGTTGTTCAGGGCGGGCGCTTCTTGCACGTGTTAGCCGGTGGCGGCAAAGGCACCGCCATGCGTTGGCTTCACGGGCACATATGCCGTGATTTGTATGCTGACGCTATCAGCATTGCGGCAGGGGATGCCGATAATGATCTCGAGCTTTTAGAAGCGGCAGATCACGCGCTCGTTGTTCGCTCGCCGGTGCATGAACCCCCAAAACCCCGTCATCACCCCCAACTTTACCTCAGTGCCCAAGAGGGCCCGGCAGGCTGGGCAGAGGGGATTCAACACATTATTAAAAGACTCGATAAGGAGAAAGGGTATGGCCGATTTTTATCAGAACGGCAGCATCACTACGCTGCACAATCTGGGTGAACGCTCTACCGCGAGCTTAGAGCAAGACCTCGTCCAGCATGCCGAGCGGCGTCCTCTGGGCTTGATATTGCCGTCGCTGTATTCAGAGATCGCCACGCCGGCACTGCCCAACATTTTGGCAGAGCTGAAAAAAGTACCGTATCTATCGCAAATCGTGGTTGGTCTTGATCGCGCCAACGCCGAAGAGTATCGCCACGCGCTGTCGTTTTTTTCCGACCTTCCGCAACACCATCGAGTGCTTTGGCAAGACGGGCCGCGTCTTCAGGCCCTCGATGCTCGTCTGGCCGAGGCGGGTCTTGCGCCTAAGGAGCTGGGGAAGGGCAGAAATGTGTGGTATTGCATGGGCTATGTCTTGGCAACGGCCCGGGTTGACGCAGTAGCACTGCATGATTGCGATATCTTAACGTACGAGCGCAGCCTACTCGCGCGCCTGTTGTACCCCATGGCGCACCCTTTATTTAACTATGAGTTTTGTAAGGGTTATTACCCTCGCATCGCCGACAACAAAATCAACGGTCGAGTTTGCCGGCTTTTGGTCACGCCCATGATCCGGGCACTCAAGCAGGTATTAGGGGAGTCGGCGTATCTGAATTATCTAGATAGCTACCGCTACATTTTGGCCGGTGAATTTGCATTTCGCCGAGATGCACTGAGCGACCTCAGAGTGCCCAGCGATTGGGGCTTGGAGATCGGCGTTGTCTCTGAGGTTTACCGCAGCAACAACAACAAGCGCATTTGCCAGGTCGATATTGCCGGTAATTACGACCACAAACACCAAAACCTGTCAGCGGATGATCCGGGGGCTGGGTTATCCCGCATGTCTACCGACATCGCCAAGTCGATATTTCGCAAACTGGCAATTCAGGGCACAGTTTTTAATCAAGAAACATTCCGAACCGTTAAGGCCACCTATTACCGTCTTGCCCTCGATTTAACCGAGGCGTATCGCAATGACGCGATCATGAATGGACTGCAGTTTGATATCAACGGCGAGGAGGAGGCGATAGAACTCTTCGCTGAAAATATCATGGAGGCGGGTCGGCATTTTCTGGAAAAGCCTATGGATGCACCTTTTATTCCCACGTGGAATCGAGTTGTCAGTGCTATTCCTGATATCTTTGACCAATTGATCGATGCCGTTGAAGCCGATCACGACGAGTTTTGTTATTCCCACGCAATATCAAAAGCTCCCAAGGTGGCACTGGCCTAAGCCCTGACCTGAGCCCTGACCATGAACCTCTCTCAACGTGTAGATGCACATCTCACCACGCTCTTTAGTGACTGCCTGAGCCCCGACATCTTGGCCCATTGGCGAGATCGACTGCTCAAGGCTATGCGCCTCTCGGGACAGCAGATTCCGCCCGCAGCGTCTAGGAACTTATGGGATGAGTCGGATATAGCGCTGATCACTTACGGCGACTCCATCCAGTCCTCTGACCAAAAGCCGCTTCAGGTGCTTCATAACTTTCTCAACCAACGCATTGGCTCTACGATTTCATGGGTACACATTTTGCCCTTCCACCCATGGACCTCAGACGACGGCTTTGCGGTGCTCGACTATTCGAGTGTTAATGAGTCGTTGGGGGGGTGGTCTGACCTCACCCGTATCGCTGTCGACTACCGGATGATGGCGGATCTCGTACTGAACCACTGTTCCAGTCGCTCGGTTTGGTTTGAGAATTTCCGTCGGGGCATTCACCCGGGCGCTGACTATTTTTATGTACCTCCTGCGGATTTCGATGTGTCGCAAGTCGTTCGACCTCGTACCAGCGCCTTATTGGAAACGGTACAAACAGAGTCGGGCAGCCGGGCCGTATGGTGTACATTCAGCGCGGATCAGGTCGATTTTGATTTTCAAAATCCGGCGGTCATTGAAGAGTTTTCTGGAATTATTCGTCAGCTTCTCGACGCTGGGGTGCGTATCTTTCGCCTCGATGCCGTGGCATTCCTCTGGAAGATTTCAGGGTCCAGCTGCATTAACCTGCCGCAGACTCACGAAGTGGTTCGACTTTTTCGAACACTCATTGAGTGTGCACAATCAGATGCCATTGTGATTACGGAAACCAATGTCCCTAACACGGAAAATTTATCTTACTTTGGCAACTCCGATGAAGCCCATGCCATTTATAATTTTTCGCTACCCCCACTGCTGATTCATAGTTTGCTGACGGGCAGCAGCCAACATCTTCGCGCTTGGATGATGAGCATGCCCCCCGCTGCAGCGGGAACGACCTACTTTAACTTCATCGCCTCACACGATGGCATAGGGTTGCGCCCGGTAGAGGGATTGCTCAGCGAAAGTGATCTTGAACAGTTGGTGACTACTCTTGAGAGTTTTGGTGGCCTCATATCTCGACGCCAAAGTGGCGAAGAGGAAAGCCGAGCCTACGAGGTTAATATTGCGCTTTTTGATGCGCTCAGCGGCACGGTTAAGGGCACTGACGAGCTGGGTTTGGAGCGATTCATTTGCGCCCACGCCATTATGTTGGGTCTTGAGGGTGTGCCGGCGTTTTACCTTCATTCGTTGCTGGGCACTCAGAATGATGTGGAACGCGTTCGTCATACGGGTCACAACCGAGCTATCAATCGACACCAGTGGCAGCTGAGTGATCTAGCGGCTGCCCTTGATAATCCGCGGTCCAGCCATCATCGCGTCCTGGCGGCCCTCCAAAAATTAATTGAGTTACGCAAACAGCAGCTGGCTTTTCACCCCAATGCCACACAGTTCACGTTAAATTTGGGCGACCCCTTATTTGGGTTCTGGCGTCAGAGTACGGATCGACGGCAAAGCATCTTTTGCGTTTACAACGTGAGTGATCAGCCTCAAATGCTGTCGATTCAATCGTTAAACTTGATCGCCACCCAGGACTGGTACGACCTTGTGTCGGGGCAGAAATTTGATGATTCTATGAGCCAGACTTGCCTAGCGCCTTACCAGTCTGTGTGGATCAGCAATCGCTAGAGGCGGTGAGTTTTTGGCGGCCTCGAAAATTGAACCGCTTGTCCCAGTCTATGGAGCAGGCAAGCATTGCCGTTGCCAACCTCATGTTTTCAAAAAGGCGTTATTCGGCAAATAAGACGCGGACTTTGTCGTGGGGCAATTCCTGTACCCGGAGTCCATCGGCACCGGTCATGGTGGTTGCCGCAACCATGGCGTTAACAATGGCTTCTTCGGTCGCTTCAACGGCCCCGCGGAATAATGCATTGAGTGCGTTATTGGGAAATTGCTCTACCGTGTTGAAGGCATCTTCATTAACCGCGCCCCCATTGCCGGTAGAGAAGGCGACAAAAATATCCCCCGATCCTGGGTTGCTAATAGCTCCGAGGCGTCCCAAGGCTAGCGACGGCCGCTTCGCCAAGCGATGTAACTGGTGCGGCAGTATTGGTGCATCGGTGGCCACGACAACAATAATCGACCCATCCCGTGTGGGGCTGTCTTTTTTCAGCTCAGCGCCACTGCAATAGGGGAACCAGGGGTTTTGCGGTGCTATATCAGGGTCGGTGTAGCAATGCTCGCCTACGGGTAGATCATCGAAAACCCAGCGATCGCCCAGGCGCAAGCTGTCCCCGCCCCAGTTATAATTGCACTGCACCAGTACACCCACGACAAATGATTTTTCTGCCACCGAGACGACCCGAGACGCGGTGCCAATACCGCCTTTGAAACCGTTACACACCATGCCCGTACCGCCACCCACGGCGCCTTCTATGACTGGCCCCGCAGTTGCAGCTTCAAGGGCGCTATAAACGTGAGAGCGTTGCACGTGTTGGCCATTAATATCGTTGAGCGCGCCGTCGTAGGTTTCGGCGACGACCGGTGCATGCCATAACGCGGGCCACTTCACCATGCCCGTACCGCCACCCACGGCGCCTTCTATGACTGGCCCCGCAGTTGCAGCTTCAAGGGCGCTATAAACGTGAGAGCGTTGCACGTGTTGGCCGTTAATATCGTTGAGCGCGCCGTCGTAGGTTTCGGCGACGACCGGTGCATGCCATAACGCGGGCCACTTTTGATCGACCATCCAACCGACGAATGCATCCCTTACGATGCCCACGCTATGAGTATTGGTAATGCCAATTGGGCCGTCGATTAACCCGCGCTCTTGCAGCCAAGTAGTGCCCGTCATTTCCCCCGAGGCGTTAAGGGTAAACCAACCCCCATAGACCCCTTCTGTGCTGGCTTTGCCCCGGGGGTGGATAACAGTAACCCCGGTACGAATCGGACCTACACCTCGCACCAGCGGTCCGTGTCCTGAGATCAGGGTCTTGTGCCCCACCTCTACGCCGCGGACATCAGTGATGCCATTGAGGGGGCCGGTCTCACCGGTAAAAGGAATGCCTAAGTCTCGAGCTCGGTCGCGTTGTGTGGCGAACAGCTGGGTTGAGCTCAGAAGCCACAGTAGCCCCAATAAAATAACAACGTAGGAGCGTGATCGACGCTTATGGTGTCGGTTCGGCATAAGGGGTCTCTTGTGTTAACCATCTGTTTGCAAACGGTACCAGATGTATCGACGTAAAACCCAAGCATCAGCGAAGGTGAAATCGCGCACCTCGGCCTCGGTACGCGAACTTTGCGGACTTACCAGGCCGGTATTTTTTTCTCTGCGGGAAACCAAGGCAGGGCCACAACTTCGGCACTGCGCTGTCCTTCAGGAAGGTCGAGTTCGATCAGGGTACCCGGTGCGGCGTATTCAACCGGCAGGTTCACCAGCGCGATGTTGTGCTGCAGACGCGGAGAGTAGACGCAGCGCGTTAAGTGCCCTGCGACTTCCCCAGCCACGCGTACCGGCAAAAAATGTTCATTGGGGCGTACCGGGTCGCCCTGGAAGTTGGCGCCAACTAAACGGCGCCGCGTGCCGTGTTCCGCTATTTTTTGAAGCGCGGCCTTCCCCACGTAGTCATAAGGTTTATCGATATCGAGGAGTCGATCCATGCCAATAGTGAATGGATTGTCTTCCAGAGTAATGTCAGAGCAGTAAGACAAGAGACCGCCCTCCATACTGCGTGCAAGTGACGGGCAGGCGGGCTTTATGTCGAATTCGGCCCCCGCTGCCATACAAAGCTCCCAGAGTTCTGTGCCTCGCTGGCTATCTTGTAAAATGAGCTCGTAGCCCAATTCGCCACTCCAGCCGGTTCGACTGAGCACCAAAGGGATGCCCTGCAAGGTGACTTCCTGAAACTGGTAGTAACCCAACTCAAGAGCAAGATCCCCAAAAAGTTTATGCGCGACTCGTGGCGCCAAGGGTCCTTGGAGTTGCAGTGGCGATGCATCGGGTTCGTGCACGGTCACATTCAGAGGGCTCATGGCGGCAGCGGCCTTAGCCCAGAGCAAAACGTCGCCATCTCCCGGCGACAGCCAAAATCTGTTCTCCTCTAAACGAAACAGCACGGCGTCATTAACGATACCGGCATTTTCGTCGAGAAATATCACATAGCGACAGCGACCCACCGGGCAATTATTAATGTCTCTGGGCGTCAGTAGCTGGACGAAGGCCGCGGCGTCGGGCCCACTGATTTCAATTTGGCGTTCAGCAGAAACATCCCAGAGGCTAACACCTTCAACAATTGACCAATACTCAGCTAGCGTATCGCCATAGCTAGAAGGCATGTACATGTGGTTATAAATTGTAAAAACCGAAGCCCCTGCGGCGAGGGTTGCTTCGTAAAAGGGCGATTTTCTGACTCGAGGACCGATGGTAATCAAGGGTGGGTTTCTGGTGGCATTCATCGTATGGTACTCCGCACCTAGTTGTGATCTTTTTAGCGCGGATTCTGATCTCTATCTGACGACTTTGTCGAGTCTTATTGATAGAGAAATGCCGCAAAAATTTGATGAAGCTAGGTCACGAATATCAACAATAAAAACGAGCGGCACTTCCATCAAGCACCGAATGGGGCCCTCGAGCAGATTTAGGATGTATTATGCAAGACGGTTCCACCCCTACCGGGGGCGCGGATGATCAACACCCGGTCAACAATCCCTACCAAACCCCCCGCGCGGCTTACTATGCCTTGGGAACTCTGACGCTGGTTTACAGCTTCAATTTTATCGATCGCCAGCTGTTAGCCATTTTGCAGGAATCCATAAAGGCAGACCTGTTGCTCAGTGATGCGCAGTTAGGGTTGCTTACCGGTTTTGCTTTTGCCGTTTTTTATGTCACCGCAGGCCTGCCTATTGCCAGCTGGGCCGATCGCGGCAATCGACGCAATATTGTGTCCCTGTCGCTCTTTGTCTGGAGCTTCATGACGGCCATTAGTGGCTTTGCCCAAAACTACTGGCAGTTACTGCTGGCGCGTATTGGCGTTGGTGTGGGTGAGGCGGGGGGCAGTCCACCCTCCCACTCAATGATTTCCGATATTTTTGCGCCGGAGTCCCGTGCCAGTGCCCTGGGGTTTTATTCAACAGGGGTCAGTTTTGGTATTTTGTTCGGGTTTCTGTTTGGAGGATGGCTCAACGAATACTTCGGTTGGCGAGTCGCCTTTCTTATTGTGGGGGTGCCTGGGGTTCTTTTAGCTTTTCTCGTTCGATTTACGATGGCTGAGCCAATTCGGGGTCTTAACGAGAAACGCAAGGTGCAGGCCGAAGGCACATCAATTCGGGCTGTCATGGCTTTACTCTGGCAGCGACGCTCCTTTCGCCATATGGCTATGGGCGCCGCGATGAATGCCTTTGCTGGCTATAGCGTCGCCAATTGGGTGGCGTCTTACATGATTCGCAGCTATCAAATGCCCACGGGTGAGTTGGGCACTTGGCTGGCTTTGGTTATCGGTGTTGGTGGGGCCATTGGCGTTTTTGGATCGGGGGTGGTGGCCGATCGTTTGGGCAAACGCGACAAACGTTGGTACATGTGGATGCCTGCCGTGGCCTGCGCGATCGCGTTTCCGTTTCAGTTTGGTATTTACTTTGCCACCGAACCCTATTTTGCACTGGTTATGCTGATTGTGCCGGCGGTACTGTCAAACGCGTACCTAGGTGCGACCATCGCGACAGTGCATGGTTTAGTTGGCTTGAGGATGCGCGCCCTGGCCTCGGCTATTTTATTTTTCATTCTCAACATTATTGGGTTGGGCGCGGGGCCTTCATCGGTGGGGTTGTTAAGTGATCTGCTCAATCCTGCTTATGGGGTTGAGTCCTTGCGCTATGCCTTGCTGATTTTGGTGCCCCTGGCGCTGGTATGGTCTGGCTTTCACTACGTGATGGCCGCGCGCTATGTCCGCGAGGATCTGCAGGCGGCGCCTGATTAAGGGTTTCTGAAAAACCTCCAATCTGAAGAAATGCTTTGCTGGCAATGTGCGAATGATTGCAGAGTCTGGCCTCGACGGTGCGGTAAAGATTCTTCTATCTGTTTATGGAAGCCCAGCGGAAGCACAGCTTTTGGGTCTAATGTAAAAATGCTCTCACTAAGGTATTAACCCATGAAGCGCTGTTTTTGTTTGCTTGTTCTTGGTTTTATGTCGGTCGCCAATGTGGCGTCAGCATCGTCCAGTTTTTTTTCTGCCCTGCTAAGTCAGGTGCAAGCTTTGCGCACGGTTGTTCAGAGTGAGCAGCCGCCGACCGCCGGGCTTGATTTTTCTGAGGTTGATGCAACCTTTCAGTCCTTTCTCGATGACAGTCCAGTTTTTGATGGCATTAGCTATGTGGTGGTAGACGCCAACGCGACCCTGCATACAGCGACGTTTGGCGACCACAGCGAAGATCTTGTGGTGATGTTGGCGTCGACTAGCAAGGTACCTGCGGTAATGGCCTTACTGGCTCTTGATGAAGACCCCAATGTGTCTTTTACTATGGATCAGCCCGTTAGCACCATGCTCCCGTATGAGGGTGTTTATACCGATCGCACCATCACTCAAATGGTGAGCAATACCTCGGGTATCCCCGGACTGCAGGCGCTCGCTGACTATGGCAATCCATTTGGCCAGACCCTCGAGACTCTCAATCATCTGTGCACGTTTGCAGCCACGGAGGCGGTTGAATTTGAGGCTTGTGGTAAGCAGCTCCTCACCAACGAACTTGCGAACAGTCAACCTGCAGGGGACTCCTTTGACTACGGTGGCAGCCAATGGCAGGCGGCAGGGGTCACCGCGTCGATAGCGGCTAACAGCACCTGGAACCAGCTGGTCGATCAATATTTAGGCGTGCCCTGTGGTCTTGAGGTCTTTACTTTTGGCAACCCCTGGCAAGAGCTGAATTTCGGTGAGACCAGCTTCAACGGCACAGTGGAAAGCTTACCGGGACAACATAATCCACACATTGGCGGCGGGGCCATCACCAATATGGCGGACTACGCTAAGTTGCTCCAAATACACCTCAATGGTGGCTTTTGTGGCGATCAGCAAGTGCTGAGCCAGGCGGCCATTGAGCGCATGCGGGTCGA
>Ga0206129_10006899_pt1 | contig 11377 bp, 5 predicted proteins | sample Helgoland_Spring_8_FD_148616 | JGI IMG/M metagenome (GOLD analysis project Ga0206129, IMG submission 148616) | Pelagic subsurface seawater microbial communities from Kabeltonne, Helgoland, North Sea - Helgoland_Spring_Bloom_20160502_2 | ecosystem: Environmental > Aquatic > Marine > Epipelagic ...
GCGTGTCACGAATATTGCCGCCCGCATCCCGCACCAGATTTGAGTCGGTGGGATCTTTATGCAGAAGAGTCGATAAATTACAGCCATCGAACTTCTGGCCGGTCTCTTTTGACGCACCAGCTAGCGACAGGATCGTGGGGTAAAAGTCCAGCCCGTTCACCATCACATTAGAATCCGTATCTGCTTTGACACCCGGTCCCTTGATGATGAGTGGCACGCGCACACCCCCTTCCTGGAGATGGATCTTGCCCTCGTCCAGCGGAGCGTTCTCGGCAATTTTTTCAACCTCCGGCACTCCCTCCATTCCGCCGTTATCCGATGTTAGAATGACATAAGTGTTCTCGCTGAGTTTGTGCCCTGACCAGCGTGGGTCGTCGGTCTCATTGAGATAGGAAAACAATTGGCCCAGGTAATAATCCAGCTGCTCGACCGAGGCGCAGTAGAACGGGTTGGACTGCCCTTCTTGAACCCACTGCTGCGGGTTTTCTGGAATCTCAACGCCGAGCTTTTCCACATACTTGTCGAGGAGTTCACGGCTACGCATGTGGATGGGCGTGTGAACCAGAAAGGTGGCATAATAGAGGAAGAAGGGTTTATCTTCATTCTCACGCATAAAGCTCAGGGCATCCAGATTGTTTTGGTCACGAGGAAACCCGTTCTCATCCAATCGGTATGGATCATCCTCAGCGCGGGTGGCGAAGCCGGTCATACGATGAGGTGTCATCTTATTCTGGACCCCATGGTTTTCGCGACTCCAGTCAAACCCGACGTCGGTCGGCTGCGATCCACCTTCCTTGTTCTTAGAGAGATGCCATTTGCCACAGTGGCCAGTCGCGTAGCCCTCTTTACGAAGGGCGGTAGCAATGTTTGGGAGCTGCGGGGCCAAGCTGCCGCGGTCCCAAGGTGTGATCATCCGTGACCCCTTGAGATTATGGGGGCGCGGCGGATTGCCGCCGGCCACACCGACGTGTTGGGCGCGGGCCGGGTGAATCCCACTCAGGATTGCCGCCCGGCTTGGCGAACAGACGGGTGCTGGGGAGTAGGCCTGGCGAAAGAGCACTCCCTGCTTAGCAAGGTCATCCATGTGCGGGGTCTCCATGGGAGATGGTTCATCGATGTCATAACACTTGACGTCTTGCCAGCCCAGATCATCAACGACGATTAGGAGAATGTTCGGCTGGGTTGGTCGCTCCGCCTCAGCCCATGCCATAGGGCTCATTAGGAGTAATCCTGCTGCTACGATTTTGCAAAATGTATGTAATGGTGTTTTGAGCTGCATGAAGTTAAGATGTTACTGTTTTCTCTATTTTTCGATATATATCTTAAGTGAAGGTAGATCTCCCGCTTCCTTGAGGATGGGCTTTGGGTTTTTGGCGAAGCCAGCGGGGCGCAGATTGTTGGCAATACTGGATGCGTGTTCTTTTAAGAGACGATCCAGTTCCTGGACCATTTCCGGATGTTTACCGGACAGGTCTTTTCTCTCCCCGAGGTCTTTGGACAGATCGTACAGCTCCAGCTTGCTTCTGGCTTTTGAATTTTTCTTAACCAGCTTCCAGTCTCCCCTGCGAATTCCTTCGTTCTCATAGAAGTGAAGTTGATGGGGGGATCGGGCACCCTTTTTACCAAGAAGCATATCGGAGATGTCTTTGCCGTCCATGATCCGATCGGTGGGAGCTTGGGAATGGGTCAGTTTTGCCAGCGTGGGAAGCAGGTCGGTGGTCACTCCGATTTCTTTGCTGGTGCTGCCGCTCGGTATGGTTTCCGGCCACCAGGCGAGCGTGGGTACCCGCATGTGACCCTCATATTTCTTACCTCCTTTTGCCCCCCGCAGAGGACCACTGCTCATGCCGCCGGCTGGGCCGTTGTCGGAGGTAAAAATTACCAGGGTGTTATGATCCAGCTTGAGATCCCTCAAGGTCTGGAGAACGCGCCCGATGCTGTCGTCCACCTCCTCCACGTGGGCGCGGTCGACGTTCCCCTCCGCACGTTCGAGGTACTCGGGCCGGGCATAGCGTGGTTTGTGGACATGAGCATGAGGGATATAACAAAAGAACGGCCGCTTCTGATTTTTCTCAATGAACGCAATCGCTTCGTCGGTGATGACTTCCGCCAGCAGTGACTGATCAAACTCATCCGCAACATGGGCCACCGCCTTGTCCTGCTTCATCACCGGGAGCGGTTCATACGGATCGCGATTGGTGACTGGATTGCCCTTCTTGTTTCCTGGCCACATGTCGTTGGAGTAAGGAATGCCAAAGTAGGTGTCGAACCCTTGGGCAAGGGGCATGAATTCGGGTTGGTCACCCAGATGCCACTTCCCAAAGCAACCGGTGGCGTAGCCGTTCTCACGAAGCATTTCTGCGATGGTAAATTCGCTCGGGTTTAACCCCCGTTTGTCTCCCGGAAAAGTAACCGTACCATCCATCCCAATACGGTGGGCGTAGCTTCCGGTCAGCAGAGCGGCCCTCGATGGGGTGCATGCGGTATTGGCGACATAGAATTGGGTGAGCACCATGCCCTCCCCCGCCATTCGATCCAAGTTGGGGGTCTGATTGACCTTGTTGCCAAAGGGCCCGATATCCCCGTAGCCCATATCGTCGATGAACATAATCACGATATTGGGTCGGCTTGCAGTTGCGAATGTGTTGAATGCCAGCAGCGATACTGCGGCACAAATCGTAAGCGTGGCGGTTAAAGATTTCTGTTGGTAAATTATTTTCATCGGATTGAATTCCCCAAGCAGATCATGAAAAGCTTTGGCCTCAGCCCCTCGGAATATAGGAAGCGGGCGGTTCGTTCTTGAGTGGCCAGGGCTTAAAGCTCTGCAATGAGGTAGTCCGTGGCTGTTTTATATCTTACGTTAGGAGCGCCGCGATACACGAGCTCACACTTCACTCCAAGTTTGACGCAGTGTTCCTGCAGTTTTAAGCCAAAGTTGGCGGTGTGAGTCGGGTCTTTCTGTGGCTTGCCGATGGCGGGAGCTGCTCCCTTATAGTAGAGGTAAACCGGAGGGTCCTCTGCACTCACCAGCGCGTAAGGTGAATACTCGGCAATCCAAGGCAGGATTTTTTCACGTTCGGCGAGGAACTGATCGAAGGTATTTATGCCGAAGGCGTGCCCGCCGTATTTGCTGTTGGGGGTCCACTCTTTCATCTGTTGGGGGTCCAGTGAGGTTTGCGCGTTATTGACCGCGGCGCAATAGAGGCGGGTGGATTCACGGGCGATAGGGTCTTCGCTCTTCGGATCGGCTAGATCATCGTGGTAGAGTAACCAGAGGCTTGAACAAGCACCGGCCGAAGCGCCGGCAGCACCAATGCGCTTCTTATCAATGTTCCACTCAGCCGCCTTGCTGCGCACGAACTGCAAGGCACGGGCCGCATCATACAAGGGGGCTTTGACTGGCGGCTTGAGACCCGTAGCATTTTTAGTGTAACGATAGTTGATGGCGACGACCGAGATACCCGCCTTCAGCAAGGCTGCGGCATCTACAAATCGGCTGAGCCTTTCTTTGCTGCCGCCCTTCCAGCCACCGCCATGAATGACGAACACAAGGGGTGTCGGCTGATCAGCCTCCGCTTTCCAGAAATCAAGGACGTGGCGCTGGTGCTTACCATAGGAAACTTCCGACAAGGTTGGTTTGGGAATGGATGCAGCGTAGGCTGCAGCTTGCTCTGGCTTTATAGCCACTTTTTTGCCGACCTTTCTTGTTTTTAGATTTAGTGAGTAGCACCTCTTGCGCTCGTCGGTGATGATCAGAAAATCGCCTTCAATTTTAAGATCAGAGATGAAGACCCACTGCACGTCGCGTTCAAGATCCGGGTCGTAAGCGATTTGATAGATCACTTGTTCCCAAAGAACTTTTTTGCTTGCAGCATCCCGAGCCTGAACCTGACCTATGCTACTCGCGTCGCGTGGCGCGGAGTATTCAATGCCCTCGTGGGTAACGGGGGCAACCTGCACAGGGGCAAGTCGCTTTGCCAGCGCCGTCGTAATGCAGATGCTGAAAAACGCCATAGAGAGAGCAAGTCTTACGTATATCATATTTGTGTGTTTAATCTAGTGCTCTGGCAAGTAGTGGGTCAATGCATTTACTGGGAGCCGCATCAGGAATGATGACGCTATTCTCATGTTTTCAGTATAATAACACCAAGTGTTGTTACTGGTGGGGATGTTCCCTCAAGAGATCCTCGGCTTTGTAGAAGCTGTCTCTGTCCTTGGTGGCTTCCCTCACTTTTTTGACGTCCTGGGGGTAGACGGGGCTGCCTTTATTGCTCCAGTGGTTGCGGATGAAGGTGAGAACAGCGGCGGTTTCGGTGTCGTCCAGGATGGAGTGGAAGGCGGTCATGGGGGGCACCCCTTTGTCCGGGTGGTAGGTTTTGTCATTGACTGTGATCTCTCCCCAGAGGCCGTGGAGGGTCAGTTTAATGAGGCGCTCGGGGTCACCGGTGGCCCACTCGCTGGCGTTGATGGGAGGGTAGATCTCACCCAGGCCGTTGCCGTCATTTTGATGGCAGGTAGCACAGTGGGCTTCGCGGTGGTAGACCTCGGCACCGAGTTTGAAGAGTTCGACTTCTTCATTTTTGAGGTGAGCGGGAACTTTGACCTTGGGAGTGGTATGGTGATCCTCGTTAACGACGGGGGCCTGAATCAGACGGGCGGGGTTGCTCTTTTTCCAGTAGAACTCGACGGTCTTGGCAGCCTCGACGGCATGAGGCTGGGGAGAGTTCAGGAGATGGTTCAGGAGTTCCTCATTACGGACGTTGTGCTGCTGGTGGAGCCATAGTGCTTCCAGGAGGTGGTGAGCGTGATCGCGCCTTTTTGGGTCGAATTGGGTGATCCATCTCCCGAGCTCAGCGATGACCCCCTTGCTGTCGCGTTCGCTGAGTTCGATGCGGGTGCGGTGCCGGACACCATCGATGGGGTGTTTGAGGTTGTCGAGCAGGTCGGCGATGGGTTGGCCGTCGATTTTGACAGGTTGTTGGAGTGGTTTCTTCTCGTAGACCATGCGGTAGATGCGGCCGTGTTTGTGGTCGCGGCTGGGGTCACGGAGGTTGTGCTGGAGGTGGCCAATGATGACGTTGTGCCAGTCCGCGATATAGAGGGCGCCATCTTCGCCGAATTCGACGTCAGTGAGGCGGAAATTTTTGTCGCTTCCCACGACGAAATCTTCTTCAAGAGTTCCCCAGACCTGGCCGAAGCCATAGTTTTTCGGGCGAAAGCCTTCGCGGTGAAGCTTGAAGTGCTTGAGGCCGAGGAAACCAATCACGTTACCGTAGATATAGTTTTGTTGGATCTCATCCGGGAAGTTGGCACTGGAGATGATGGCACCATTGGTGGCGGGACGGACGAGCCGGTCACAGAGGGCGTAGGATTTGAAGCCCTTGCCCTGCTGGCGTATTTGAACAGACCTTCCGCCGGTGCCGTCTTGAGCGTAGTGATAACCCCAGTAATCGAAACAGGTGCCGTGGGGATTAGGTGAGTAGCCGTCCGCGTGGAAGCTGACGGTATAGCGGCGAGGGTCGAAGCGGTAGAGGCCTGAAGCACCGGTTTTGAGAGAGGGGCCCCAGGGGGTTTCATGGTTGTTATGGAGAAAGACCCCGCTTTGCCAGTAGATGGCGCCGTCGGGCCCATGGAGAAGGTTGTTGGCAGCATGGTGGGTGTCAGCGGAGCCAATACCCTGAATGAGGACTTGACGGATGTCCGCGATGTCGTCTCCATCGGTGTCTTTTAGGAAGAGAATGTCGGGCTGGCAGGTAACGATGACACCACCATTCCAGAATTCAAAGCCGACGGGGTTGTGCACTTTGGCGAATTCGATGCATCGGTCGGCAACACCGTCCTTGTTGTCATCAGGGAAGATGAGAAGCGCATCGTTCATGGGCTTGAGCGGTTCCCATTTGGGGTAGCTGTTCCAGGAGGCGGCCCAGAGGCGACCCTGGGTGTCGACCTGGAGTTGAACAGGGTTGGCGAGCTGGGGGAAGCGCTCCTCGTCCGCGAAGAGGTTGAGCTTGAAGCCCTCGGGCACCTTGATGGAGGCCATGGTTTCGGCGGGGCTTTTGTAGTCGCTGGAGCCCTCCTTGTGATTACTGTCGTCACGGCTGCCGATGTTGGTTTTGACGAGGATGGCGGGGGGCACGTTGGAGTCATCGATACGGTGGTCACGACCCTGGGCGGTGGCCCAGATGTGTTGGTCCCGGTTGGCGGCCAGCTGATCGAGCATGATGAGCTCGTGCTGCAGGACGGTGGCATTGGTCTGGCCGTCCATGTATTTGAGCTTGGAGCGGCCTCCCCAGATGTCATTGCCACTGGTGGCGCGGTAGCGGTTGTGCCAGTACCAGTTTTTGTCCATGACAGCATCTTTCAGCTTCAAAAGGGACGGGGCGTTTTTGCCGATGGAGATGTCGCGCTTGAGCAAAGCCTTGGCGATGATCTGGCCGAGCTGGCGATTGCCCTCAGCAGTGAGGTGAATGCCATTGAGGGTGAGAGCTTGTGCTTTGTTAGGGTCTTCAAAGAGGGCATTGGTGGGCTCAAAGAGATCGACGAAGCTAACGCCAACCTCATCGGCGACTTTTGCGGTAGCCATAGTGTAGAGCTCGAGGTTTGCGTTGTTCTTTTTACCGTCCGGGAGGTTGGGGTCACGGAGGTTTTCGTGGGCGATGGGACTGAAGAGCACGATGCGGGGAATGTTTTTGCCACTGGCCCGGGTTTCGCGCAGGGATTGCACCATGCTTTTGAGCTGGTTTTCGTAATGGCTGAGTTTTTCGGCTTTGCCAAAGGATTCGTTGTAGCCGAAGAAACAGAAAATGACGTCGGCTTTGACGTGTTTCAGGTAGGCATTCATGGGGGTGAAGCCGGTGCTCCGGGGATACGAATTGGCACGGTCACCACTTATGCTCATGTTGCGGAAGCTGAGGTTGAGGCCGGAGGTTTCACGCTGGAGCAGGGTTTCAACCCAGCCGTCGTGCTGCATACGGTCTGCCAGGCCGTTACCGATGAGGGCAATGGTGTCGCCCTTTTGGAAGGCGAAGGGGACGGGGTCGCGGTGGGCGGAGAGGCCGCTTTGGTTTTTGGCAGGGTCCGCACCCGTCTGCATGGGAGCATTGGGTTTGCCATCGTGACCACGGTAAGCAATGTGGCTGTTCTTTGAGAAGTTAAAGAGGATGGAGCCATCCGGAGCCGCGTTTTTGTAGCGGGCAAAGACCTGCTGCCTTTTTTCATTCAGCAGCTGAAGGGTGAAGCCGTTGAGGCGGTGGGCGAACATGCGTTCACGGTTCCAGATTTCAATTTCATCAATGGTGAAGCTGCCACCGAGATCAAGCTCCCACCAGTTGCCCGCGGCGTGATTGGTATGGCTTTGCCCCGGAGATCCACTCAACTGATACTTCGGGTTTTTAACCCCATCAATGGCATGGTAGGCAATCCCTCCAAAGCCCGTCGAGGATTGGCGGGCTTTGCCGTCGAGGGCGATATTTCTTCCACCACTGCGGACTTCCACTTCAGCGAGGGTGAGGGCCTCTTTTTTGTTGGAAGGGAGCTCGATACGAACGTAGCGAACTTTTTCGATAGCGGTCTTGCGCTTCAGCTTGATGCGGGATGAGTCGTCCTGCTCCTGTGCATTTGTGACGCTTATCCCGGAGAGAATGGCAAGGGCAGTGATGAAGCTTATGTAGAGTCTTTTATTCATGCGATCTCACTACTACGTGCAATGTTTGAATAAATTTCACCTCGCTTCCCACGGATGCCCCCTGCCCTTCCCCTTGGCGATCGCCACGGGCAGCCATCACTTCCTTTTTCGTGCCTTGTCCGGCACCTTGACGCCGGGCACCGCAGTAATCTCAGGGATGTTTTTGCGAATGGGTTTCTCTTTGAGCAACTCAGCAGTGGCCTTGAGGATAGCATACGCCTCCGGCTGGACCACGCCATTGCCATCCGGCCCAACGTTGAGCAGCAGGTTGCCGCCCTTTTCGTTGATATCCCTCAGCTTGTTGTAGATGGTTTGGGCATTTTTCCATTTGTGATCATGCTTCTTGTAACCCCATGACTTGTTCATCGTGTAACACCCTTCCCAGTGCTTGGGAAAAGTATCCTTGAAATGATGCTGCTCCTGAGTGACGAAATCCAGCTCGAAGCCATCGCGCTTGGCCACCCGGTTGTTGACGATGACATGAGGGCTGGCATCACGGATGGCGTTATAGAGCTCGATGCCATCTTGCATGGTCCACCAGTTTGCCCAGTCACCATCAAACCAGAGTACGGCTGGATCGTATTTCTCGATCAGCTCCAAGACCTGGTTCTTCTGGTAGTCGACGTACTCCTGCTTGCGCCCTTCCACCATGCGGGTTTGACCTGGCTGCCCCTTCTTGCCAAGTTCCGATGGGCGCTTCTGGGACGGGTGGTTCCAGTCAATAATGCTGTAGTAGAGCCCGTACTTGATGTCGTGCTTCTTGCAGGCCTGACTGAGCTCCTCAAGGAGGTCGCGTCCCTTGAAGGGTGTGTTGGCGACATCAAAGTCCGTGTACTCGCTATCCCAGAGACAGAATCCCTCATGGTGCTTGGATGTGATCACCAGATAGGTCATGCCCGCCTCCTTGGCAGAGCGGACAATCAAATCCGCGTCAAAGCCAGCCGGGTTGAACGCTTTGGCAAGCCCGGCGTACTCGTCCCGGTCAATATTGGCCTTGCCCTGGATCCACTCGGCATAGCCGGCGACTTGTTTGCCTTTCCAAACGCCCCCAAGCTGCGAATAAAGGCCGAAGTGGATAAACATTCCGTAGTCCGCTTCCGCAAACCATTGCACGCGCGCGTTGTAGTCTTGCAGGGATTCCTGCTTGGGAACCGCTTCCTTGGCGAACGCAGGCGTGAGCACAGCCATGAGGCTGATGGCTATCATCCTGCGGGTGGTCATTTGTAGTTGTTGGGTATTCATTATTGTATTTTCGTTATTCATTAAGATTCATTCGTCAATATACCAGCCGATACAATACAGCTAACAATGCCATTTAGATATCCTCATTTTTTAGGAGGACTAGCCTGCGGCACTTTGCTGCCGCACTTTGTTTGCCTGTCCGCCTACTCACCATGAGCATCCCAGAAAGAGCCTTCTTCTTGAACTTGTGATTTGAAGGCTTTAAGTTTTGTTTGCATTTTTCCGACCAGATTGGGCTGCTCTGCCGCACGATCAATCCTCTCTCCGAGATCCTGTTCCACTTGAAACAGGAGTGGCGTTTCACGGGAAGCCTTGAAGCCATAGTCGTTTCCGGTTTGTGATGAGATGCGAATATGCATCTTCCATGGCCCGCTACGAACGGCAGAAGGCATGTTGTCAGGTCCCGAGTAATAAAACTCAAACGGCGGTATATTTTCCTGGTGGCTTTGCGGCATCAAATACGGCCGAATATCTCGGCCATCGATAGAGCGGTCTTGTGGGATATCTGCGCCAGCCAGAGCAAAGACGGTGGGTAGTATGTCCAGCGTGCTCACTGGCGAGAGTTCAACGGAATGGGGAGCTATTGTGCCTGGCCAGCAGAAGATGCCCGGTATCCGGTGTCCTCCCTCCCAGTTCGATCCCTTCCCATCACGAAACGGTTGTGCATAGCCAACGTGAAGGCGGGCCTCACCATACTTTTTGTGGCTCGCGGTATCTTGGAAGGTGATCCATGGCCCGTTGTCCGAGGAGAAGATAATCAGGGTGTTCTCCGTGACTCCGGCCTCCGCGACGGCTTGGCGTATCTGCCCCACCGAGTCATCAATCTCCTCCATCACGTCACCCAGCAGACCCCTGCGTGATTTGCCGAGGAACTTGTCACTCGCGTAAAGCCCCAGGTGAGGCATGTTGAGAGGAATGTAGGCAAAGAACGGGGTATCTTTGTTCCTTTTGATAAATGAAACCGCGGCCTCGGTGGAGCGAGCTGTTAGGGAGTTGCAGATGTCGGGCTTTGCAGGCAGGTCCCTGGCGATGACCGAGTAGCCTTGGATCGGCTCGGTGCCGCCCGGGTCTGATTTCATTAGCATCGCGTTGCTATAATCGTGTGAGACATTGGTCCCCTCCCACTCGTCAAAGCCGTGAGCCAGAGGCAGGGTGTCTTGAGACAGCTTATTGCTTTTATTGGGGTTACCCAGATGCCATTTGCCAAAGATCCCAGTCTTGTAACCTTGCGTTTTAAGACCCTCAGCGAGGGTGATTTCCCTTGGATGAAGGTGTTGTTTAGCCCCTGGTCCAATGACCCACAGGCCCAATCCCGAACGTCCGGGATAGCGCCCCGTCAGCAGCGAATAGCGTGATGCACTGCACGCGGGAGAGGCAACATAGAACTGGGTGAAGTTCATCCCGTCTTGTGCCAGTCTGGAAATATTTGGCGTGCGAATGGTAGGGTTGCCATTGTGGGCGTAGTCACCATAGCCACTGTCATCGAGAAAAAATACGATGATGTTAGGCCGATCGTCCGACTCCCTCGCATGCGCAATGGAGGAGGCAAGGGATGGAATCAAGGTTGCCGCTAATGCCGCCATGGTAAGGCGGGTAATCATTCTCGAATTCATCATTATTTTTGAGTTCATCATATCTGATATGCTCTATTCCTCAGCTAGTGTCTCAGCGTCGCCCTCTGGTTCATAGGGTGGCTGATCAAGAGTACTTAAATTAATATAATCATTCGATATTGAGTTTCCAGCTTCATCTTGTGCATCAAGAATTCTTGCCGTTGCCGTTGCCCAGAATCAGTCTGAAAAGAAGCGGATATCCATTCTCTTGCTGCCTTTCTTCGGTGGGAAGATGAGCACCATCTCACGGTTGGTGGCATGGCTAAATAGGCGTGTGCCGCCGAGCACTTTACCTTTGCTGGTTCTTACTACAAAGGGAGTAAATGCTCCGGCTTTGGACAGGCTTAACTTTTGAACTGTCGGCTTGCCGGGTTTGACGAGGAAGCGCTTTCTGTTGAAATCGATCACCAATGGCACACTGGCAAAATTGATGAAGCGGTAGCTGCTATCGGGGAAAACACTCTCCGAGTCATCGATGCCGTATAACTTCAGAGGGAGTTCGCCCTCTTTGGCGGAGCTATTTTGGCCAACGAAATAGAGCATCTTTTTTGTGCCCGGCACGAGTGATGCCTTACCCACCAGCCGGTAGGGGTTTTTAGGGTCATCATGATCGATGAACACTTCCAGCGCCTTGGCTTCTGAGAGAGGGTAGGGATTTGATCTTCTGCCGTTTCTCCATGTGATCTCGATGAACTTGCTGCCGTTGCGGTAATAGAGATTCTCATAAGGAATCTTAGAAAGTGCAATGGCGCTAAAAGCCTTGCCCGTGTAGGGTTTAGCTTCGCCGCTATCGCTGCTGTCGGTGGGTTCCTGGGCGTAGTTGAGGCTGCCAGAAATG
>Ga0206129_10006904_pt1 | contig 11369 bp, 2 predicted proteins | sample Helgoland_Spring_8_FD_148616 | JGI IMG/M metagenome (GOLD analysis project Ga0206129, IMG submission 148616) | Pelagic subsurface seawater microbial communities from Kabeltonne, Helgoland, North Sea - Helgoland_Spring_Bloom_20160502_2 | ecosystem: Environmental > Aquatic > Marine > Epipelagic ...
TGGGATGCTCGGCCTGATCACGCTGGAAACGCCGGTCATGATCAAAGACGAAGAAGTGATTGTTGCGCAATTAAAGCAAGCCAAAATTGAACGCGACGAAGCCAGAAAACGCAAATTCCGACTAGGCCGTCGTGATGGTCAGAAAGATTAGGCTTTCTATCTGCGGTCGGCTTCAAGCTGCTTGAGTCAACACATCGCCTAGTCACGTCTGAAGTGTCGTAAACCCACTGATAGCATTTGCAAAGCAAGGCCAGTATAAAAAATCGAGTGCCAATCGATGCCGTAATTTATTACCAATTTAAATTAAATATTGTTACCAAATTTTATGATTTGGCGTACTATCGAAGGTTAATAATTAAAAGAAAACAGGATGCGCCGCCTGCGCCTCGTAATGTTGTTTGGTTTAGTGCCGTCAAGCTTTGCGGAAAGCTTGGTAGTTAAAGCGTTTACAGGAACAACCTTTACGTTAGACGTGCCGTTCAGCGCTACCGTGTTAGCTGCAAGGAAATGATCGAGTCGCAAGAGGTCATTGCTGCTGACCAACGCTTTGCTAATCATCGCTATTTGCAAAATCTCTTTGACTGGTTTGGGGCTAATTAAAATTTACTGTCCCATCGTTTTTAAGTGAGCCTAGCACTCACTTTTAAAATATTTACGGCTTTTTACTGCAGGCCGAGGGCGCTGGAGGTTAAGTATATGATTAGAATTATCCGTCAAGTTTTCGCTGTCAGCATTCTTTTTTTAAGTGTTCCTGTGTGGGCCGCTGCCAACACAATCTACGTGCGTTTAAACGCAGACCCCTTCGCTGCGCCGCATTACCTTTTTTCATTAGCTGAGGACGGCGAGCCGGTTGAGTTAACGCTGGTGCGAGGAGATTCTTATGAGTTTTTTCGTACAGATTCTGGCCACCCGTTTAATATTGGGGATCAGTGGCAAAGTACGATAGAGGCACTAGCGCCTGTTTCGACTTCCACGCAGGACCTAGTCGATGGGATCGGCTCTATCATTGCTGGTGAAAGCCTCTCTATCGATATCCCTATTGATTTTGGTCCTGAAGCAATCAGTTATTACTGCTCTGTGCATGCGTCAATGATTGCTGAGTTATCGGTTGCCGATCCAGTCAACACGCTGCTTGTATCGAATATTCTGGAGCTACGGTCGGCTCTTGCTACGGTCGCAGGAAACGGCCAGGACGACGTGATCGTACTGTCTGATGGTCTTTACTCGCTGTCCGATGGGCTTGGAGGTCCTTTACAAGTCACTGAAAATGAGCCGTTTAAGCTGACTCTTCGAGCGCTTAACACACATCAAGCTGTGCTGGATGGCGCTGGAGCCTTTCGCATACTGGAGGTCATTTCAACCGCGGAATCATCCTTAGAGATTGACGGATTAATCTTTCAAAATGGTTATTCAGAGGAAGGTGCGGGCGCCCTTGAATTTGATGTAAAACAGACTCAGGTCAAAAGAGCAGTTTTTCTCAACAATGACGGTGGCGCGATTGCAGTTTATGGGGACTATAGTCGAGGTGAGACCATCTTGATCGAAAATAGCCGTTTCATCGGAACCACGTCTGGTCCCGCTATTAGCCACACTGGTTACTACAGTCCGTTAGAAGTAGTTTCTTCCTATTTTGAGGGCAATGCTGGCGCAATCGAGGCGAGGGTTTATTACTCAGATGCGGTCATTCAGAATTCTATTTTTGTTAATAATACCGGCGAGTCACATCTCAATGCTGTGGTGCTCAATGGTGGTGCGCAGGAACGGAAAGTCATTCTCAATTCGTTGTTCTATGAGTGGGATCAGGGTACTGATGGCGACGTTAAAGTGGCTGTTCGATTTGGAAGTACCACGCGAAATAAAATCTATAATTCGGTCTTTCTCAAGGATGCGAATATTAACGCCGCTGAGATTTTTGAAATCCATAATTCATATGTTGATCGCACGAGAATCAGTGGCAGCGCTTTTGAAAAGAATTTGATTTTTGATGATGTGAATCTGGCCTTTGAAGATGAAGGCGCGTTCAACTTTTCGCCTCTGGACACCTCTGATCTCATCGATAATGGCACATTAAAAGACTTAGTTCTGTCTGATACAGACTTTTTAGGTCGTGCCAGGATCATCGGCGATTTCGTCGATATCGGTCCCTATGAGTCACTGAGTCCAACGGGGGGCAATGGAGGCTCGGTTGTGACACCAATTGACGGCCCGATCACTGTGACGAGTTTGGCTGAGCTTCGTGCAGCGCTGAATGCAGTTGTCGCCAACGGGCAGGATGACTCGATTTTTCTTGCGGATGGTACATACAACATTGTCGAGGACGGTCTGGGTGCTATTGAATATTTCGATAATGAATCGTCCAAAATCACGCTCAAAGCCGTGAATGCTGGGCAAGCCATTTTGGACGGCGGCGGGCTGGGTCGGGTAATGGACATCAATTCAACCAGCGCTACATCGCTTGTTCTTGATGGGGTGGTCATCCAGAACGGCTGGTCAGATTCTGGGGCAGCAGGGTTGCAACTGAACGTACAAGACACCCTTATCATAAATACTTTATTTCGAGAAAATGTGGGCGGTGCGGTCTACGCCTATGGAGACTATGGAAGGGGCGAGGTCGTTCGTATTGAAAATAGTCGATTCTTGCGCAATACGGGATCGCCCGCAGTGCGGCATGAAGGCTCTTACAGTCCTCTTTTTGTCATCTCATCATACTTTGAATCCAACGACGGAGCTTTGCATGCACGGGTTAATTACTCGGACGCCTTCGTTCAAAACTCTATTTTTATAAACAACACCAGTGAATCACAAAGTGACGGTTTAGTCCTAACTGGAGGAGCGCAGGAGCAGAAGGTCATACAAAATTCCTTATTCTTTGAGTTAGCCGATCCGAGCAGTGAGTCAGTAAAGAATGCGGTGCATTTTTTGGGAACAACAAAAAACAGAATTTATAATTCGGTGTTTTTAGACGCGGCCGGGATTGTTAGCGCAAGTGAAATATTTGAGCTTTATTACTCCTACATTAGTCTCGACAAAATCACGGGTAATGCCTTCAAGCAAGGCGTTGTTTTCAGTGGCGTTGACGCGAGCTTTGTAGATGCGGCAGCGTTTGACTTCACTTTGCAGGATAGCTCTGGCCTTATCGATATGGGATATGGTCAAGAAATCGGATTACCCGCTGTTGATTACCTCGGAAATGCGAGGCTTGCCGGTGATTTTGTGGACATTGGACCATTCGAATCTTTAAACCCAACTGGGGGAGCCCGTGAGGTTGATCCTGGCCCGATCGATGGGGCCATGAGTGTCTCGACGCTTGCTCAATTGCGCCAAGCATTCAACTTAGCGGCTGCAAATGGGCAAGACGATACGATCATACTCGCCGATGGCGTCTATGACCTCGCTAGCGATGGAGAAGGCACGCTCGAGTTTTTTGATAATGAGCCTTTTAAGATAACGCTTAGGGCCATGAACGTAGAGCAGGCAATACTTGATGGAGGAGGCGTTCATCGAGTCCTTGATGTCAACGCGTTGACTGCAACGACGCTGTCGATTGACGGCCTGGTCATACAAAACGGCGCTTCGGCAAACGGGGCAGCAGGCCTGCAATTGAATGTTCAGGAGGCCCAGATCACAAACACTTTGTTTCAGGACAATCAAGGGAGCGCGATTGCAGCCTATGGGGATTACGGCCGAAACGAGGTAATCGGTGTCGAGGCGAGCCGCTTTCTTAACAATAGTCTCAGCCCTGCAATCTCGCATTCGGGTTACTACAGTCCGCTTACGGTCAACCGTTCATATTTTGAAGGCAACAGTGGCGCACTGCATGCGCATGTCAATTATTCGAGTGCAATCGTCGAAAGCTCACTGTTTGTAAACAACACAAACGAAGAACAGGATACGAGCGTTTCGATGCGTGGCGGCGACCGCGCTGTTTACAATTCGCTGTTCTTCGAAATGGATGCTGATTCGCAACAGAGCCCCAAGAAAGCGCTACGGATCAGCGGCGACACGAAAAATGAGGTCTACAACTCAGTATTTTTAAACGATGCGGGCATCTATGCTTCAGGCGAAAGTTTTGAAATTCATCATTCTTATGCCGACCCCACAAAAGCTTTTCTCCCCGATGGCAGCGTTCAAGTTGGCTTGATTTTTGACGGCTTTTATCTTGGCTTCCGCGATGCATTGGCAATTGATTTTGTGCCTGAGCTAGATTCCGACCTGATCGACAGCGGGTCTTCTATGGATCTAGGGCTCTCGCCACTCGACTTTTCGGGTAATGTTAGAATCTCTGGCATTGCTGTCGATATTGGACCTTTCGAGACAATCGATAGCGACTCTGATGGAATTCCTGACGCACTAGATCCGGATGATGATAACGATGGGTTCGTGGATGAGGTCGATGCCTTTCCCCAAGACTCTACAGAGTGGGCTGATTGCGATGGTGATGGTATTGGAGATAACCTTGATTTGGACGACGATAACGATGGCGTAGTCGATAGCGAAGATTTTTACGCGTGTAACGCAGCTTATAGCAGCGACACTGATCGGGATGGTCTGCCTGATGCATGGGAGGTTCTAAACGGTCTTGAGCCTTCTGATCCGAGAGATGCATATTTCGATCCAGATCAAGATGGTTATCTAAACTGGGAAGAGTATTTTTTGAGTCAAAACCCCAATGAGTCCACTGGGTTAGCGCAGATTCTTTTCACCGACCGTCCGGCAACTCTTCTCCCAGAGGGCGCCGGTAGATTCACAGTGCGGTACAACACCACCGACACCAACCCCAATCTGTCAGGGTTAGGGATACGGGTCCATTACGATTCTCGGTATGTGGCGTCGGTCACGCTGTCTAACGTGCTTGAGGATAGCTTGATCAGCATCAGCTCCTCTGAAGAAGATGTGAACGACTTTGATGGCGATATCGAAACAGACCGTTACATCATTGTTTCTTGGGCAAATATCCAGGGTCCAAATTGGCCTGGAACGATTCCGATCGATCTGTTTGACATTAATATCATGGCTTTAGAGGGTATATCGTGTCTGGCGTACTACCCAATACGCTTCAGCGTGACCTCTGCTGCAACGGGTTACAACGTGAGCGCGCCGAGTGTCTACAACCCTGTGATCCAGGCGACGCTAGATATAGATGGCGATGGTGAGGCAGCCGCGTTGACCGATGGTCTTTTGATTATCCGGCATTTGTTTGGGTTCTCAGGCGAGACTTTGATTAACGGGTCGGTTTCGGCGGAAGGAACTTATCAAACGTCAGAGGCGATCGCGAATCGAATAGAGGGTTTCCGCAGCGCTTTTGATGTTGATGCCGATGGTAACACTGCCGCCTTGACCGATGGATTGCTGATCATTCGCCGATTGTTTGGTTTCTCTGGTACGACGCTGGTAGCGGGATCGGTCTCGGCCGAGGGTGCACGCACGGATGCTGCTGCGATTGCGGAGTACATTGATGCGTTAGCAGCGGGTCTTAAAGGGAGTGGGTGTAGTGCATTGAACTAGGTTCGCACTCTTGAGTACTCACTTTTTGGCCTAAGCCTTTGCCAATAAGCGGTGCCTTGATAAGGGCAGCTTGCCTAGATGCACATTTCGCGAGTGGGGATTGTTGATCGCGGGCGGGGAGTTAGGATGCACGAGGCTAGGGCATCTCGACAGATTATTAATTGCTCTCTTGTCTAAAAGACGTGTGTCTTGATCAAGGGTTGGTGATTGTTGGTTGGTGATGTCAAAGCCGAAGGTAGGCTCACCGACGCCATTTATTGGTCGCACAGCATTTCTACCCATGCCGCGGACTTAAGCTCTAGATCAATTTATGCTCAAAGCCGCTTAATTCTTTAATAGATAGCTTGATCAGACCTAGTCTTATCTATGAACGTGGCTTAGCATCGGTATCCATTGCTTAAAAATTTCTATTTGGTTAATTTCTATAAAGATTTCCGTACCTTTAGGTGCTCTAGGGTTCTTGCTCATTAGGCTATTAGCCATTTTTTTATCGCACGCTAATAACTCACAAGGCCGTTTGTAGGTCACACTTGCATGAGTTATCTTATCGAGAGGTATTTGGGTCAATTGGCTCGATTTGTTGTGAAAGTGGTGCCTAATGCAAGAGGGAAAGAGTCCATGCGATACGGCAATAAACATAAAATGATGCCTGCCCGAGGTTTGTCAAACAAGGGCCCAATTGGCGCGCCAGGTGGCTCGCAGTTTTTAAGGAGCTAGACATTGTGAGATTTTTATCGATTCGAAGGAGTTTGAAATCAATCCATCATTCCTTTAGCGCGCTATCGAAGCTAATACTCTTATCTATAACCTGCTTGGCCGCTGAAAGTTTATCCGCTCAGCACGTTAGCCATGGACTCGTCGCGTATTTTCCGATGAATGGTGACGCCCAAGATTTGTCAGGAAATGGAAATCATGCCTTTCAGGCCTTACCCTCGGCCACCGACCGATTTGGCCAAAGTGCTGGTTCGCTGAGTTTCAAGGGAAATTCGAACCTAGAAACACTGTATAGCCCGACCCAGCATTTAGGTAACGAATTTTCGGTAGGTGTGTGGTTACGCCTGGAACAATGCGCGCCCCAGGGAATGGCCGTGATTCTTGCTAAGGCAAGTCGGCTCGACAGCCGGCGCGGCGAAACACGGGGCGACGATGAATTTTTGTTGGCGCTGAATCACCCCAATTATCTAGGTAGTGAGGAATGTTCTGTCACTGTCGGTACGGCTGAGGGACCCAAGGACTTCGTTTACAGCCAACCCGAGTGGGGCAACGCAACCTTCGCTAGCAATCCATTACAGATAGACTACGGTAGTTGGATGCATCTGATGGTCGTTGTGCACCCAACAGGCGCGTCTTTTTATAAGAATGGCGTTTTGATTGGTGAGGTAACCCGCGACTTCTCACTACCCCAAGCCCCGGACAAGGTGCCCCTGAAGATCGGCTCCGGATTAGGGGACTCTGGGCCCAGCAGACACCAATTTTTTGGTGACATGGACGATTTGGTTGTCTTCAATCGAGCGCTTACCGAGAGTGAGGTCGCAGCTATTTATGAGGGAACAAGCGATGACAGTGATGCCGACGGGGTTCCCGATTGGTTAGACGTGTTCCCTGGGAATGCCTCGGAACAGTTTGATACCGATAGCGATGGAACAGGAAACAATCGCGACGCGGACGATGATGCTGACGGCGTCGAGGACAGCCTAGATTATTACTACTGGGATCCAGAGCGAACGATCGCTGACGCCAGCGTCTGCGAAAACGGTTTCTGCGTGTTAACAACTCAGGAATACGACCGGGAGGTTTTGGCCTATCACTATGCTCTATCGAGTGAGATCGAGAGCTTTCCCTATGATCCGATGGGTAGGGATCCGATCGACCGATCGCTCTCTAGCGCAGGATCGAGTGTTTATACCTTCGGTGATCCCCCAATTACGATGGCAAAAACTTCGACAGGCGCTGACACAATTGATCTGAATCTTTTTTTGAACTATTTGCGGGATGCTGAGACTGAGATTTTGCTCTCGACACCCAGCAGTGCTAGCCGTGACCTTGGAAGTTCGGTTCCTAATGGAAGCTATGAAAACGCGATGCAGATGTACTTGCGCACATTCAATGGCCAAATCATTGGTGATCACCCTCAGGCAAATGCTCACCTCAGATTAGTAAGGCCCGAACGTGGGAAGTACACCGCTGAAAATATAGGCGCCGACTGTTGGGGCTTTGATCCGAGTGCTGTTGCTGGGTTGCCAGGAACTAATAATGGTATCTCGCTATTTGGAGTCGCAGATAATGGGATTCCTCACGATGCTTATGGTGCTCTGGATTTGACGACGGGCACATCCATCGTTCCAAGTCAGCGAAGGCAGTACAGACCTCGATCAGGGGGGACAAGCGTTCGTGTTTGTTCTTCTACGCCTCCTGGTGTCTATGCAGACACCTTTATTGCGCTAGACGGACGTGGCAGTCATCAGGCCTACCGCTACACGGTGGAAGTGGCTATAGAAAAAACAGAAACGGGTTCTGCCACTTGGTATGCGAACAAGACGGACGCACCCACGGATCAACCCATATTCGATGAACTTGAACAAGGCTTAGTCACGCATCTAACGTTTGACGGTACGAGGATTGATTCCTCGCCTCGAGAGAACTACGCAGATACTTATTCCGCTAATTTTGATGGGAGCACCCAGTACGTTCAGGGACCCCTTGCGCAAGCGGTGACGGGTCAGGTGGAAATTCCTGATGGAGATTGGCCCAGTGCTTTGCGCAATGGCGCTTACACTATTTCTTTTTGGGCAAGGCTAGGTGCGGAAGCCAATTGCGGCGGAAGCTCTGCTGGCAATGTGCTGCTGAAACTCGGCGAAGAAAGCGGTGGCATCGTCTTCAAGACTGGCTGTAACCAGAACGACGGCAATACTGAATACAGCGGTTGGGTGCTAGGGCTTCACGCGCAACAGATGCCGCCGCAGGAAAGCTGGCATCATTACGTTTTAACGGCTGATGCAGATAACAACGTTCGGCTTTACATTGACGGCGTTGAGGGTCCGAATGGAATAGCCGCCGCCAGGAACATTTCAGGTGGCGCGAGCCTTATTCTTGGATCACTTGCAGAGGGCTGTGACTGCGCGATCGATGATTTTCGAATCTATAATCGACAGCTTGATGGACAGGCGGTTCACCAGCTCTTCCGTTTAGGAAGTGGGGCGGAGGCGAAGCCTGGCCCTGTTAACGGTGAATGGGGCCAGTTGGGCAAGAGCTTTATCTCGACAGGGTCAGACTCTCTCTTTTATCGGCACGCAGATATTGACGCTGAAGGCGATACGATCGTGATCTATTTCTCAGGTCAGAACGGCGTTGCTCGAGCTACGTCGAGAGTCTTCGACTATGTGAACAACACTTGGGTCCAAAGGGGGGAGACGATCACCTCGCAGGAAGAGGGAGGCCAGAGCGCAATAGGCGCATCGATTAGTGGCTCAGGAGATGTCATCGCTATGTCTAGCGGTGAAGCTAGAGGCGATCGTATCACTATCTACGAGTGGGATCCTTCGACGTCAGTCTGGATTCAGAAAGGAAATGTCATCACCGATCAGATGGCGGCAGCCGATTTCTTGGGCGAAGTTCTGGAGCTTGATTACTCGGGAGACATAATCACGTTCTCTCGTCGGGCAGCAGAAGGTTACCAGGGTGGCAATACCGTCCTCCAGTACGATTCAAATTCCGATACCTGGTTACTGCGAGGTCAGGTGATTCGCGCAGAAGGCGGCCAGGACCTCCAACTAACGGGGATTTCTGGCGATGGTCACGTGGTGCTCGCCGGTAACTGTCGATACCTAGGTGTGGTAGGCCAACATAATCTTCGTATTTTTGAGTGGGATAGTACCGACAGTGATTGGAGGCTAAAGGGCAGGGAATTTAGCGAATCAGGAAGGTCGGGTTGCCAAAGCTCGCTAAGCGCTGACGGTAATACGCTAGCGATTCAATATCAACTGGATGACACCTTGGCGACCGATGCAGGAGCCATCGAAGTTTATCGTTGGAACGATCAGCTGGCTGATTGGGGACTCAAAGGTAGTCCGATTCTTGGAGAGAAGGCAAATGAACGTATCTCTGGGTTCATTAGTGGTCACGGAAATACAGTTGCCGTTTCAGTTAGGGGAATTCCGGGGGCCATCCGTATTTATGATTGGGATGCGCATAGCGGTAATTGGGTAAAGAGCAATGCTGATTTGTCGGTCGATTATGAAAATGACCGTTGCTGCGACCGCTTGCGTGTAAATTATGAAGGAAGTCGGATTGTTGTTACCAGCGGAGCTTACGAGCGAGTCGAAGCAGTTCGAATTCAAGTATTCGGTAAAGCCTCGGATACCAATGTTTACATAGATTCAGACGGAGACGGCGTTCCTGACGATATCGATGATTTTCCTTTTGATCCCTCTGCTTCAGTCGATACAGACAGCGATGGTCTGCCAGATCGATGGAATCCGGGCTACTTCGCCGAAGACTCCACCTCAACGCCCGCATTGATCAAAGACATGGATGACGATGGTGACGGCGTGCTGGACAGTGTTGATCAGCGACCACTGGATGCGTCTGAAATTTATGACTTCGACGGTGACGGTATTGGCGACAATGCGGATAGCGATGACGATGATGATGGCTATAGTGATGTAGAAGATGTATTTCCGTTTAATCCATTTGACTGGACTGATGCTGATAGTGATGGTGTTGGCGATAACACAGATGCGTTTGGTTTGAATGCATCGGAACAGAGTCTACCGATCAGTGAGGCCCTCGCGCAGGTTACTGATGAGGCTCTGAGGTCGTGCTTGATCTTGGCCACTGAGAATCTTGCTCGCGCGCACGAATTAACCGATTTAGGTTGTTCGCCTGCAGATTTTGATGCCGAGCCAGCTGTCTTAAGTCTTGAAGGACTGCAGCACTTTTATAATCTCGAGACGATCACTTTTAACAAGGGTGCGCCGGGGAGTCTTGAACCTTTAAGGCGCATGAATGCGCTAAGAAAATTTTCGACTGGGAACTACGAGTGGCGTATCACCGATTTATCTCCCCTGAGCCAACTCTACAGACTCCGTGTGCTCCAGTGGGACAACGATCTTGCGCTGACAGCTTTTGATTTTGAAGCGTTATCCCGCCTGAGTAATATACGAGAATTTGGCTTTGGTTTTAATAATGAGCTCAGTTCGTTAGCATTTCTGCGCAATCATCCAAGATTACAAAGTATTCTGCTCGGTTACGCCAATGTGACTGACTTTGATCCGGTCGGTGAACTGGAGTTTCTTAAGAATGTCAGCATTTATAATCAGTCGCATGGTCAGTCCATTGATGTCTCGTTTTTGCGAGGCAATCGTGAGTTACAGTCGTTCGGCACACATATGGGTATTGCAGGTGAGCGCGTCTTTTTATATCTCAACAAGCTCAAGGTGTTTTCTACGGGCTGGTCAGGATCACCGGATCAACCCTTTCAGTTATCGGAGTACACGAACCTTGATTTTCTGATGAATGCTGTAGAGCTCGAACAGATCTCAGTCGAAAACTATGGCCTGAGCAATTTCTCGAGACTGTCAAGCTTCGCGAACCTGAAAAGCCTTAATATCAAAGGCAATCGAATCAGTGATTTAAGTGTTTTGACTGGCCTCGATCAGCTCGAATCTGTGAGCTTGGTTTCGAATGAACTGCAGACTTTGGGTGATGTCCTGATTAATTGGCCCGCGTTATCGAATGGCAATACCTTCTTCAATCTGAGCAATAATCCGCTGCCTTGCAGTGAGGTAGATGCTGCGAGAGCGAATACCAATATCACGGTGGAGTTTGATGGTAGCTGCAGTCCTCAAATTTCGATGGCGCTGCTA
>Ga0206129_10006920_pt1 | contig 11351 bp, 10 predicted proteins | sample Helgoland_Spring_8_FD_148616 | JGI IMG/M metagenome (GOLD analysis project Ga0206129, IMG submission 148616) | Pelagic subsurface seawater microbial communities from Kabeltonne, Helgoland, North Sea - Helgoland_Spring_Bloom_20160502_2 | ecosystem: Environmental > Aquatic > Marine > Epipelagic ...
GCAATTGGTGGGGAAAATCGGACAGGTCTCATGAGCATGCCCGCATACGGTAACTACCACATCCAATGCAGTGTCCGCAAAGTCACGAATATTTTCCGACTTTTGACTGGTCACATCGACTCCAACCTCTGCCATTACTTTAACCATATGAGGGTTAAGTCCATGCGTTTCGATCCCAGCGGAGAATGCTTCAATCGAATCACCCTTTAGATGGCGTGTCCATCCCTCCGCCATCTGACTGCGGCAGGAATTTCCGGTACAAAGAAAAAGAAGTTTTAATGGTTCACTCATAAAATTCCTATCATTCTGTTTTATTACTTTGGGTAAACGTCAAACTCTTAAAGCTTAGAAACTTCATAATCTCGTATTTTTACAAAAAAGAGACATTTCCTTCAGTCAATTTTTACATGGTCCGTATATGATTAAAAATGTCCATTTAAGGATCAATCGAAATAAAACTAAACTTAAAATTATGAAAAAATTGAAGATACTTACCTTTTCAAAATGTTTTCTCGCCTTTGCTTTTACTGTGAATGGGCAAAGCGAAGAGACATCAACTTATGATAGGCTTTGGAGTAAAGTCTCACTCTATGAAAACGAACAAAACCCGTTAATAAGGAAATTTTCTCTTACCGGGAGACTGCAAGGCGATTACCACAGTTTCGAAAATGACGAAACGGGGGAATCGGTAAGCGATTTCGATTGGCGTCGTTTTCGCTTTGGCTTCAAGGCTAGCATTCTCGATGGTTTCACACTGCACTCCGAAGCGAACCTGAACCTCAATCAACCCGAACCCCTCTACACGAACTTGACCGACACCTACCTTTCCTGGACAACGGACAACGGTCTTAAATTCAAAGTAGGTAAGCAATCAGCCCCCTTCACTTTGGACGGTTCAACTTCGTCCAAGAAGCTACACACCCTGGAACGCGGAAAGATCGCAACCAATGTATGGTTTGGGCAAGAATACTTCCCTGGAGTCTCCGTATCAGGATCCAGCGGCGAATGGGATTATTTTGCTGGAGTATACTCCTCGGACAATGCACCCGAATTTGCAGATGCATTCGATTATGGTAAATTCGGCATTGTTTCCTTGGGACGTGATTGGGCGGAATCCTTTGGGTACGATAAGGCACTCATTCGTTTCGACATTATGCTGCAGGACGATGACGAGATGAAATACAAGGATTGGGACGGAGCCTATTCACTCGTCAGCAAGTGGCAAAAGGGTAAATTCAACCTATGGACGGATCTCAGCTTTGCGGATCGAGAAAACGGGGACGTGGTTGGACTACAAATCATGCCTTTCTACGATATCACCGACAAGACGCAGATCATCTTCTGCTACACATCGCTGGATAGCTCAGACAAGGATCAGTTGAAAAAAAGCAGGTGGGAACACAAATTGGACGGAGCAAAGGGAAGTGAATTGTCGGAATACTTCTTCGGGCTGAATTACTTTTTCTACGGTCATAAACTGAAGTGGCAGAACGGTCTGCAGTACACGACTCTGGAAGACTCCTCTGGATCGGATCAATATGAAGGATTGGGCTTCACTACCGCCTTTCGCATCAGTTGGTAAACTTTCAATTATTATTATCATCAAAGAAAACAAAATCGTAAAATTCAATGAAATCACTAAATAAAAAAATTCTAGTCACTCTCTTCTTTTCATTTTCAGTTCTTATTAACGCCCAAGACAAATTAGTAATAAAAGGTTCTGATACATTGGGTGCAAAAATGATCCCAAAAATTGCTGAGGCTTATGAAAATAAAAACCCTGGCTCCAAGTTTGAAATTGCAGCGGAGGGTTCATCCACTGGGATTGCCGCTATTATTGATGGCACGGCACACATTGGAATGTCTAGCCGCGAGCTTAAAGGAAAAGAAAAAGCAACCGCGGGAGCCAATGGTGTTCGCCTCGTCAAGACAGTGGTAGCGAATGATGCAGTTGCAGTTATCGTTAACGAGTCTAACCCGCTTTCCCAATTATCTCTTAAGGATGTGGAGCGAATTTTTACAAGTGATATAACTAATTGGAGTGCCGTGGGCGGAAAGAGTGGAAGTATTTCTGGATATACCCGAAATACTTCCTCAGGCACATATGCATTCTTTCAAAAGTTTGCAATGGCTGGTCGTGATTATGGTTCTGCCACACAAAAGATGGCTGGCAATGAACAAATTGCAACAGAAGTCGCTAACAATCCAAACGGAATCGGTTATGTTGGCTTGGCCTATGTTGGAGCAAAGGGTATCAAAATGATTGCAGTTGATGGAGTGCTTCCTTCCGCTACTACTGCCAATGATGGTACTTACAAATTGTCCCGTGGATTAAATTGTTTTACCAATGGAGCTCCTACTGGCGTAGCTAAGAAATTCTTGGATTTCGCCCTCACCGCACCTGGTCAAAAGATCGTAGCGAGTACAGGATTTGTTCCTGTCAAGTAATGTGATCCAAGTTAGTTTGTTTTAAGCGAGAGGCCATCCCTTTGGGGGTGGCCTCTTTTCATGGAAGCTTAGGTTTTTTGGGCGGAAGGGAGGAAATTTACCGATAAATGAAAAATAACACAAATTTTCGATGCTTGGCGCAAAGTTGTTACATTTAAGGTATATAGTAAAAGATATTTCTCGCTAATTCACCACAAGATAATCTTATGTCTGAATCATCAATTTTCACCCCTTCAAAACATTCGATTCTTGTAATCGACGATGAGCCCGATCTATGCGAATTAATCGAGTTTCAATTGCAAAAGGAGGGCTTCCAGACAAGTGCACTTTCAAATCCCTTGGAAGCGATTGGATTTGCTCGTGATTTTGAACCTGATTTAATCATTTTAGATGTAATGATGCCAGAATTGGACGGGTTGCGTTTGTGTAGTATGCTCAAAGTAGACTCACAGCTCAAGGATGTTCCGATCTTATTTCTTACAGCACGAAGTGATACAGATGAACGGGTAAAAGGGTTCGAACGCGGTGCCGATGACTACCTGACCAAGCCTTTCGATAACCGTGAATTGATTGCACGGAGCAAAGCAATTCTTACCCGTACTCTCAAGAAAAAATTAGCCATATCAGGTAAGCTTAAGGGGGGCGGAATCGTACTCGATCCTGAAAGTCATGAAGTGTTTATAGATGAAAAATTGATTGATCTTACTCACACTGAATTTCGTCTCCTTCATTTAATGATGGAAAGAATGGGTCGAGTACAGAGTCGTGAAAATCTTTTGGTTAATGTATGGAACTATGATACAGATATCGAGACTCGCACTGTTGATAATCATGTAGGTCGGTTACGGGGAAAACTTGGGTCGAAAGGGGATGTGATTAAAACCGTGCGTGGCGTTGGCTACAAACTGGTTGTTGATTAATTCTTCTGTTTCTTTTGTAAAAATGGTTGAAGTGGCGGTTATTGCACTCGGGTTGCTAGCATCTTATTTCTGGATACAATATCGAATAGGAAAAAAATTGATCTTTCAATTCGCGTCTTCGATCCGAGAGGGAAACACCTTAATTTTAGAGCGTCCCATGCTTCTAAATAAAAACTTTCCCTTGGAACTCTGCCAAAGAACATTGGATGAAAATGCGACTATAATTAGAGAGCTTGAAAAAGATAGTAACCGAACCAATGATGCATTTAATGAAGTTCTCGGAGGCATGCTTGATGGAGCTTTAATATTAGATCAAGACCATGGAATTAGTTTTGCCAACACAACAGCCGAAAGAAATTTTTCTCTGGGACAATCTATGATTGGCAGGCGACTGGAAGCCTTTCTTGACTCATTTGAAGTGCTCGATCTTATTGATCAGTTAAACAGAGGTAACAAGCCCATCAAAGCTGAGTTTACCTTCAGGAGAAACGGTGTATTTAAAGACTTCGAAGTCGCGTCTGCTCTGCTTTCTCCAATACGATCGAATCCTAAAGAAGTCTACCTACTCCTATTTCGCGAAGTCACTGAGATCAAGAAAGCAGAACGATTGCGTAAGGATTTTGTGGCTAATGCCTCTCATGAATTGCGCACCCCGGTTACAATGATCAAAGGGTTTGCTGAGGCATTAGTGGATTCTCCCGATCTTCCTGAACAACAAAGATCATCTTTTATATCTAAAATATACAAAAATTCACTCAGGCTACAAACTTTAGTAGATGATTTGCTTAGTCTTTCCGAGCTAGAGGGTAGTAGGCATCCCATCAATCTAACAACCAATAAACTCTGTGAAGTAATTAGGGGAATCGATATGTATTTGCAGGACAAACCCTATGTTAATAAGGACAAGTTAAAGTTTACATTTACTGAGGAAAAAGAAGGATTTCCCTTTGATGCGATCAAGGTCTCCATGGCCATTGGTAACTTGATCGAAAATGCCTTTAAATATGCTGGAAGCTTTTCTGAAGTACGAGTTTCAACTAGTCTGTCCGAAGGAGGGGAAATCATAACTTGCTTCGTTGAAGATGACGGCATCGGAATTCCCGCAAAGGATTTAGAATATATTTTCGAACGATTTTATGTTGTGGACAAAGGAAGATCACGAGAAAAGGGAGGTACGGGGCTGGGACTAAGCATTGTCAAACATGTTGCAGAAGCTCATGGAGGCAATGTACATGTTCGCAGTCAACTTGGTAATGGTTCTACATTTTCCATAGATTTACCTAGGTTTCAGCTTTAAAAGCAAAGCCCTTTCCATTGTTACATAATTGGCGCAGTTTCGTCACATAATATGCAAGCCAATATGGTAGCGTAGAAATTTGCTATGATGACTTCTTCCAAGACTTTTTTTATCCCTAGAATAGGGAGATGCTAATCCTTCTTCTAAACCCTTGGCTATGAATTCTTCGCAGCGGAAAGATAACTGGATTAAAATATTCTTTGCAAGTAACGCTGTAACATCAATCATTATCCTCGGGTTGATTACCCTTTTTCTTTTCAAGGAAGGCATCGAGTTTTTTGGCCAATACCGCAACGACCTACAACGGTACCGAAAATCTGGTATGGAATACGCCACAGTAGTGACTAAGCAACACGACGAACAAACTCTACTCTATCGATACCTAGAAAATATTCTCTCTAAGGAAACTGAAGCACTCGAAGTTCTTAAGTCGGATAACGCGAAACGAACGGAAGCAGAAAATAATACTAAATCCTTGCTGGAATTCACTAGAGAATTTCAAGACATTAAGGAACTGCTTCTTGTTTATGAAAAACAAGTCGTTAAATGGGCTGCGGAAACAAAACTTTTTCTACTAACCCAAAATGATTTAATTGAGATAAAAGAAGAAGCCATAAAAAGTGGACTGCCTGAAGAAGACTTTTCACAAAGCCTCGACGAGTTGATGCAAAGAAAATATTTCTCTTACAAGGAGTTAGCGAGGTGGCAAAATTACTTTATTCGTCATCAAAGAGAAGACCTCGCAAAAAGGATCAATCCGACTGTAGGTTCTGAATCGGGGACCGAAAAAAAAGAGGAGATTAACTGCCTAACCCCCCTTATTCAATCATCAGCTGGAAAAGATTATGGCGACATTATTGCCAAACAGAAAGTAGAATTCTCTTCGCTGATAAAAAGCTACAAACCTTCTTTTCTTATTCAAGAATCCTTAAGGGACTTCCAAAAAGCACAGGCCGCTTTATTCGAATATCTTGATTCCGCTGCCTTATACCAAGAAAGGCTATCTAATTGGGATCCGACCACACCTTATCCGCTCAACCGTGCTTTTAGTGGATTTCTTTTTGGAAAGGATTGGGTGACTAATAGTGCACGACAAGACTGGTATGGTATTTTGCCTCTACTTTCTGGATCCTTGCTTGTGAGTATGATTGCCCTCGCATTAGCTATTCCGTTTGGCGTGGGATCGGCCATCTATGTAAACCAAGTGGCGACTGCTAGAGAGCAATCATTGATTAAACCCTGCATCGAGTTTATTTCTGCCATCCCCTCAGTTTTGATCGGTTTCTTTGGAATTGCTGTTTTGGGAGGTATGGTGAGCTTGGTCGCAGATGAGCGGCTTAACTCTTTGACTGCTGGATTTCTTCTCGCTTTGATGACAGTACCCACAATTTTCACCCTTGCTGAGGACTCACTTAACAATGTTCCTCGGTCACTGCGCGACGCTTCCCTCTCTCTTGGTGCTACACGTTGGCAGACTTGTGCTCGAGTTATATTTCCTTCCGCAATAACTGGAATCATATCAGCCGTACTCCTTGGTTTTGGACGAGTTATCGGAGAGACTATGGTAGTCTTACTTTGTGCAGGTAACCGTATCGCTATACCCGACTTCAATTCTGGACTTGGCGTATTTGCCCAACCAGTACATACAATGACCGGAATCGTCGCACAGGAAATGGGCGAAGTCGAGTTTGGCAGTATTCATTACAGAGCCTTATTTATGGTCGGAATCGCTCTTTTTCTCATTGCCCTACTAGTGAACCTTCTTTCTCAAAACATAGCCGGTCGCTACAAGGCAAACTACTAATTGCATGAGTCCAAGCAGAGAACCAAAGCATCCATTTGCGACCCGTATTACCCGGGGACGGGTACAGGAGTCCATTATGTTCGGGTTTTTGCGCGGCATGACTTTTTTTGTACTATTTTGTGCCGCTTTTCTTTTTTGGGATATTCTTTCCAAGGGAGCATCTAAGGTTTTTGAAGGCGATGGAATGGTTAATTGGGAGTTTTTGACCGAACATCCCCAAACGCTTCATGTGATCGGTGAAGGTAAAGATGAGATCAAGCTAAGTTCTAGTAATTACTTTAAGCTTAAGGACGAAAAAATATTGGTTAAATGGGAAGAGTTTCGTCAGTCCGATGAGCACGATCAATCACGCAGAGAACTAGATAAAGTCATAAATCTTCTAGAACGGGAATGGGATGATGATTCCCTGGCACAGTCGAATGAAGACTTCCTTAATCGTGAATGTGATAACGCTGCTAATAAATTTTCGTTTTGGAAGGAAATGCTGGTCGATGTAAACAATACTGCGATAGATTTTGAAATGAAACCCGAGGATGTGCCTTCCATGGTTTCACAATTTATACTCGGACATTTTGAGATGGAACGAGTACGTTTTTCTTTAGTCGAAGAAAAGATCACTCTCTTCAGGGCTATGCAATACCCCAAGATTGAAAGCATTTCTTTAAAGAATGCAGAGCAAATCGAGGATGCTTACAAGTTATTTCTCAGTGTGGTTCCGGAGGTGTATAATAAATCGATTAAATTATTTGGTAGAGAGGTTCGATCCTCCTATGATGAATTTATGCAAGTCGAAGGTCCTAAGGAATTTGGCCGTTTCGCTGAAGCAATCGTTGCATACTCGAATGTAAGGGAATCCTTTTGGGGAAAAGACTATGAATCTGAAAACTGGGAATCTCTTCAGGCATCCCTTACTCCCTTTAAGCGGGCAATGAATGTATCTCTCCCTTCAAGAGACTATGCTTACTCTGGAGGGGGTATCTTTCCAGCAATTGTTGGCACCCTTTTACTAGTGATTGGAGCTATGGCAATTGCGATTGTTCTTGGTGTATTTTGTGCAATCTTTTTGGCAGAATATGGTAAGTCAGGGAAATTCCTCTCGCTGGTCCGACTTGCTATACTTAATCTTGCAGGAGTTCCCTCGATTATCTTTGGTCTTTTCGGTTTCGGTCTTTTTGTAATTTTCCTCGATTGGAATGTTTCCCTTCTCGCTGGTTGGTTTACTCTCGCATTCATGGTTTTACCCATCGTGATTACCGCAAGTGAGGAGGCTCTGCGTTCCATCCCCCAAGGGTTTCGTGAGAGTTCTCTTGCTCTAGGAGCGACTAAGTGGACGATGATCAAAACCAGCGTGCTTCCTTTTGCTATGCCCGGAATCCTAACATCCTCTATTCTAGGCGTAGCTCGAGCAGCTGGAGAAACAGCTCCAATCATGTTCACCGCTGCCTACGCAAAACGATCGGAACTTCCTTGGGAAGGCCTGGAGCATTGGACCGACTTTTTCTTTCAGGGAGTAATGGCGTTACCATACCATATATATGTGGTGAGTGCTAAAATCCCTCAAAATGCGTACACCGCAGATATGCAATATGGTACCGCTTTTGTCTTTCTCCTCTTGGTGGTGGGCGTAGCTAGCCTTTCCATTATTCTGCGCAATCGTCTGCGTAGAAAATATCGTTGGTAACTCATTTCACTTATTTGTTATGCAAGAAGCACTTAAAGCCACCTCCGAAAACAGCCAGTCTCTAATGGATTCTAAAAACAATGCCCCGTCTATCCGCATCAAAGAATTAGATTTTCTTTACGGTAATAATCAGGTAATCCACGATGTATCCCTCGACATCTTCCCAAAGGAAGTGATGGCTTTTATTGGTCCATCAGGGTGCGGTAAAAGCACACTCTTACGATGCCTAAACCGCATGAATGACTTGGTGGATGGGGCTCGTATAGGAAAAGGGTCCATCGAAATACACGGTGTTAACCTGCACCACAAAAGCGTAGATGTGATAGAACTTCGTAAGAAAGTAGGCATGGTTTTCCAAAAATCTAACCCTTTCCCAAAGTCCATTTATCAAAATGTTGCTTATGGTCTACAGATACAGGGTATAAAATCAAAACAAGTTGTAGACGGGAAAGTGGAAGAGAGCTTAAGAAAAGCTGCTCTATGGGAAGAAGTGAAAGATCGCTTGAATGAAAATGCATATGGTTTATCTGGGGGGCAGCAGCAACGTCTCTGTATTGCTCGAACCTTAGCAGTCGAACCAGAAATCATTTTAATGGATGAGCCTTGTTCAGCTCTTGATCCAGTTGCTACAGGAAGGGTGGAGGAACTGATCCTTGAACTTAAAAACGAATATACCATCGTGGTAGTCACTCATAACATGCAGCAAGCTGGCAGAATATCTGACCGTACGGCCTTTTTCTACTTGGGCAAATTGATTGAATGTGATCAAACGAAGAAAATTTTTCTTAATCCGAATAAACAACAGACTGAAGATTACATATCTGGAAAATTTGGATAAAATTATTACAAAACATTTATACTCATTTGATCATGACAACTTTTTTCGAACATAATCTTGAAAATGTAAAATCAAAACTCCTTCTCATGGGACAGCTTGCAAATGAATCGGTTAATGCAGCGATTCAAGCTTTGGTTGACGGAGATTCTGTTCTGGCAAAAGCTGTAAGAGCGAAAGATGAAGAAATTGATGATTTAGAAAATGAACTTAGCGAATCCGTAACTACATACCTGTCTACCCATGCTCCAGTTGCTGCCGACCTTAGGCTTCTTGTGGCAACTATGAAAATAAGCCATGAGATTGAGCGTATAGGGGATGAAGCCAAAGCGATTGCTAGACGCTCCCGTAAAACTACAATGCACGAGTTTCATCGGATTCCCGAAATGGCTAACATTGCTCATGATATGATTCGAGACGCACTTTCAATATTTGTTGAATTTGATGAAGAAAAAGCAAAGTTCATTTGGACTACAGATTTGGAAGTCGACCAGCTTCACAAAGATAACAATAAATTTTGTCAATTGTTGGTGGAAAAAGATCCATCTATGGCATCATCAGTTTTTGAAGTCTTATTTATTTCTAAATCTCTGGAACGCGTTTGTGACCATGCGGTAAATATATCAAAGGAGGTTTTCTTTATCGCTACAAGTCGGGATGTAAGGCATGCACCTGAATATAAAAAAGCTGCATTGCGGCGGGACCTAAAATAATTCATCATTGAATTAGCCTATGCTTTGATAGGCTGGAGAGGAAATCAAACTTGCTATTTTCGGGGTGCTGAATGATATAGGCATCACATTCATGAGCTCCCGAATTCGTATTTTTGTTGTCGATGACGAACAAGATTTAACTGATCTTTTACATTACCAGCTTGGTAAAGAAGGTTTTAAAGTAAAATTTTCCAATAATCCTTACGAAGCACTTGGGAATGCTCGTGATTTTAACCCTGACCTTATTATTTTGGATGTTATGATGCCTGACTTAAATGGCTTTCAGCTTTTGCGGATGATTCGTGCTGACAATTTGCTTCAAAAGACTCCCGTAATTATGCTAACTGCCAAAACAGATGTAGAGCATAGAATAAAAGGGTTGGAGCAGGGAGCGGATGATTATCTTGGGAAACCGTTTGATTCACAAGAGCTTGTTCTTCGCATTCGTTCAATTTTAAAGCGGACAGCCGAGCAAATGGATGACGATCAAGGACGAATTATGTTTGGAAACCTTCTCCTGGATGAGGAAGATCATAGTATTTCAATTGCCGGAAACAAAGTGGATTTCACGCTCACGGAGTTTAAGCTTTTACATTATTTTCTTAAACGGAGGGGACGGGTCCAGACTCGTGATAATCTCCTTTTGGGCGTCTGGAAGTTTGATGCAGATGTTGAGACCAGAACAGTTGATGTACATATCCGAAGGGTTCGTAAGAAAATTCAGAATGCAGGAATTGAAATTGAAACTATTCGAGGAGTCGGTTATCGGCTAATAGAAGATTTGAATTAATTTATGCACCTCCCTCTCTGGTTATGCGTTTTACTAATTACAGGATTTCTTTTTGGTCTATTTGCGGCGGTTAAGAAATTTACATCTAAGAGTAAAAAACTTTGGCCTGAGAATAAACCTCAGAAAAGAGAAGCGAAAGACCAGGACGAGCAAACCCGAAGAGATTTTGTTGCTAATGTTTCGCATGAATTACGTACTCCGGTATCGATTATTAAGGGGTTCGCTGACTCTCTTCAGGAAGATTATGAAATCCTTAGCGAGACTAAACGTAAAAGCTTTTTATCCAAAATTCAAAAAAATGCAGAGAGGCTCAATTCACTTGTTGAGGACCTTCTTGTCTTAGCTAAATTGGAAAAGCCCAAAACTACATTGTCCAAGGAATCGTTTGATCTTTGTGAGCTTGTTCGAGCAATCGAAGAAGAATTTCTACTAAGAAAAGACTCTTCTCTCCCAAAACTGATGTTACATTGTCCTTCATCCCCGGTCAGAATTCTTGCCGACCGTCAAAAATTAGTAAGTGTATTCGAAAACCTGATCGACAATGCAATTATTCATGCTGAGGGACTTTCGCAGATCTCAATTCGAATAAGTGAAAACTCAGATGATAATTCTATAACCAGCGAAGTGGAAGATGATGGCAAGGGAATCGAGCAGGATGACCAGAAGATGCTCTTTGAACGTTTTTATCGTGTTGATAAAGGAAGATCTCGAAATAGAGGTGGAACCGGACTTGGTTTGAGTATTGCGCGTGAAATTATTGATGCTCATGATGGCGAAATATCTGTTAGAAGTAAAGTCGACAGCGGTACGATTTTTTCTTTCAAGGTACCTCAATCTCTCTAGTTTAAAACGAAATAACATAC
>Ga0206129_10006921_pt1 | contig 11348 bp, 9 predicted proteins | sample Helgoland_Spring_8_FD_148616 | JGI IMG/M metagenome (GOLD analysis project Ga0206129, IMG submission 148616) | Pelagic subsurface seawater microbial communities from Kabeltonne, Helgoland, North Sea - Helgoland_Spring_Bloom_20160502_2 | ecosystem: Environmental > Aquatic > Marine > Epipelagic ...
CTTTAATAGGCGGCGCGAGACTTCATGAGCTTCTAACTTACGTTCCTCTTTTTCGTTTTCTAAGATTATTTGCCGAACCTCAATTGCCTCCTCTTCTAATGAGGGTGATTTAAAAACGCTGAGTAAAAAAATAGCAACTACGCAAAACAGCACACCACAAAGGACAAACCAACCCACAGCAGGGATCTTGAATCTCGGTCCACCTGCCGATTCTTCTATGTCAACGTATACCTCTTCCAATTCCACTTTCGCCACCTCAGGCACAAAGGGATTATTCGCTTCCTGATCCGATGTAGCAGCTTGCCCCATTGACTCACTCGACTGCTCGTTTGAATCCGTTACATTATGCTGATCGTCGCTCATCACTAAGGCTTTAAATAGACTAATTGCATTGTTTACGCAACCACCCAGCACGTCTATTGTCACCGCGTGAGCACGCCCACCAAGACCAGCCAACCTAAGATACTCATACTATCGGCAGGCTTCGGTGAGGGTCATAACAGCGCGGCTCTCAATATGCGACGCGCCTTGAGCCATCATGCGTCGACCCTTTGCGCCGACCCTTGTGCCCTTGGAGCTCCTTGGGTCACCAGGCAACTACAAATCATCTATCGAAAGATCACCACACACGCACCTTGGTTGTGGCGCAAAGTCTATGAGTCAACCGAACGCTCAGATTTCTCAAAAAAACGTTTTCCCCTGATGCGTAAACCTGAGGAAAAACTGAGCGAACTTATCGCAGACTACCAACCTGATGCCATCGTCAGCACCTACCCACTGTACCCCTATTTTATTGAGCGTATCTTCAACCAAAACGCATCTAAGATTCCCGTATTTACCATTGTCACTGATTCAATCGAAATCAATGCAGCATGGCGAAAAGCACCCACTAACTTTTGGATAGTTACAGACCAACACACTAAGGAGCATTTAGCTGCCCAAGGTATCGCTCAAGATCAAATCATTGATCTTGGCTTCCCTGTAGATCCCCACTTCGCAGATCTTAAACCCGTTGACTCTGATGACTCAATCGATCCACTACGAATCCTCTATTTCCCAACCCCCAAAAAACCTCACGTCAGACGAGTTTCTCGTGAGCTGCTCGAGTCCACCGGACCAAATAGTAAACTCACTATCGTTCTCGGAAAGCATCTCAGGAAAATTCATAGCAGGGCGAAAGAAATCGAAGAACAATATCCGGGGCGGGTCACGATCAAAGGATGGACCAAAAAAGTACCAGAACTACTCAACAGCCACCATCTGGTAGTCGGCAAAGCTGGAGGAGCCACTGTACACGAAGCCTTAGCCGCAGAATGCCCGATGCTCATTCACCATGTAGTGCCGGGACAGGAAGAAGGCAATCTGGCTTTGCTACGCCTCGTCAATGGTGGCGATTTGGCAGATGAAGAAGGGATGATATCCGAGCGCCTTGATGATATGCTTGCCGACAACGCCTCCTTGTGGCGGCAAATGAAACAAGATTTAGCAGAGAACTCGCGCCCTTGCGCAGCTCAACAAGCTGCTGACTTCATTCTTCAGCACATAGAATCAAATTAAATCTCTCTACAAATAAAAACTGCTCAAAAAACTGACCACATTTATGACCACAGAATCAGATCATAAGCCAATAGATTTTCTGTTTGATATAGGCAATGTCATCGTTCATGTCGATTTCATCCCTTCACTCAAAAAGCTCATGCCTAAGGGGATCGATGAGCCAGAGGCTAGACTCGAGCGCCTACTTGAGAGAAAAGACGAATTTGAAGCGGGACGCCTATCACATAAAGATTATTTCCCGTGGGCAGCTCGGACCATCGGCTTTAAAGGGGAAATCGAGCAATTTATGGAAGCGTGGCTTGATATTTTCACACCGAACGAAGTCATGTGGAACACCATCCAAGAATTACACAGCTCCGGACACCGCCTCATTCTTTTCTCAAACATCAACCAACCTCATATTGATTTTTTGCAAAGTCAGCATCCGATTTTTCAGTGCTTCAAGGGTGGCGTTTATTCATACAAGACTGGGCACGTCAAACCGGAAGATGAAATCTACCAATTAGCTATCAGAGAATACGAACTCATTCCTGAGAGAACTGCTTACATAGATGATCTTCCAGCCAACATAGAAGGCGGCAAAAGAGCAGGCCTGATATGTCATCAATACGATACCAATCGCCACGATGAGTTTCTAGATTGGCTTAGCAGCATCACATAATCCCCTTCGCCCCCGAGGTAGGTACATTTTTCACATTGATTATTGGCTTTTGGCACACTGAAGGCTAATAAGAGGCATGCCTGAAGAGAGCAGAGTATTGGACATTGAGGCTCTCGAGTCAGCTATCGAAAAGCGTGATGAAGAAGTATTTCAGTCTCTGGCTGAGGATCTACACTATGCCGACCTCGCCTCTGTCTTTCAGGACTTAGATGATGACGAAGCGCGCAGCTTCTTCACTCGGCACATCAACCTAGCAAGCTTTCCTCAAGTTCTCGCTGAGCTTCCAGACGCACTTATCGAGGAGACCCTAGAACGCTTTAATGAAACTTCCCAGCGTGAGATCCTGCGCAAACTTATCGATGATGATCGTGCTGATGTATTACAAGATGTAAGCCCTGAGGCCCGCCAAAACTACATCGCGATGCTCAAACCTGAGCAGCAAGAAACCACTCGTAGCCTCATGCGCTATGATGAGGATACCGCAGGCGGCAGGATGACGACTCACGCTGCTCGTATTAGTCTTGGCACGACCGCCAAAGGAGCTCTTGAGATATTACGCGAATACAAAGATTCAACCGAGTCGCTTGCCCGAATCTATGTGGTTGATGACCTGGGCCGACTTAAGGGTAAGACTCGTCTACGTGAGCTCGCGTTCAATCCGTGGGATACTTTGGTTGATGACATCATGGATGATGCCGACCTTTCGATTTTAGCCAGCACTGACCAGGAGGAAGCAGCTCAAATGTTTTCAAAATACGACATGACACTGTTGCCCGTCGTAGATGAATATGACCACTTGCTAGGAGTCATCACCCACGATGACGTGCTGGAAATTATCGAGGAAGAATCCACCGAGGATATTGAAAAAATGTCCGGTATCGCTGGAGAACAATCCGAACAAACCTATCTCAACACCTCGGTTGCCACACACTTTAAACGCCGCTTCCCATGGCTACTCATCCTGGCCCTGCTTGCCATCTCATCTGGCTATGTAATGTTACGCTTTGAACATATTCTCAGTAATATATACCTACTTGCGCTCTATCTTCCAATGGTCGTAGCTGCAGGCGGCAACACAGGCGGTCAAGCCGCAACCATGGTCATTCGTGCAATGTCGCTGGGAGAGCTGGAGGCTGGATCAACCCGCAAGGTTATCACTAAAGAGCTTGCCTTGGGCATCATACTTGGCGCCATTCTCGGTTGCTGCATCGCTGTCATTACGCTTTTCATCCTCCCAGTATTTAATCCCCAGCTACCTGAGGGAGTTGCATTAACGACCTTCGCGCTGGCAGTCTCTGTCGCTTTGGGTGCTCAAATCACTACATCAACTCTCTCTGGTGCATTACTGCCACTTGGTGCACGTGCCATCAAACTTGACCCCGCTGTCGTCGCAGCTCCCGCCATCACCACCTTGGTGGACATTTCTGGCATGGTTATCTATTTCACTGCGGCGCAGACAATACTCTGAGGTTTGCCCTCGAACTCTCAATCGAGAACACAAAAAAGGCGCTCCCACCAATGCAGGAACACCTTTGAAATTGAGCTTTCTGTACTAGAGCATACCCACAAGAGTCTTGCCCATATCTGATGGAGTTTCGGAAACAGCAATACCGCACTCAGTAAGAATGGCTTTTTTTGCCTCCGCGGTATCTTCCTCACCACCGACGATCGCACCAGCGTGGCCCATACGGCGTCCCGGAGGCGCTGTCGCGCCAGCAATGAAACCTGCGATTGGCTTCGAACAGTTATCCTTTGCCCAGCGAGCGGCTTCAGCTTCAGCATTACCACCGATCTCACCGATCATAATGATCGCTTCGGTCTCGGGGTCTTCGTTAAACATTTTGAGCACATCGAGGTGAGACGTACCATTGATCGGGTCACCACCAATACCAACACAAGTGCTCTGGCCGTATCCGAGTTCTGTAAGCTGATAAACAGCTTCATAGGTAAGCGTGCCAGAACGAGAGACCACACCGACATTACCACGTTTGTGAATGTAGCCCGGCGCGATACCAATGCGACAACCACCGTGGGAATCCTCACCACGACCCGGAGTCACAATACCCGGGCAGTTAGGACCAATCAGGCGAGTTTTACTCCCCTGCATCATTTCCTTAACCCGCATCATATCGGCTACTGGTATCCCCTCAGTGATGCAGACAACAAGATCAAGCTCAGCATCAACAGCCTCCAAAATAGCGTCTGCTGCGAAAGGAGGTGGCACAAAGATTGCGGATACCGTAGCACCGGTCTCCTGAGCAGCCTCTTGGCAGGTATCGAAGACTGGCGTCTTTTCACCAAATACTTGACCGCCCTTCCCTGGCGTCACGCCAGCAACAATTTGAGTCCCATAATCAAGGCTTAGCTGGGCATGCTTGCCGCCAAAACCTCCGGTGATGCCCTGCACGAGCACCTTAGTGTTTTCATCAACTAGAATTGACATAATAAAATAAGTTTAAATTTGAGATTTATGCGCTAACAGCAGCTACTGCTTTTTCTGCCGCATCGTTAAGACTTTCAGCCGTAATTACATCAAGATCAGAATTGGCGATCAACTCGCGACCTTTCGCAACATTGGTTCCCTCTAATCGCACGACCAAAGGAATACTCAGCCCTGTCTCCTTTGCTGCTGCAAGGATGCCCTCAGCGATAATATCACATTGCATAATTCCACCGAAGATGTTGACCAAGATTCCCTTCACATTGGGGTCACCGAGGATAATCTTAAAAGCAGCACTCACCTGCTCCTTTGTGGCACCACCACCAACATCGAGGAAGTTAGCAGGGTCACCACCACAGTGTTTGATAATATCCATGGTCGCCATCGCAAGGCCTGCACCATTTACCAGACAGGCGATGTTACCATCGAGACCGATGTAGTTAAGATCGAACTTAGATGCCTCTACCTCGCGTGGATCTTCTTCATCAGTGTCGCGGTAATCAACAATATCGGGATGGCGATAAAGCGCATTGTCGTCAAAACCAAACTTTGCATCAAGTGCGAGAATATCGCCTTCGGGAGTGACGACTAGCGGGTTGATCTCAACCATCGAACAGTCGCACTTCAAAAACAAAGTATAAAGATTTTTGATCAACTTGCCAAACTGCTTGGCTTGATCGCCAGATAGCTCAAGAGCCTTAGCAAGCTTACGAACTTCATACGCCTGAAGGCCCGCAAGCGGATGAATGAACTGGCGGACAATCTTATCAGGCGTGCTCTCAGCCACTTCCTCAATATCCATACCACCCTCTGTGCTTGCAACAATGACAGGACGACAGCTCTCACGATCCATCAGAATAGCAAGGTAAAGCTCACGTTCAATATCAACAGCCTCAGCAATCATCACCTTACTGACTAGCTTACCCTCTTCACCGGTTTGCTTCGTAACAAGCGTCTGCCCGATCATCTTTTCAGCATACTCAGCAGCTTTTTCCGGTGTTTCAATAAGGTGAACACCACCTTGGAAACCATTTTTGAAAGTTCCTTTGCCTCGCCCACCAGCGTGAACTTGAGCCTTTATCACCAACTGTTTACCCTCACCATTTTCATTGATGCTACGAGCTACGGCTTCCGCCTCTTCAGCTGTTCCAGCGACCTGCCCGTTTGGACTGGCAACACCATATTTTTCGAACAGCTCCTTCGCCTGATATTCGTGGATATTCATGACATAATGCGCAACGTGAGCGCGGACGTCGGGAAGCTAGGAGGATGAATGCCTAGGGTCAAGGTGCTAATCAGCAAATATCTAGGTTGTGACCAAATAAATAAGACAATGAACTTGGCTAATAACGCTTACTGAGTGAATTTTATAAGCACATGAAGTTATCACCCTATTTGCATGGCGCACTGCTCGTCAGCTGCCTTGCCTTCTCCCCAATCGCATTATCGAAGCAAAACGCTGACTCCAAGACAACGCTTTGGGCTCAAGATAAGAGTGACATCAAGGCTGACTCGAGAGTTACCTTCGGTCAGCTTGCCAATGGCATGCGCTACATCGTGATGGCCAATCAAGAGCCTCCCGGCCGTGTCAGCATGAGACTACACATCGCTGCTGGATCACTCATGGAGCGGGAAGATCAACGTGGTGTAGCTCACTTTCTTGAGCACATGGTTTTTAATGGTTCCAAAAACTTTCCAGATGCCAGCAAGCTCATCCCAAAAATGCAGCGATTAGGCATTGCCTTTGGTGCTCATGCCAATGCTTACACTTCATTTGACGAGACCGTCTACATGTTGGACCTACCCAATAACGAAGAAGAAACCCTCAAGCTTGGTTTTGACGTCATGCGTGATTTCGGTGACGGGGCTTTTCTTAAAGAATCGGAAATCAACAAAGAACGCGGTGTTATCCTCTCAGAAAAAACATCACGTGATTCTGTGCAAATGCGACTCATGGAACAGCAATTCGATGCCCTGCTCCCTGATGCTTTACTAGCCAAGCGCTTCCCCATCGGAACCGAGGAAATCATCAAATCTGCTCCTCGCTCTGCATTCACAGATTTTTACCGTGATTACTACAACCCCAGCCGCATGACCTTCATCTACGTAGGCGACTTCGACCCCAAGATCGCTGAGCAACGCATCCTTGCTACTTTCAGCAGCATGAACAACCCAGAGCAACTTGTCAGTGACCCAGTGCTGGGTGACATCCCCTCAGGTCACGGATTCAAAACCCTCGCTCTAGCCGACAAAGAAGTCGCCACCACAGATCTCACGCTCACCGTCATCAAACCCTTTGAGGAAAAAGCTGACACATCAGCCAATCGAGCTGATAAATTACCACTTAATCTCGCAAACTCGATCCTCTCGCGGCGCTTCAGCATTCTGGCTAAAGAAGAAAACTCAGCCATCACGAGTGGTAGTGCCTATGCATACAATCTGTTCAAATTTACTAAAATCGGTGGCATATCGGTAGATGCCAAGAATCACAACTGGCAAGCCGCCCTTCCCGTGCTTGAACAAGAACTGCGGCGCGCCATTGAGCATGGCTTTACCGAGGCTGAACTAGAAGAAGTGAAAGCCAACTTGGTCAACTCCTACGAGCTCTCCGTTAAAGCTGAACCCAGTCGTAAGACAAACAATCTCGCATCATCACTTGCCAAGCACGTCCACAAAGGTGCCGTTTTTTCTACGCCAGCTGATGACTTGTCTATTCTGCGCAAAAACATCGCATCGATTACCCCTGAAACATGTCACCAAGCCTTGTCCCAATTCTGGGACACGAAAGATATCACCCTCATACTCACCACCAACACACCACAAGACAATGCTGAGCAGGAACTCAGCAAACTCTACTCGGATAGTCACTCCAAGGAAGTCACAGCTCCTGAGAATGAAGCAGCTGCCAGTTTTGCCTACACCGATTTTGGCAAACCGGGCACCATTGCCCATCAATCACACATCACAGACCTTGATATTACTCAGGTTAGATTTCACAACGGTTGTAGCTGTAATATTAAAAAGACGGACTTCAATAAAAACTCCATTGATCTCACTACACGTGTTGGTGCCGGCAAACTCAACATGCCCAAAGACAAGCCAGGATTGAATATGTTTGCCTCCTCAGTCTTCAGCGCTGGTGGTCTTGGCCAACACAGCTCAGACGACCTCGATAGGATTCTTGCAGGGCGCAATGCTGGCATTGGCTTTCAAGTGGGAGAGGACGCCTTCATTCTCTCGGGTTCTACTACACCAGATGACCTTGAGCTCCAACTTCAGCTGCTCTGCGCCTATCTCACCGATCCAGGGCTTCGGCCCGAGGCTGAACGAATGTTCAAAGCCAAACTCCCATCTATTTTCTCCCAAATGAAACACACACCTGCGGGTGCACAGGCAGAAATGACTGCTCTACTTCGAGGAAATGACGCCCGCTTCGTCTTTCCCACTCTGGAGCAAGCCGAGAGTTTCAGCGCTGCAGACATCACCTCATGGGTCATCCCTGCACTCAAAAACGACTATCTTGAGCTTTCCCTCGTTGGAGACCTTGAAGTTGAACAAACCATTCCTATTCTTGCACGCACCATCGGCGCTTTACCTAAGCGAGAATCAAGTAAACCAGACCACTCAGATCTACGCACACTCACTGACTTACCAAAGGCCCCCTTGGAGAAGCGCTACACCTTTGAGAGCCGTATTCCCACCGGCATGGCTGTCGTAACCTGGAAAGCTACAGGCATGGATCAGGAGAGCATTGGTGCCACACGCCGACTCAGTGTACTTAGCAGCATACTTTCGAATCGCATGCGTGAGAAAATTCGTGAAGAACTCGGCGAAGCATACAGCCCATACGCAGGCTTCCAACCCAGTGACACCTACAAGGGTCTAGGCTACCTACTTGCTGTGTCACCCGGCAAACCTGAGCAAGCTGAACGCGTCGGCAAAATCATCATTGAGATCGCTGACAAAATCGCCACAGAAGGAGCTACTCAGGATGAACTCACACGCGCCCTCGAACCACGACTCAGTGAACTCAAAAAATCCTTACGCCAGAACTCTTATTGGCTGGGGACCGTGATGTCGCAATCCCAAGAGCAACCCTACCGACTCGACTGGGCACGCAAGCGAGACGCAGACTATGCAGCAATCACCATGACAGAGGTCAACGCCTTAGCCAAACAATACCTCGGCAAAGACAACTCGCTGCGCTTCGAAATTATACCCGTAGCAGAGCAAGACAACGGCCAATAGTAGGCGGATCAGAAGCCAGCCACACGACAACAATCAATCGAGCATCCCCTGCTCTTTTAAAAAGACAAGGACCTCATTCATGGTATCGCCGTAATCCTTGTCGTCACTCTTGGGTCGAAAAAAGCTACCATTGAAAAACCCGTGCTTGCGCCCCTCATAACTGATCACTTCGCACGCATTACCTGCTTCTTTCATCAGGCGCTCGAAACGTTGTGCATTCTCGGGTGGAGTAGTGGTATCCGCCGACCCCTGGAATACAATGACAGGAGCCAACCCCTTGCGAACATGGTGACAGGGAGAAAGCTCAGTCTTTTTACCCGGCTGGAAGCGCCCTGCCCCATACCCTTTTGCTGTGGTATCAAGCACCGGATTAAATAGCACCATGGCATTGGGCACGGAACTAACCGAGATATCCTCCCCCTCTTCCTCGAATCCCTCGACCACCCCCGTGCAGGCGGCAACATGCCCACCGGCAGAACCACCTGCAGATACAATACGATCAGGATCCACACCAAGCCTACCAGCATTATTGCGTATCCATCGAATAGCCGACTTACCATCTTTAACACATTCATACGGGCTGGTTTTGTGAATATTACGCACCCGGTAATCAGCTGCAAAGGCGACCATGCCATGATTCGTCAAAAACCGGCTTTGCTGATAAAACTGCTTAGCCGAGCCACTAACCCAACCGCCTCCAAAAAAGAAAACAATAGCTGGACGCTTATCATCTGCCTGATGCCCATCCGGTTTGAAGACATGAAGCTTGAGCTCAGCCTTTCCGATTTTTTTATACCTAACCACCTCATCTGGAGCAAATTCATCTTTTGCCATGGCAAAGCTGCAGACAGCAAGCCAGAGAAGGCCAATCACTAATTCTTTCCTGATCATATTGATAGATTACTTAGCTACGAGGGCCAAATCACTCAGATTGACTAATCTTACGGAGTAGGTCGTATGAATAAATACCGGAGCTGTGGCCATCCGCCCACGTCATCTGCAGGGCGTAACCGCCCACTTGCTGCATACGCAATGCTTGAAAGCTTTTCTCCGTGTGGGTCACAGTCGGCTTAACCACATATCCCATTGCGTCAGGCTCTCCCTGACAAACCGCGCAAGGGCAAGCCTCGCGTAATTTCCTCAGGTTGATGTAGTCCTCCTTGCCATCGCCCCAGGCAAGCGCAAGTTCATCACCGATGACAATATTCTGTAAGAGGGCAACAGCTGACATAATCTTCCAAATCTTAATGATAGGTTCTGGAGCCAAAGATAGCGGAACCGACACGCACGATGGTAGAGCCTTCCTCAATGGCAACCTCAAAGTCACCACTCATCCCCATGCTAAGTCCAGGGAGTGATTGACCGGCACTGTGCTCGAGCTCATCTCTAAGCTCTCTGAGCTTCACAAACCACGGCCTAGCTTCTTCAGGTGTCGAAGCCATGGGAGGAATACACATCAATCCCCGTATCGATAAATTCTCCAGTGCCAACAAATCATCAAGCTCACTCTTGATCTTATTCGGATGATATCCATTTTTAGTCTCTTCACCCGCCAAATCAACCTGCAGATATACATCTGGCTTCTTACCAATCTCGCCGGCAATATTCGAAGTGTAGCGAGCCAATTTGAGCGAGTCTATGCTGTGAATCGTCTGAAAAAGAGGCAGGGCCTTACGTACTTTATTGCGCTGCAAGTGACCAATCAAATGCCACTGGAGATCTTTGGGTAGCTGCGGGATTTTTTCCTCCCCCTCTTGGACACGATTTTCTCCGAAAGCAAAATGACCCGAAACTACCACTTCAGAAACTTTCTCCACAGGCCATGTTTTCGAAACAACGAGAAGCTGAGCGGCGTCAGCTGATCTACCGGATCGGCATGCAGCGTCAGCGACACGTTGTTTGATACCAGCTAGGTTGTCAGCAATATCAGTGCTCATGAAGCTATTGAAACAGAATGATACCCTATCAAAAACCTTGCAACTAACCGTTGTTGTTTTGTGGATTGCCTGCCACTCGACCTTCGTTGGATGCCTCAACTAGGTCTGAGAGAATATGAATGCCCTCACGCTTGACTGGATCAAGAGAGCTTGGCCACTCAGGAGTGTCATCCAAGTCGGCAACGCCATCCTTTGCCTTGCGCATGTAACTTTCTTTGTCTTTCTCACGATCGATCTCAACAAGCTCGTCGAGATCAAGGTCTTCCAAACTCAACCGGAAAAAACGGAAAATCTCCGCGTCTTCATCAGCAACTTTGGCAAAACGCTCCCTACGCTCTGCATTACGAAGCTCTCTGCGCTCCTCATTATCAGCCAGCTCCTTTTTGCGCACTGCTTTGTTGAGCGAAAGCACATTATCGTGACGTCGCCTGATCAGCCTCCCCGCATCTTCCTGGACATATTTGAAATCCATCGACTTCTCAACGCGTGCAAGACTATGCTTTTT
>Ga0206129_10006922_pt1 | contig 11348 bp, 9 predicted proteins | sample Helgoland_Spring_8_FD_148616 | JGI IMG/M metagenome (GOLD analysis project Ga0206129, IMG submission 148616) | Pelagic subsurface seawater microbial communities from Kabeltonne, Helgoland, North Sea - Helgoland_Spring_Bloom_20160502_2 | ecosystem: Environmental > Aquatic > Marine > Epipelagic ...
AAGCCACCGACCTTCGGCGACAATACTGGTGGTGTTTTTGCGGTTGGTTCCGCGCAGGAAGAGCGGGATGAAGAGCAGGGCGTGGATGCCGCCCCAGATGATGAAGGTCCAATTGGCGCCATGCCAGAACCCGGAGACGAGGAAGATGATGAAGACGTTGCGGATGGCCTTGGGCTTGGAGACGCGGGACCCGCCAAGGGGGATGTAGAGGTAGTCGCGGAACCAGGTGGAGAGGGAGATGTGCCAACGCCTCCAGAACTCGGCGATGTCGCGGGAGAAGTAGGGGAACTTGAAGTTGGTCATCAGCTCGAAGCCGAAGAGCTTGGCGGTGCCGATGGCGATGTCGGAGTATCCAGAGAAGTCCCCGTAGATCTGGAAGGAGAAGAGGACGGCGCCGAGGATGAGGGTGGCACCGGAGAAGGCCTCTGGGTTGTCGAAGCACATGTCGACATAGGGCGCGCAGGAGTCGGCGACGACGACCTTCTTGAACATGCCCCAGAGGATGAGGCGCATGCCGTCTCGTCCTTGCTCGTAGGTGAAGGTGCGGGGCGAAGTAATCTGGGGAAGGAGATTGGTGGCGCGCTCGATGGGCCCGGCAACGAGCTGCGGGAAGAAGGAGACAAAGGCGGCAAAGGCAATGGGGTCTCGGGTGGCCTTTAGGTTGCCGCGGTAGATGTCGATGGAGTAGGAGAGGGTCTGGAAGGTGTAGAAGGAGATGCCGACGGGTAGGATGATCTGCAGGGTGGAGGCGTGCATGGTGACGCCGAGGCTGTCCCAAGCAGCGATCCAATTCTCGATGAAGAAGTTGGCGTACTTGAAGTAGCCGAGGATGCCGAGGTTGACGGCGAGGGAGACCCACAGCCACCGCTTCTTCCGCGCTTTGTCGGGAGCATCTTCAATGCGGATGCCGACGAGGAAATCGACAATGGTTGAAAGGGCAATCAGCCCCAGGAAACGCCAGTCCCACCATCCGTAGAAGACATACGAAGCAACGAGCAGTAGCAGGTTTTGCGCCTTGAGGTTACGCTGGGTGACAAACCAATACAGCCCAAAGACAATCGGCAGGAAAAGCAGAAACTCAGGGCTGTTGAATAGCATTGGTCAATTTTCAAAATCTCGATAAGCTGACCAAGAATAACATCAATTCAACTTTGTTAGGAACGGATGAATTTATCAAGACGATAGTAGATGGGTGAAAACAGAAAAAGGTGACATACTGCGCCCCAAACAACTCTTCCTAAAACTGTTACCATGTCTTGTTGGAATGTTCCAAAAGGGTACATCACCACCCAAATAATGCCCCAAAGAAGGAGGGTGTTTAGATTATTGTAGCGTTTTATTGTGATTCTGAATAAGAGCCCCCCGAGCAGTCCATATATGAACAAGTGTATCATCATTCCATAGGGGCCCCAATCAATGTAGGCTTCACAGTAATGGCCTAGGCTGAATGAGGAAAAGCTGTTTACTCCGAAATAAAAATCGGTATACTTCTCAACTTTAGCGCGGTCATTTTTAATCCCTTTGTTTGGATTGATTATCCTGGGTACAAGTGAAAAATTGAGGCTCTGGTTGAGTAATTTCCCCGTTTCATAAGGTATCTCTTTGGGGACTTTAGTGACGGCTGCGCTGAAATATTCGAGATACCCGGCTCTTTTGTAAGTGGCGTCCACAACCGCCTCTTCAAAGAGCGAGTTCGACTCTAGAGCTGAAAGTGTTAACTCTCCAAATTTATTGAGTGCTTCCGATTGAGAAACCACTACTTGTTGGCTTTGGTGGCCTCCTGATAGAAATTCACGGTATTCTTCTTTCACTGTTTGCCATAAAAAAATCAGCAGAAACATGGGTGCTATGATCGGAGTTGCACCCAAAATTTGTGTCGTTTTGATTTCTTTATAGCGAGACATACTTGTGATTAAAAGAAGAAAAAATGGTGTTCTCCAAGAAGAGAAAAAGCTGTAGAAGCTAGTACCGAGGTATACAAGAAACATACACCAGAAAATAGTGTGTCCTCTGCCGGTCAGCATATAGAGCAAGAAGAAACAAAAGATGCAAGTTGAAGTTATTCCTGCTGTGAAATACTGCAGTTGTTCAACACTGCTTCCATAGGGGATGGCACGGTCGATTACTGTGGAAAATGCGAGGGCTATTCCTACGGAAAGGACGACCTTCTTTTGTGATAAGTCATCAGCAGCTCTAGTGAGCACGGGCTTAGTAGATAGCTTGGACCAGTTGATGCTGCGTGTTGATAGTTTGAATGCGGCAGCACAAAAGAACAGTCCTAGTGACGCGAGCCAGAAGGTTTTTCCTCCATTAGGATAAATGGCATTCAGTGCGATGTTTTCTTGGAATGATTGGAGGACTGTTGTGTGAATTTCAATAAATGGCAAGAAGAAAAGAAAAGGGATAACAGCTGGTGTTTCAGACCACCAAAACCATTTGAGTAGAATGGCGATTAAAACGAGTGACCAAATGGAAGCGGATGCTTCAGGCGAGCCCAATGCCACCAGACAAGCTCCAGAAATAGTTGCGAATACTGCAGGAGAATTCATGGCTTTCATGGGCGAAATTATGGCGTCGGTAATTGGTTGAATTGAGGGTGACAAGGCCTGTCTCAAAGTGGTAGTTTGGATACACGCATGACGGTTTCAAACCACTGCTTTTGGTAGTGGAGGAAGGAGTTGTTTTTGGCTTCTTCGTTTAGGTCTTGTTCTTTAATGCTGGATATTTCTCGTTTTACTTGTAGAAGCGTCTCAGTAATAGCATGTGTTCCTGTTCCATTCATGATCCATCCTGTTTTGTGTGGTGTAACGTTTTCGGGGAGCCCGCCAATTGGTGACACCACACTTGGTGTGCCTTGCTCTTTCGCTTCAATCACTACATTTCCTAGAGCTTCTGTAATTTTTGAAGGTGCTATGTGCCAATCAGCGGCATTCAAATGAGGCCGCGGGTCGTTGATGTAGCCAAGGAGTAGAATTTCGGTTTCGGTCTGTGCTAGTTTAATTTTTTCCGTTAATTCTATTTCATATTTCTGCGTGAATTTACTTGCGCCGATAATCCAGCAGCTGACTGTAGGGTCGTTCAATTGAATAAGGGCTTCTACTAAATCGGGTACACCTTTTTGATCGGAGATTTGTCCTACGTATACCCCTTGAGAAGGTCGTTTGCTCATTTTCAATTGGGCGATTTTACGCCTGTCTATTGTTGAGAGTCGTTTTGGTGGAATGTTTTTTATGATGGTTGTGTTCTTGGTCTTTCGAATGTGTGGTTGAATTGAATTATGGATGTATTGGCTTATGCATACTAAATGGTGTGCGCGATGTGCGAGAATTTTCCAGATGAACATCTGGTATTTCGATTTGGTGATTGGTGCATCTCCTACGCGAAAAATCAGTGGTGTTCTGTTGATGAGCAGTCCAGGGGCGACAAAATTGAAAGCAAGTGTGCTTCCAAGAATGATAGAGTCAGGAGAGTGAATTTTGAGATTTTGAAGGAGAATTTGAGAACAGGATAAGATGCGTTTGATTTGTCTCTTCCTATATTTTGGTGCGTTGAGCATCCATTTTTTGGAGAAGTGACTGCCAAAGGGGAGCTGGAAAGTTTTAAATCCAAGTTGCAGGCACATTTTTTCTACGGGATTGTCATTAGCTGACCTATTGGAAACCCCAACAATTATTTTAGCCCCGGATTCCTTGAGTGCTCGAAGCGCCTCAATAAGGCCTCGCTCAGCACCTAGAAGTTCGGTTCCGCCTATAATTCCGATGATAACTGGCTTGGTTTTGTTGCTATTGAATGACATTGTAGTTTGATTTTATTGATGAGAGCTTTGTAGCAAAATCTCGTTGTGAACTCTCTCATGGCCTGTGGGTTAGGTCGAGTTTGAGTGTAACGCTTAATTGCTGTTATAAATGCTTCTAAATCAGTGGGCTCAATAGCTGTGCCCATAGATTCATCAATTAATACATCCTTTGAACAGCCGGCTTTTGTGCTGACTACGACTGGAATGCCGCAGGCAAGGGCTTCGTTGACAGATAATCCCCATGTTTCGTTTGGACCTGTTGATGGTAGGCAGAGTACATCAGCCATGCGGTAAATTGTGGGCATTGCTGATTGATTCTTGAAGCCAAGAAAATGTACTTGTTGGTTTCCAGAGGTTTTGTCTTTTAAGTATTTCTGTTGTGGACCTGTTCCGGTGATAACGAGATGATATTTCTCACTCAGGTTTTGGACAGCTTCTATGAGGATTTCTGGGTTTTTTTTTGCTTCGAGTTTACCAACATATAATATAACCTTGTGTGTTGGCAGGATGCCAAGCTCTAATCGGATTTTGGCTGCCTCTTTTAATCTTTGTGGTGCTTTTTCTTGGTAGTATTGGTTGTCTATTGCGTGAGGTGCGCGTACCAATTGGTTGGTTCTCAGTCCGCACCAGCGGAAGTAAGCTTCGTTTGCTGAGCCTACTGTAAATGCGATATCTATGTTGCGGTAAATCCAAGTAAGCCATAGCCTTCGTACGATTTTTTTCCAGTTTGGTTTAGCATCTAATAAGTGGCTGTCCCCTCTGAACCAGATTGGTATCTTTTGGTGAAAAGAGCGCATAATGTGTAAGTGACCCGGAAAGTTCCATCCATAGATGAGAAGCGCATGTGGGCTGAAGTCTTGTATTGCAAGGTAAAGTTCCTTGCGTCCCCTGCAGCTGGATGCATCGTGCGTTTTGTGTTGATACCCATCGTTAACTGGTATGTCCCACGTTATGTCGCGCTGGAAATCAGGGTCAAATTTGACTTGGTCCCATGTCTTGGAGAAGAATACTACAAGTTCCGTGTCATCATCTGCATGCAGCATTCGGAACAGCGGGGCGTTATATTGAATGGGGTGAGTGCTGAGGATGCCGAGTCGTTTCATGATTGGATAATGGTTTCGACTTCGCCTAGAAACGCCAAGGCGTTATTTCGGGCGGTGTAGGATTCGAGAGGCTCCTGATTGGCATTCCAGTCGTTTTCCGGATTGATGAATGCGGTAAGGGTGTCACTCAGTTCGGCCAATATCTCTTCTTCGGTTCGATTCGAATGGAACGGGACATAGTAGGAGTCTGCAGTGCAGTTGTGAAGGACAGTTCTGCCGACGCTGTCCTCATGGAAAAACCCCATCAGCCGAGGTGAGGTAATAAGGCATTGAAAGATTTTGGATGCAGAATAATGGGCGTCTGTAGATCCAATGACAAGTGTGCCATTGGATTCGCGCAGGATCTTTTGGACGGCCAAATAAGACAGTCGCTGCGGAATCTCCCTGGCCACGTCAGCAATGTCCAGCTCTTCGATTTGGTCTTGAATGCTTGGAAGGGCTGGGTTGCCGGTTCCGATAAACAGGAACTCACACCCCCCAAGGACATGGTTTTTGTGCGCCTTGGCGAGCCCCTTTAGAAACAGTCGAAAAAGAGGGGCTCCCATGGCCCAGTGAGCGCCTGCATAGACATACGTCCGCTTATTCGGGGTGAATGGAACTGTGTATTCAGGAAGTGGAATCTCGTGGTCTCGGCGTGCGAACCCCATTTGAAACGTCTGTATAGGGGTGTCTCGCAGAAGCTTGGGATATCGATCGCGAACGCCTTGAATGTAGCCATCGGAAACTCCTGTAATTAGTGCAGACTTACGCAGGGCGATGGGCTCCAATATCCTCGCGGCCAACAAGGTGAACATGGCGCGATTGATGCCCTTTTCTTCAGGTGCGAGATTGTAAACCCACGGGTCGCGATAGTCTACCCCGAACGGAACACCGTGTTTCTTGAACAATGGTCCGCCCATCAAGGCCAAATACCAAGGTGGGAGGGAGACCCAGACAAAATCGAAGTTTCCAGTCTGGAGCAATTCACTGGCTCTAGACATCAACGGGCGCCATGCCCTCAGCGCGATGTCGCCATACAGCCGCCGTCCAAACACCTTGGGTGCTGGCCGCGCTCTGACTTTTATGACCTCCACCTCTGGTGTGACCAGTTGGGTGGTTTCTGGAACCAATTCTTCTTCATAGTCATCTTCATGCACGGCGAGGACGGTGGCGTTCCAGCCAAGGCCATGTAGTTCGTTGGCAATGAGCCGCACCCGATGCACGCCCACCAAATTGGAGGGAGGCCAATGGGGCTGAATGATGAGCATTCGCTTCATCCTTTCCTTGGATCGGTCATTTGGCGATAAAGGGAATACACCGGGTGGAGCTTCACCCTCAAGCTCCTGCGGGTATCTCCGTCATGGACGATGAACCGCCTGAGGCAATGATGCGCTTGAATTGGACTGAAAATGCTGCATCCCCAGCGCATGCCGACTTGTGAAAGGGCTGAATGTGCTTGGTTGGGCAGGCTGCCGTAAGGGTAGGCCATGCTCACGGCAGGTTGACCTAAGATTTCGGTCAAAATGGCTTGAGATTGGCTCAGTTGTTTGAGAACATCAGATGTCGATTGCTCCGCCAGCCGTATGTGGTCATGGGCATGACCACCAACTTCCATCCCCAGCCTTTGAAGCTCCATCATATCAGCTTCATTGATCAAGTCCATCTTGGGTTTGCCTTGTGCAACGTTCCAGTCATTGTACCCGCCAATCTGAGAAGTGGGCACATAGAAAACGGCATTCATTCCTCGATTGATCAACTCAGGTACTGCGAAATCAAGGAGGTGTTGGCCACAATCGTCAAAAGTGAGAATGACGTCTTTTCTCGCTGGATTGGTGTCTACGAGTTGTCGGAAAGTTCGAGTCCTTTGGTGAGAGGACTCAATCACATCGAGAAAGCGACGGAATGTGTCCTCGCTTATGACGAAAGGCTTGAATTCCTCCCAATCCCGCCGGTTGCTGACGTGGTGTAGCATAGCAATGGGGAGTTTGCTCCAGCTCAATACTTCAGGGTTTGGTCGACGAGGTCGAGGAGGGGTTGGCATTCGGTTTCCCAGTTTAGTCGCGACTTTGCCAATGACCACGTCTGTTTTCGTTTGCCCAGCAGGTCCTCGCGATGATGAAAGGCATGATCGAGTGCCTGTGCAATGGAATCTGGCTTGTCAAGTTGGATGTTCTGTCCGGTTTGCGGCCATTCTTCAAGGAATTGAAATTGGGCAGCGGTGTGAGAAGCCAATATGTGGCACCCTGCCAATGGGTATGTGTATAGTTTGTTCGTGCGGCATATATCTCGATTGCGCGGTTCGGGCTTTTCTAAAGCCAGTCCGATTTCTTGTTCTGCTAGAAGTTGGAGCAATTCGGGTTCCGGTTTGGGTTCTTCGAATAGAACAGAGTGAACATCCGAAAGAATAGCAGTCAGGATCGTGTCGATCTTTTCTTGCGTGGAAAGTCCAATCAAGGTCAATTGAATGGGGATGTGTGGTATGAGGGCCATTCCTTGGAGAAAAGCATCCAATCCGCGATCGAGACCTAACACTTGGGAGAACCAAACTAACCTCAAGGGGCCGCCCATTTTTGTTGGTTCACGCTGAAGCAAGTCTTTCGGGAATGCGTTGTTGACGGTCACCACGTATTGGGATGGGAAAACTTGTCGATAGGCCTCCCCTATTAATGGACTTGCTGCACTCATTCCATCTAAAATGGGGATGAATTGGCTTTCCAGCTTCTCCATAACATGGCACTTATCGACCCGGGTCCAGTATGACTCTGCTCGATGGAAATCTTCAGCGTCGAATAAGACTTTGCCTCCGGTTTCTTGCTTCCATTGATGCAGCATGGGTAAAGCCCCTGGATTGTGTCCGATGACCAAGTCAGGTTGCCATTTCTTCAGGGCGCTGAGGTAGTCATTCTTGTTGGGCATTAAAACGCCCATCTCATTTCCCAATACCGAAGCGATTTTTCTTCGAAGACGGGTTTGGAAATATTTCCATGGCTCTAAAATGGGGTGCCCCCCGATACGTTCATGGGACCAACTGGCGGCTTTGAAAGTCAGCTGATCGGCGCGATCTGCCCATTCCCCATTATAGGCATAACAAACATGCACCGTATAGCCATGCTCAGCCAGTGCAATGGCGGCCTTTTTCATTCTCGGGTTTGAGCTTGGTTGTTTCGGAGAAACAATGGCGATGCGTGCACTCATAGCTTTCGTTTGTTGAGCAACAGGCGAAGTTGAGTAAGAGCCTTCCAGCCAAAAACATTGGAAATGAATTTACTCAATGGACTCACTGCATTGGGGTTGCTGATGGTCGGCTTGGGTAAGTTTCGAAGCTCTTTTTTCGCCTTTTCCAAACCTTCGGGGTAGTGAGGGTAGGACGTGTAAATCGCGTATTGATATCGATTGGCCACCATGAGCCTCATGCGAGGTGAATCTTCAAGTGCCAATGCGGTTCTGTGGATAGAATCGACGCTAGCAAAGAGGGATTCAGCTTTTTCTGATGTGAATTGCGAAACTGAACCGCTGACTCCACGCCGATACCACACGTTGACCTCGGATTCGAAAAAAACAGATTCCGCTTTTGCCAGCACCCGGGAAAAGTATTCTCCGTCTTGATTGATTTTCAGGGATTCATCCCATGGTCCAGCCTGATCAAAAACGGCTTTTGGCCCAATCCAACATGCTGGAATTGTCATCCTTCCCGAAGCCAGCCAATCTGCCCCAGAAATGGTTGTGGGGCAATTCCAGTTTCGGTCGTCTTGAAATAGACCGGTTTTTGTGGAGCCAACGAAAGGGACAAATGGAGAAACGCAGCAAGACAGTGAGTCGCATCCCAATGAGTTCAATTGGGTACGAATTTTGAACGTGCCAAGAATGTCATCGGCATCGAGCCATTGAATCCAGTCACCGGTGGCCATGGTCAAGGCGTGATTTCTGGCGCTGCATGCTCCCTTGTTCGGATTTGTGAACCATTTCCATGCGAACTCGGGGTGTGCTTTGGCAACCCGAGAAAACACAGCTTGAGAGTCGTCCTCTGAATGATCGTCGACGACAATGATTTCCTCAATGACATCAGCCCCTTGGTCCGCACAGCTGAGTAATGTCGCTTCAAGGTATTGAGCGGCGTTGTAGGCAGGAATGAGAATCGAAGCCTTCATGATTCAGCGTGGTCACTTCTGCCCGGTAAGGCCAATTTGCTCTGCGGGGACCCCGCCCCAAATCGTGTGGGGAGGAATGTTCTTGGTGACGACGGCTCCAGCAGCAACCACGGCCCTCTCTCCAATGGTGATGCCAGGGAGAATGGTCACTCCTGACCCGATCCATGCGCCATCTTCAATGACCACTGGGGCACATTGGAGCTGGCCTTTCCACGCCGCTCTGGAGTCGCTGTTGTATTCGTGGTCATGGGAGTAAATCACACAGTTGGGGCCAAGAGCCACCTCATTTCCTATGGTGACATCATCAGCAACATCGAGGATGGTGGAGTCTCCGATGTGTGTGCCATCTCCAATGGTCAGGATGCCGCAATGAGGACTTTCTCTTGAAAAAATAGCACAGTGGGTTGCGATAATGATGTCAGCTCCGAAATTCCAATTAGTTTGGATGTACAAGCGGCTGTGCGCCCCAACACTCAATCTTTCTCTGGCCGTGAATTCAACGCCAGGGGCTGTTCGAAGGATGGCGTGCCCATCGATCCGTGCAGCTTTTCCTAAATGAAGTCGTCCGCCCTGGCCTACAGAAATTTCGGCGTTTTTTCCAATGCGTACTTCAGGTTCAATGATGAGTTTGCCTTTTCCTTCACAAATCACAGGCCACGAGATATACGAAGGAGGGGACTGTACTCCGCGTCCCAGGTTGATGGCCCAGTATGCATTACGAGCAATCCTCTGAATGGATTGAAATCCGACATGGCCAAATAAGCGAAACGCATCCTTCATGAGGCAAATGGCTTTAGGGCGCGCAACTGAGCACTCACTGCACGTGCAGCCTTGAAATTCCGTTTCAGGAGATGAATGATGAAAGTGCGGGTTAGGCGCCTTCGTCTCTTGGAGTATATCAGGTGGAGTTCCCTTGAATTCAGTGGACAGCTTGCCGAGGATAGGTATTGATGCACGATGGCGTAATATGACAGCGCGAACTCATCGATGTCATTGGACTCTTGGTCGTCATGAAAGCGGTACCAGACCATGCCATGTGGCATGAGCAATACAGGGAAATCTTGTGCCAACCGGTGCCACATCTCCGAGTCACCGACCATGCGAAGTGGTCTGAATCCGCCGACTTCGTCGAAAACGGATTTCCGGATGATGGAAGACAGGGGGGCTTTGTGAAAGAGGCCTGGACCGAGATAATGATATCGGTATGCCTCCTCTGGGCTTAGTACAAAAGGAAAAATGCGCTGCTTATCCTGTGCAAGAGAACACAAGCCCCAACCCGCATCGGGGTGTTTTTCCATGCAGTCCCAGAGGATTTGCAGTCCCCATGGGTAGATGAGGTCGTCGGCATCGACGTATTTGAGGTATTTCCCTTTGGCCAGAGAGGCAGCGCGATTGCGATTGGGGTAATCGCCCAAGTTTTGAGGATTGAAGTGTAGAACGACCCGGTGGTCCTCCGCAGCCAGTTGCTCCACAATGGCGACTGTTCGATCATTTGAGCCATCGTCGACCACGACCAATTCGAAATCTGAGAAAGTGGATGCCAATACGGATCGAATGGCCGCCTCCACATACCGTTCCCGGTTGTAGGTGGTCATCAATACTGATATGCCCGGATTGTCAACCATTGTTGGTCTTCGTTGCCATGGGTGAGGATGTCCCCAAGGATTCATACAAGGTATTCATGGCTTGAGTGCCGGCGGCGGCGGCGGCGAGAAAATCATCAGTGGCGCGCGCACCTTCGTCAAGGACCATTTTGTTATAGCGCATCCAGTGCAGGATTTTCATCGGGTTTATGATACCGGCATGAACCACAATTCCTTTCAACCATCTCAGGGCCAAACTGGCCTTGGTCTCCTTGGGTTGAGGCAAAACACCGAAGATCTGGTGTCTCCAGTAGTGCGTGTAGATCTGGCGTTTCCTAGTAAATCCAGGGTGCTGATGATGGTAATGCCAGACTTTGAAGCGCTTCGCATAGCCGATTCTTCCTCCTTGTGCCAGCCAATCCCGCGCCCAAGTCATGTCTTCTCCAAAACGCACATCTTGAAATGGAACTTTCTGAAGTGAAGTTTTGCGGTACAATGCATTGACGTTGTCCCAGCTGCACATTTTCAATCGCTCCTGGGGGCTGGCGCGGTCATACCCTTCTCCAGTTTTGATGTCCACCGAATCGTCGTTTGACACAGGCCGATACCATTGAATGGGATTCTTATCGGTGTCGTGTGGGACCGCCTGCCCGCCACACACGGCGCCTAGCTCATTTTTCAGTAGATAGGTTACCATTCCCATGAGCCACTGATTGTCTTTTGGCACAGCGTCTTGAAC
>Ga0206129_10006929_pt1 | contig 11344 bp, 13 predicted proteins | sample Helgoland_Spring_8_FD_148616 | JGI IMG/M metagenome (GOLD analysis project Ga0206129, IMG submission 148616) | Pelagic subsurface seawater microbial communities from Kabeltonne, Helgoland, North Sea - Helgoland_Spring_Bloom_20160502_2 | ecosystem: Environmental > Aquatic > Marine > Epipelagic ...
GAAATATCGTGCATTGGCACGTTGACGAAGGCCCAAGCGGGCGCGTCTGCGTTGGACAGAGTGAGCGATTGGCGACCTTTCAACAGGGCATGTCGATAGATTTGCGCAGCGGGCGCAGTGCGGCCATCGATGCGCTCGCCGGGGCGGGCAAGAACACCGATAGGAACGGTTTCGAAGATTTTGTTCCAGTCTTTCCAAAGGTGGAACTGAGCGAGATTGTCCGCGCCCATGAGCCATGTAAAGCGCGCAAGAGGGAATTTGTGACGCAACGCGCGAAGGGTTTCCGCAGTATAGCGTGTATTAAGCTCGAATTCGATGCTTGAGATGTGCACGCGGGGATGCCGCATAACATCTTTGGCGCGCTCTATGCGCACGTCTATTGGCGCAGGTCCGCGCTTTTTAAGAGGGTTTCCGGTGGAAACGAGCCACCAGACCTCATCCAGATGGAACCGTTTCAACGCCTCTAGGGTGATATGAACATGGCCTTGATGCGCAGGATCAAAGGAGCCGCCCAAAAGGCCAATGCGTCTGCCGCGTGTAGTTTGTGTTGTTGGGTGCATGGGGATGCGTTTAGCGTTTGGGGTACCCCGATGCAATTAGGGGATTGGGCAGTTGTTGATCTCGCTTACTGCTTTGCGCCATGCAGGGGTGCGTCAAAAGTCTCGAGTTGCCAATCATCGTCGGATTTACGCTGCATCATGCCGTCTCGGATCATTTAGCCGGGTCTGTAGTTGGGCGGGCCAAGCGCTTCGATCTCCAAGCATGCATTTTAAAAGAAAGGATGCTCAGGATCGCGTAGTTTATCGATGGAGGCGCACGCCTTTCATTGTCGTGCTATCAAGGAAGGCGAACATCCATTGTGACAACTCACCTAGTACCACATGTGCACTTTCATCGCGCATGCGTTGTTGATCTTATAGCCCCTAAGAGGAGTAGGTGTAGTAGACCTTCACAGCGTCGTCATAACGTTGTTCAGTGGCACAAACGCGCACGATGCGGGCAAGCTCGGACGGTTGCATGTCGTTGCTGACTTCATCTCGAGCGATACAGCCGAACTCACGGGGCAAGGCGTCATTGGCCTGCGCGCCCACCAGCGTCGGTATAAGTAAAGGGGATATCAAAGCGAGCTGACGCATCTGAAACTTCCTATTCATTTGCGCCTATCCTCGCATCACACTATGTGAGTTCCATCTGAATTTAGCGTGAGGAGCGAGCATATGGCCGCGTATCAATATGTGTATCACATGCAAGGTGTGTCCAAGACTTATCCCGGTGGTAAGAAATGCTTTGAAAACATTCACTTGAACTTCCTCCCCGGTGTGAAAATCGGTGTCGTGGGCGTCAACGGTGCGGGTAAATCAACGCTGCTGAAGATCATGGCAGGTTGGGATAAGGACTTCAGCGGCGAAGCATGGAAAGCTGAGGGCGCGCATGTGGGCTACCTGCCGCAAGAGCCCAAGCTTGATGAAACGCTTGATGTGCGCGGTAATGTGATGCTGGGCGTTGCGGATAAAAAGGCAACCTTGGATCGCTATAACGAACTTGCAATGAACTATTCCGACGAGACGGCGGATGAGATGGCTGAATTGCAGGATAAGATTGATGCGGAGAACCTGTGGGATTTGGACAGCCAGATCGACGTGTCCATGGAAGCGCTGCGCTGCCCACCGGATGATGCGGATGTAACGTCGCTTTCTGGTGGTGAAGCGCGCCGCGTTGCGCTGTGCAAATTGCTTCTTGAGCAGCCCGACATGCTGCTGCTCGACGAGCCGACCAACCACTTGGACGCGGAAACAATTGCGTGGCTGCAAAAGCACTTGATTGATTACAAAGGCACGATTCTTTGCGTCACGCACGACCGTTATTTCCTTGATGATATCACGAGCTGGATCCTTGAGCTGGATCGCGGCAAGGGCATTCCTTACGAGGGCAATTATTCCGCATGGCTGGAGCAAAAGGCGAAACGTCTCTCCCAAGAAGCGCGCGAAGATAAATCAAAACAAAAGACGCTTGAGCGCGAACTCGAGTGGATGCGCCAAGGTGCAAAGGCCCGTCAGGCCAAGTCTAAAGCGCGTATCAGCGCCTATAACGAGCTTGCAGGTCAGTCCGAGCGCGACAAGGTTGGCCGTGCGCAGATCGTTATTCCGAACGGTCCACGTTTGGGCAACAAGGTGATTGAAGTTGAAGGTTTGAAGAAGGCGATGGGCGATAAGCTCTTGGTCGAAAACCTGTCCTTTGATCTGCCCCCCGGGGGTATTGTCGGTGTGATCGGCCCCAATGGTGCGGGTAAATCCACGCTTTTCAAGATGCTGACAGGGCAGGAAAAGCCTGACGCTGGAACGGTTGAGTATGGCGACACGGTGCAGCTGTCCTACGTTGATCAGTCTCGCGATGATCTGGGCGATGATGAGACGGTTTGGGAAGCAATTTCCGGCGGCTCCGAGATCATTGCGCTGGGCGACGCGGAAGTGAACAGCCGCGCCTATTGCTCGTCCTTCAACTTCAAAGGTGGCGATCAGCAGAAGAAAGTCGGCCTCTTGTCAGGTGGTGAGCGCAATCGCGTTCACATGGCGCGTTTGCTGAAAGAGGGCGGCAATGTGCTGCTGCTCGACGAACCGACAAACGACTTGGACGTTGAAACGCTACGCGCCTTGGAAGACGCTCTGGTAGATTTCGCAGGCTGCGCCGTGGTCATCTCGCACGACCGTTTCTTCCTCGACCGCATCTGCACGCACATGCTGGCCTTTGAAGGCGACGCGCATGTGGAGTGGTTCGAGGGCAACTTCGAGGATTACGAGGAAGACAAAAAGCGACGTTTGGGCGCGGATGCTTTGGAGCCTAAGCGGATTAAGCATAAGAAGTTTTCACGCTGAGGTTGGTGTTCCCACCTGTTAATAAAGCTGACTAAATTAGTCAACTTCGAGAGGGGCCAGAGGAAGAATTTCCTCTGGTCTACATACTTCAAAATAGCAGATTTTTCAGTGTGATTTCGTTGTTAGGACAAGCTCGCTCATAGCGAGATTTTCGTCCATGCGACGCGAGATGATTTTAAAGATTTACACAAAAAATTATGTCGGTCTTCGTGTGGGCAACTTGTCCAAAGGCTCGCGGATAAAGGTGTCGAAGGGCGTAATTTGGATTATTTGCGAGAGATTAATCGCTAAAGAAATAAATTTATTCATAGCTGGTTTTGGTACCATCCCGTTCCCGGTGAAATAGAAGACCAACCAGAGGCTTCTAAATCAATAATTGGCCGATTTGAAAAAGCCCACAAACATTTTTGTTTTGCTGAAATTTAGCTTTCGAAAATTGTTGCACACTCGGGTTCGCTTGATGTCGTCAACTCGGGAATTAATGGCACAATTTATCATGCTAAAGGTGTGTTTGATCGAGACTAACCTCGAGGCACCCACCTGACAATCTGCCCCATTTTCATAGTGCCCGCCTGCCGTTTCACCTCACGCCCATTTTGCCATGTGATCATCGTTGGGATCCCTTTGATGCGCATCTTACCGGACACAGATTGATGCTCTTGCGTATTCACTTTCACAAGGCGGGCTTTGCCAGCTAACACTATGGCGGCCTTGTCAAATTCCGGTCCCATCATCTTGCACGGCCCACACCACGGAGCCCAGAAATCCACGACCAAGGGCACATCGTCGCTCGAGCTGGCTTTTATGAGGATCGCGGGGGTGATCTCGACCGCTTTGGAGGGCATCAGCGCAGCACCGCAGGAGCCGCATTTGGGGCGATCATTGAGTTTGTCGAACGGCACGCGATTAAGTTGCGCACATTTGAGACAGGTGAGTTTTTTGCCAGCCATGAAGGGTCCTTAGAATAGTGCGAGCCAGATGCCTGTGAACATGAATATGCCGCCGATGGTCACCCAAGAATGCCAAATCGCGTAACGAAATGGCAAGGTTTTGCGTGCATAGAAGATCGTGCCGATGGCGTAGGCAGCGCTGCCGGCGAGGATAAGTTTGGGTGTGATGCTTGGCACGTCTGTTAGGTCGGGCAGGGCGAGCAGTCCGATAGCGCCCAGTGCAAGATAGGAGGCAGTGGACCATTTTGATTTGATTTCAGAATTGGTGATCTTGTTCCAGATCGCCATAATTGCCAGCACCCAGCATAGGGCGAGGATGATGTAGGAGCGTGTGGTGCCTGCTTGGACGAGGAGCGGCGTGAACATGCCTGTTATGCTGACGTAGATCGCTGCGTGGTCGATGCGGCGCAGGAGTGTGCGTTTGGCGTGCCATGGTGCGAAATGGTAAAAGCAAGAGGCTTGGTTGGAGATGAGGGCACATATGACATAGGTCAGACAGGCAAGGATGAGCGGTGTCGAGAGCGTGTTCGACGCTTTGATCAAGAGTATGACCCCCGCGATCAAGATCGCGCTGATGCTAAACGCGTGCACCGCCATATCTGCGCGGCGATGGGAAACGGTGGGGCTTGGGTACATGTTCTGACTTTGTGTTGCGGCTTGATTGGTATTCGATAGGCAGCGGAGCGCGGTAAGTCGAGCGTGATTTGGCGTCACATGTTTCTGATAAATTGTTGCCAGTTTGGATACGAAGCCATTTAGCGTTAAGAGGAACATCGACATGATTTCACTTCGAACATTTATACAGACAGCCGCGGCGGGCACATTGATCCCGCAATTTGCACCGGCCCAATCCGTACCGTTTGTGCTACCAGAACAGTTCATCCCGCAATATGTCCGCGTGAAGGATGAGTTTGAGCTAGGACACATCCTTGCGCAGCCGCGTTCGCATTTTCTATATTGGAGCGAGGATAAGAACAAAGCGATCCGTTACGGGGTCGGCGTTGGCAAGGCGGGGCTTGAGTTTATGGTTGCCGCGACGATCGATGTGAAGAAAGAGTGGCCCACGTGGCACCCCACGGATGAAATGATTGAGCGTTCGCCTAAGTTATACGGCAAATACAAAGGCAATTTGGATGCGATGGAAGGTGGACCACGCAATCCCTTGGGTGCGCGTGCACTTTATCTATTTCAAAACGGTCGCGATACGCATTTTCGTATTCATGGCACAACGTAGCCAAGTTCTATCGGGCAATCTGTGTCCAACGGCTGCATCCGTATGATCAACACCCACGTCACACATCTCTATGAAAGTGTGCCAACTGGTACGAAAGTGACCGTCGTTTAAACGAAAAGGTTACCTGATATGACGCGCACGTGCGCCGCGCTCGATCGCGGCGGCGTGGAGGCGGTCTAGATTCAGTTCGTAACGGATCTCTTCAAGAATGCGCAGCTCGCTTTCTTGTAAGGTTCCGTCTGCGGCAGCTACATCGCAAGACAATGCATAGGCGGTTTCGAACAAACGCTCGGGCAGGTTATCGCGAATAAGCCCAAACAACGCATCAAGTCCGTCCACTTGTTCGAAGAGGTCGAACACGGTTTGCGCCATAATGTTCATTCGGTCGATATCGTATTCGGCGAAAACGGGTAGGTTGTTCACCGCACTCTGGATTTTGACCAGCTCCACTGTGCGGATATCTTCGTCAGAGGCAGAGACGGCAATCATCAGCGCAACGAGGCAATCCTGTGGGCTAAGCGGGTGGGGCGTTGATTGAGTCACGGCGTTCGCTTTCAGTTGGGAGGCACCTCATGGTGCAATTGCAGAATATTGACGAAATCCTTCGCATTCAATAGGTAGCGCGCATGTGCCTGCCCACTGGGGCAGGTTTCTTTTTTGGAGACCTGATATGTCAGATGTGCGCGACGCTGCGATGAGCTCAAAAGCTTGGCCTTTTGAAGAGGCGCGACGCATTTTGAAACGCTACAAAAAAGCGGGTCCAGAGAAGGGCTATGTGCTGTTTGAGACGGGCTATGGTCCGTCGGGATTGCCGCATATCGGGACGTTCGGTGAGGTGTCGCGCACAAACATGGTCATGCGCGCGTTTAAAGAAATCAGCGATTACCCTACAAAACTTGTGTGTTTTTCCGACGATCTTGACGGCATGCGTAAGGTGCCTATCAATGTTCCCAACCCAGAGAGTCTGACGGAGCATTTGCAAAAACCGCTGACTTCTGTACCGGACCCATTCAGTGAATTCGAGAGTTTTGGCCATCATAACAACGCGATGCTGCGGCGTTTCCTTGATACCTTTGGGTTCGAGTATGATTTTTACAGTGCAACCGAGTTTTACGGATCTGGTCAGTTTGACGAAGTTCTGAAGCGCGCGGTTGATAAATATGATGCGATCATGGACGTGATGTTGGCGTCTTTGCGTGAAGAGCGGCGTCAGACCTATTCCATTTTTTTGCCGTTCCACCCCGAAACGGGGCGCGTTTTGTATGTGCCAATGAAGTCGATCAATCGCGACGATTATACCATCACTTTTGATGATGAAGAGGGCCGTGAATGGACCGTTCCCGTCACAGGCGGCAATGTGAAGTTGCAGTGGAAGCCGGATTTTGGCGCGCGCTGGGCCGCGCTTGGCGTTGATTTTGAGATGTATGGCAAGGATCACTCTACCAACACGCCGATCTATGACAAGATTTGCCGTGTTCTAGGGATGCCTGCGCCCGAGCATTTCACGTACGAATTGTTCTTGGATGAAAATGGACAGAAGATTTCCAAAACCTCTGGCAATGGCGTGTCGATTGATCAGTGGTTGAGCTATGCTTCGTCCGAAAGCCTGTCGTATTTCATGTATCAAAAACCAAAGACGGCGAAGCGGATGCATTTCGATGTGATCCCGAAAGCGGTTGATGAATATCACCAGCAACTGCGGGCTTATGTTGATCAGGATACTAAAGCGCGGTTGAACAATCCGGTTTGGCATATTCACGGCGGCGATGTGCCGGAGAGCAAAATGGTTGTGCCGTTCTCGATGCTTTTGAACCTCGCCTCCGTGTCGAGTGCGGAAGATAAGTATCAGCTTTGGGGCTTTATTCAGCGTTATGCGCCGGACGCGACTGCGGAGACGAACCCTGATATGGATCAAGCCGCAGGGTTTGCGGTGCGGTATTACAATGATTTTGTGAAGCCCGCGAAAGTGTTTCGTGCGCCAAGTGATTTGGAACGAGAGGCGTTGATTGCGCTGCGTGATGGCTTGAAAGTTTGGGACAACGGGTTGGATGCGGAAGAACTTCAAAGCTTAGTCTTCGCTTGTGGTCGCGAACGGTTTGATCCGTTGCGGGGCTGGTTCACAGCGCTTTATGAGGTGCTGCTTGGGGCCAGTCAGGGACCGCGCTTTGGCGGGTTTATTGCGCTCTACGGTGTCGATGAAACTGTGGCCCTTATCGATCAAGCTCTTGCTGGTGACTTGGTCTGATTTGACTTGCTGAGCCTTTAAGTTAACTGTCTTCCCGTCACGCATGAGAGGAAAGCCGTTATGTTTACTCGACTATCTAGTGCACTTGCTGTGGTTTTGGCGCTTTGTTTCGGTTCAGCACTTGCCGCGGAGCAGGCCGACAAGCCCGTCATTACCGGCACGATCCAGAGTCAATTTGATGCGCTTGCGAAAGATGATTTTGCGCAGGCCTTCACCTATGCCAGCCCGCTTATTCAGCAGCTCTTTGGTTCGCCCCAAAACTTTGGAATGATGGTCACGCAGAGCTATCCGATGGTGCACCGCGCCGAGGATGTGCAGTTTTTGGACCTGCGCTCTATCGGGGGCTCACTTTATCAAAAGGTGCAGGTGCGGGATGTCAAAGGCGAGATATTTATTTTCGACTATCAGATGATCCAAAATAAAGATGGATGGAAAATCAATGGTGTACAGCTTGTGACATCCTCCGGTGTGTCTGCCTAAATTCAATCAATCAAATGCACGGTAACGGTGCTGTCAGAGCCTCTTAAATCTTTTGGGCCAATCTTCCGCCTCCGCTTGGCGCACTTTTCAAGTGTTGGGTGTTTGGAAACGGGTGTGCTCATATCCGGCCCCATCCTAAGGCGCGGTGTGATCCCGTGTTCGAGATATGTGCTGCCATAGATATTGGGGAATTTTAGCTCTCTTTGATCAGGCCATGTAAAGGTGGCGGAAGACGCGCTAAAGGTTTTCCCCTTGCCGCGCGACCAAGCCCCCGCGTCCACATGCGACGCTGCCAAGCACATCAAAAGACCTGCCAAAGAAAGGAAAATCCGGTTCATTTATTCTACCTCCTACGCTCAGATTCGGCGGTTATGCTGAATAAATAGTTAACGGGTTTCCTGGCCCTAGCCATGGAGGTGCGCGCGGGGTATTGGGGACACAACAAAAGGACCTGATATGAGCGATTTGATCGAACTGGAACGGCTGATAAATGTCGACAGTGCGGAGCGCGGGCAAGCGGTGAGCAAGCTTGGCTATTTCTGTGCGCCGTTCAGGCCTGCGAGCGGGCCTTTAGCGAACAAGGTGATCAAGGTGTACCGCGGTTTGCGCGACGTGGCAGAGTTGGAGCGCCTTGCGCAATGCCACAGCGATTATGTAGCGGCGTTGGAATTGACGGGGGTCGATCTGCCTGCGACCGAGTTTCATCTGCTGGATATCGACGGCACAACCGTTCCGGTGATCGTGCAAGAGGCATTGCCTAGCGACAGCATGATGCGCCTGCAATTCATTGCCGCAGAACTTGAACAAGCGGTCGAAATAATGGAAGCCGCAGGGCAGGTGATCGCAACCTTTTGGAACAATGCCGATAAAGTCGAAGGCCGCGTTGGTTTTCACCCCTCCATCCGCAATTTTGCCTATCTCGATGGCAAAGCGCTGTTCTTTGATACATTCCCGCCGCTGATCCATTATTCACGTGAGGAAATGGGAAAGATGCTGCTGACCTATTCGGACAAGCGGCTGATGCGTTGGGTTGGCCCCCTTATTCAGGGCCGTGTGACGGGTATTCAGGATGAATGGTATTCAGCCCCTGAAACACTTGTTGGACTTGTTGGAAGTGCGTGCCGCCTGCGTCCAAATGATAGTGCGCGTTTCTTGGGGTGGGGGCAGGATTTCGCACGCCACGCCATGCCGCGCTGGGCCGAAGAGGCGATCCCCGAAATGAAAGCCCCACCAAAATTGCCTGCCTATTGGACGGGTTTTCGCAAAGTGTTGGGTCTGCAAGGAGAACCAAATGTTTAAGATCATCACCTCATGTGTTGCGATGCTTGCGGTGGTGGGCTGTGTGTCTGCGCCCAAATCCAGCGGCTCAAACAGCGTAAGTGCAGGCCCTGAGACTTGCAAAAAGTCGGAGTTTGCAACGTTGATGGGCACGCAGATCAATGATGCCGCACTGCCGCTCACATTGACCTACCGCGTTGTCTGGCCGGACGATGTAGTCGCAACGGATTTCGTCGAGGGCCGTTTGGAGATCGCTGTTGATAGATCGGGTATCGTAACGGGTTTGCGCTGCGGTTAAGACAGTGCAGCGCCAGACTTGCAGTTTTTGAAGTTTTCGACAGGGGGGTAAGCACCGCTGAGATCAATGTTGCGGACAGTTTCACCCAAGAGCACTTGGCCAACCTGATTGTCTTGTAAGCTTTTCAGAACATTGACGAACCCTGCATCTGACACGGACAGGGTTTGGTCGTCTATTTGATGCCGTGTCGTTTGGATGAACGGACCGTTAGGGGCAAAACGGATCGCAAAGACCTCGTCGTTTTGCCAGCCCTCAAGATGTGATAGGTGAAGCACACAAAACTCACCGTCAAACGCGAGTTTCAGTGCTGTATCTGAGCCTCGATCGGTAACTGTGCAGATGGGTGATGTGGTAAAATCCCAAGCGAGAGAAGGGCTGCCAATTAGCCCCGCAATTATCAAGGCCGCGCGCAGAAACTGGCGCATTTAACGCCTCCGCCTTGGCTTTACACCGCCGCGCTGACCAGGGCGACCCGCAGTTGAACGACCTGCCGCTTTATGCGCATCGCTGACTGCCTCTTCAATCACCGACTGGCGCGCCATTGGGTCATCAGACACGGCCAAATCAACTGCTTCCAAGCGCTTTACCTCATCGCGCAGACGCGCAGCTTCTTCGAATTCTAGGTTCTCCGCAGCTTTGCGCATATCGACCCGCAAGCCATCCAGCACGGCCTGCAAATTCGCACCTGCCAAAGGTTTGTCGATCTTAGCGGTGACGCGGTTCATGTCCACGTCGCCCTTGTAGAGACCCGCAAGCACGTCTTCGACATTCTTTTTAACCGTCGCAGGTGTGATGCCGTGCTCAAGGTTATAGGCTTCCTGCTTGGCGCGGCGGCGATCTGTTTCGCCCAACGCGCGCTCCATGGAGCCTGTGATCTTATCCGCATACATGATCACACGACCTTCGGCATTACGCGCGGCGCGGCCAATGGTTTGGATCAGCGAAGTTTCAGAGCGCAAAAAGCCCTCTTTATCCGCGTCGAGAATAGCAACCAAGCCGCACTCTGGAATATCAAGACCCTCGCGCAACAGGTTAATGCCGATCAGCACATCAAACGCCCCAAGGCGCAAATCGCGCAGGATTTCGATGCGCTCGATCGTATCGATATCGCTATGCATGTAGCGCACTTTGATGCCCTGTTCGTGCATGTACTCGGTCAGGTCTTCCGACATGCGCTTGGTCAATGTCGTCACTAGCGTGCGGAAACCGTTCGAAGTGACTTTGCGCACTTCATCCAATAAATCATCGACTTGCGTCTCTACAGGACGGATTTCGATTTTGGGGTCCAGCAAACCCGTGGGGCGAATGATCTGTTCTGTAAAGACACCACCTGTTGCCTCCAGCTCCCACTTGGAGGGGGTAGCACTGACGAAGACAGATTGCGGACGCATTGCGTCCCATTCCTCGAACTTCAGCGGGCGGTTGTCCATGCAAGACGGCAGGCGGAAGCCATGCTCGGCCAGCGTGAATTTACGGCGATAGTCACCCTTATACATGCCACCGATTTGCGGCACGGAGACATGGGATTCATCGGCAAACACAATTGCGTTGTCGGGGATGAATTCGAATAATGTGGGAGGCGGCTCCCCCGGTGCGCGGCCCGTTAAGTAGCGCGAATAGTTCTCGATTCCGTTGCACACGCCTGTTGCTTCCAGCATTTCGATGTCAAAATTCGTGCGCTGCTCAAGGCGTTGAGCTTCCAGCAATTTTCCTTCTGCTACCAGTTGATCAAGCCGCATACGCAGCTCTTGCTTAATCTTTTGAACCGCTTGGTTCATTGTCGGTTTCGGCGTCACATAATGCGAATTCGCATAAACCCGCACACGTTCCTTCGTGTCCTTCTTCTCACCCGTGAGGGGATCAAATTCGACAATGCTTTCCAGCTCGTCGCCGAAGAACGAAAATTTCCACGCGCGATCTTCTAGGTGGGCGGGGAAAATCTCCAGGCTATCGCCGCGCACACGGAATGATCCACGCGCAAAGGCG
>Ga0206129_10006935_pt1 | contig 11338 bp, 8 predicted proteins | sample Helgoland_Spring_8_FD_148616 | JGI IMG/M metagenome (GOLD analysis project Ga0206129, IMG submission 148616) | Pelagic subsurface seawater microbial communities from Kabeltonne, Helgoland, North Sea - Helgoland_Spring_Bloom_20160502_2 | ecosystem: Environmental > Aquatic > Marine > Epipelagic ...
GATACGGTTCACGGAACAGTTAGACCTCCTAAAGATGGAGAAAAATATTTCCCTTTAATCAAAGTAAATAAAATAAACGGCTTAGACCCTGAAATTGTAAGAGATAGAGTCTCTTTTGAACACTTGACTCCACTTTTTCCTGAAGAAAAATTTAATTTAGCATCAAAAGAAAGTACTATTTCAACTAGAATAATTGATCTTTTTTCTCCCATAGGTAAAGGTCAAAGAGGTATGATCGTATCTCAACCAAAAACTGGAAAAACCATGCTACTTAAAGATGTTGCAAATGCAATTGCAGCAAATCATCCTGAAGTTTTTCAAATAATTTTATTAATTGATGAAAGACCTGAAGAAGTTACTGATATGCAAAGAAATGTAAGAGGAGAGGTTGTAGCATCTACTTTTGATGAACCAGCTGATAGACATGTAAAAGTTGCAAATATCGTTTTAGAAAAAGCTAAAAGATTAGTAGAATGTGGTCATGATGTAGTTATTCTTCTTGATTCAATTACAAGATTAGCTAGAGCATACAATACAGTTCAACCTGCTTCTGGAAAAATATTAAGTGGTGGTGTGGATGCTAATGCTCTTCACAAACCTAAACGATTCTTTGGAGCTGCTAGGAATATTGAAAATGGTGGTTCACTTTCAATTATTTCAACTGCTCTAACTGATACTGGATCAAAAATGGATGAAGTTATTTTTGAAGAATTTAAAGGTACTGGTAATATGGAGCTTCAATTAGATAGAAGAATTTCAAATAGAAGAATTTTCCCTGCAATTGATCTTGTCTCTTCAAGTACAAGAAGAGATGATTTACTTTTAGATGAGAATACTATTCAAAGAATGTGGATAATGAGAAAGTATTTAGCAGATATGAATCCAGTCGAGGCAATGGAATTTATCAACGATAGGTTTAGAAAAACTAAAACTAATGAAGAGTTCTTGATATCAATGAACACTTAATTATTTTAATTTACTAAGTTTTGACTTTAGATTTGATGCTTTATTTTTATGAATAACGTTTTTCTTAGCTAACTTATCAATCAATGAAACTACTCCAGGAAAAAGCTTAGTAGCTTCTTTCTTAGTTTTAGCTTCTTTTAATTTCTTAATAGCATTCCTAGTAGTCTTGTGCTGAAGCTTATTCAAAGACTTCTTAGTTTCGTTAGAACGAATTCTTTTTAAAGCAGATTTATGATTTGCCATAATTTTTATTTAGTAGCCCGTAGGGGAATCGAACCCCTCTTTCCAGGATGAAAACCTGAGGTCCTAACCGATAGACGAACGGGCCATCAGGGTGCAAATTTAATTTAAATTTTAATATTTTAATAAGATTTTGAAAATATTACTTTATAACGTGCAGGTTTACCAGAATAAACACATTTAACACCCTCAGGATCAACACCTTCAGGGATACATCTAATTGTAGCTTTTGTTTCAATTTTAATAGCTTCTTCAGTCTCTTTTGATCCATCCCACCCCGCTATTACAAAACCTCTTTGATTTGATATCAAATCTTTGAACTCATCATATGAATTTACTTCATGAGTATTTTTCTTTAATCTCTTTTTTGATTCTGAGATCATTTCTGATTGAACTGAACTTACTGAAGAACTTACAAGCTCTAAAATATTTTCATAGGCTGTAGGTTCTTTTTTAAGATTATGCCTGTAAAAGACTTCAAATTGATTATTCTCAATTTCTTTTTCTCCTATAACTACTCGCATAGGAATTCCTTTAACTTCAGAATCATTGAGTTTAAAACCAAGACTCATGTTTTCTCTATCATCTATTTTAACTCTAATTCCATTACTTTTTAATGAATTAAATAGTTCATCTGTTTTTTCTTGTATTCTTGTAGAATCATCTTTAGACTTAATCAAAGGAATAATAATGATCTGAATAGGAGCTAATAAAGGAGGAAGAACTAATCCTATATCATCACTATGTGACATTATTAAAGCACCCATAAGTCTAGTTGAAACTCCCCATGAAGTTGCCCATACATATTCTAATTTACCTGATTTATCTGCATACTTAACATCGAATGCTTTGGCAAAATTTTGACCTAAAAAGTGTGATGTTCCAGCTTGAAGAGCCTTCCCATCTTGCATTAGTGCTTCAATACATAAAGTTTCTTCAGCGCCCGCAAATCTTTCAGATTCAGATTTATATCCTTTAACTACCGGCATTGCCATAAATTTTTCAGCAAAGTCGGAATATATATCATTAATTAACTTAGTCTCATTAATAGCTTCTTCTTTTGTTGCATGAGCAGTATGACCTTCTTGCCAAAGAAATTCAGATGTCCTAAGAAACAGTCTTGTTCTCATTTCCCATCTAACAACATTAGCCCATTGATTAATAAGAATGGGTAGGTCTCTGTAAGATTGAATCCAATTCTTATAAGTACTCCATATAATGGCTTCACTTGTTGGTCTTACAATCAACTCCTCCTCAAGTTTTGAGTCAGGATCAACAATTAATTTCCCTTTTTTTTCAGGATCATTTTTCAATCTGTAATGAGTAACAACTGCACACTCTTTTGCAAAGCCTTTTGCATTTTTTTCTTCTGCTTCAAATAAAGATTTGGGAACAAATAAAGGGAAATAAGCATTTTCATGACCTGTCTCCTTGAACATCTTGTCTAACTGAGATTTCATTAATTCCCAAATTGAAAAACCATACGGCTTTATAACCATACAACCTCTAACAGCTGAAGACTCAGCTAAGCCGGCTTCTGAAACAATATCATTGTACCATTTTGAGTAATCTTCGTTTCTAGGAGTAATTTTTTTTCCCATTTAATAAATCTTATTTTGAATTATTATAAATAATGGCATAATTATTGCACATAAATATGTGTAGTAAAAGTAATATTTTATAATTAACTTTTATTATCTAAATTTAAAGATGAGAAGTATACATAGTTTTTTATCAATTCTATTAGTTACAATTTTTGTTCAGAGTTGTACTACATATCAATTATCATCTTATTATGATAATTCTGATGGAATTTATGCATCTAATTTAGATTCTTCAAGTTATCAAAAAATTTTTGATGATATTGTATTTAATATTCCCGAAGAAAATTTAGCAAATTCTAGTCCAAACCTTCCTTGGGGAGATAATCACATTCTACCGAGGTGGTTTTTAATTTATTTCCAAGCTATAACATCAATACATTTTATCAAAACTATTACAGTCCATTCAATAGTTTTAGGTTAAATCCTTATTTCAATAACTATTACATGCATGGATTCAATAACAGATATTATTCACCCTTTGGATACTTCTTTAATCCATATAATTCTATAGAAAACCAATACTGGTATTATTTTAGATTCTCAAGATATTACCCATATTATAATTACAGAGGGCTAGAAAATTTTGAATCAGATTATTATTTAGAGAGAAATTCAATCACTTCATATTCAAAAGTAAATTCAAGAAGAGGAGAAAAAAAGTATTCGGTTAATGAAAATGATAGAAATAAATCTTCAAGAATCTCAAACATCTCCAGTAGAGGTTCAAAAATAATTCTATCCAATTCTAATTTTGAAAAAATTGAGAATGATAGAGTTATCAATAATCCAAAAATTAATGAAATTAGAACTTATCAATCTGACAGAACATTCACAAGAAATAGTAATATAAGTAGAGAATCAGGGAGAGTTTCAAATATGGTTCCAAATTTAAATTCAATAAAAAAGGAGCAAATTAAAAACACATACATAGAAGCAAGATCATTTAAAAATCCTATAAGATCAGTTGATTATAATAGTCCAGCCTCTAGAAATTATAATAGAAATTATAGTTCTAATTCAAATAATCAAAGATCAAATATTTCAAATAACAGAAGTAATGTAAGATCTTCAGGATCCTCAATTTCTAGATCGAGTTCTGGAGGAACTTCAAGAAGTAGCAGTAGTTCAAGAGGAACTAGCTCAAGGGGCTCAGGAAAGATTAATTAAATGAATAAAAAAATCTTTCTAATATTTATTCTTTTACATTCTTACCAATTTTTATTAGGTCAAAGTATTGATGATGCATTTAGATTAAACTCTTTTTTTCATAATGGAAGTGCAAGGTTTAATTCTATGGGAGGAGCTTTTGGTTCTTTAGGTGGTGATCTATCTGCTATTTCAATTAATCCCTCTGGATCATCAGTGTTTCTAGATTCTGAAATTGGATTCAATATTGATTTCTCAAATATGTCAGTAACTAATGAATTTAATAATAACATATCAGAATCAAAATCAGATTTCTTTTCTGTAAATAATGTTGGTGCAGTTTTAGTATTCGGAAATAATAAATCTAAAATATCTCTAGGATATAATATGCACAGCTTAAACAACTATGATAATAATTTTTCTTTTAATTCAAATACGAATTTGGGTCTTGATAATTATTTTCTTTTTTATGCTCAAGGAATTCCATATGAAGATCTTATAGTTTATGATAATGAGACAATAAAGAGTGTTTATGAATTTCTTGGAGAAGAATATGGATTTTCTGATCAACAAGCATTTTTAGGGTTTCAAAGTTTTATTATAAATCCCAGTGAAGAAGGTGATTACAACTCTAATGCATTGTATTCAACAATTAATCAAAACATTAACATACAAAGGAAGGGGTCACATTATATGCATACATTTAATATCAGCAGTTCAATCAAGGATAATTTTTTAGTTGGACTAAATATAAATATTCACGAACTTTTCTTTAATGAGTTGAAAAGTGTTAATGATAATAATTTTGATTATCAATCTATTATAACAAATATATCATTTGACGATGATCTTTATACAAGAGGACTAGGAACTTCAATTCAGCTGGGCTCTATATTAATATTAGACAGATTAAGGCTTGGATATTCATATCAAAGTCCTACTTGGTTTAGTTTAGAGGATGAAAATATACAAAGAGTAAGAACAGAAACTTTTGAAAATGACAAAATAGTTCAGTATGATGTAAACCCAAATACAATTATTTACTTCGAAGAATATAATTTTAAAATTCCTTCAAAATCAACTTTTTCAATAGCATATATATTTGGTCAAAAAGGACTTATAAGCTTAGATTATGAGCTTTCAAATCCTGCAAATTCTAATTTTGAAGATAATAACGGAGATGATCAATATTTAGAATCTTTGAATAATTTAATTAAGCAAAAATTTTCATCATCTACAAATTCACTTAGAATAGGTGGAGAATATAGAATAAAGAATTATAGTTTTAGGTTTGGAGCCTTTGCTTATGATAGTGTATTAAATGAAAGAGACAATTTAATTAGTGGGATTTCTTTTGGCTTAGGATACAACTTTGGTAATTTTCACATTGACTTCGGCTATACTAAAATTGAAAATAAATATTCAAATAACTTATTTAGCAATGGCCTAAATTCAAATTATTCAATTGAAAATTTAACAAATAAGATATATAGTTCAATAAGTATAAAACTTTAGTATTCATTAATTTATTGATAATAACTATCTTTGTTTAACTCAAATATTATTTATGAAATTTCAAGATTTACTTAAAGATGAAATTGACTCTCTTGCAGATGACCACGTTGGCTCAAGCATCGACAACCCTATAAAAAAAGATGCTTTTAAAGTTTCTAATACTGAAAAAATTAAATTAATCCAGGAAAAAGTATATGAAATTCTTGATATTCTAGGAATGGATCTAAAAGATGATAGTCTAAAGGGAACACCTAAAAGAGTTGCAAAAATGTTTGTTAATGAAATCTTTGGAGGTTTAAATCCAGAAAACAAGCCTATTGCTTCTACTTTTGATAATAAGTTCAAGTACGGTGAAATGCTAGTTGAAAAAAACATTACACTTTACTCAACTTGTGAACATCATCTTCTCCCAATTATTGGTCTTGCTCATGTAGCATACATATCAAGCGGAACAGTTGTAGGACTTTCAAAAATGAATAGAATAGTTAAATACTATGCTGATAGACCTCAAGTTCAAGAAAGACTTAATATTCAAATTGTAAAAGAATTAAAAGACGTTCTTAATACTGAAGATGTAGCTTGTGTTATTGATGCAAAACATTTATGTGTAAACTCCAGAGGAATTAGAGATAATAATTCAAGTACTGTAACTGCTGAGTTTGGTGGTAAATTCAAAGAAGCTAAATACAGAAGGGAATTCTTAGACTATATAAAACTAGAAACAGATATTTAATGATCTCAAATGACTTACATATATACAATTCTTTAAGTAATTCTAAAGAAAAGTTTAAGTCTATTGAAAAAGATTCTGTTGGAATGTATGTATGTGGGCCAACTGTTTACAGCGATGTTCACCTGGGAAATTGCAGGACATTTATTTCTTTTGATGTTATTTATAGATATTTAATACACCTTGGATATAAAGTCAGGTATGTAAGAAATATAACTGATGTTGGTCATTTAGAAGATGATGGTGAAGACAGAATTTCAAAGAAAGCTAAACTTGAAAAACTAGAACCAATGGAAGTTGCTCAAAAGTATACAAATGATTTTAGAAAAACTTTAAAAAAATTTAATTCATTAGACCCCAGTATTGAGCCTTTAGCATCAGGTCATATTGTTGAACAAATATCTATTATCAATAATTTAATAAAAAAAAATCTTGCCTACGAATCAAATGGTTCAGTATATTTTGACATAGAGGAATATGATAAGAAAAATAATTATGGTCTATTATCAGGTAGAGATCTTGAAAATCTCAAGTCAAATTCGAGATCACTAGACAATCAAGAAGACAAAAAAAATGAATTTGATTTTGCACTTTGGAAAAAGGCAGACAAAAAACACTTAATGAAATGGGAATCTCCATGGAGTATTGGATTTCCAGGATGGCATCTTGAGTGTACTGCTATGAGCACAAAGTATTTAGGTAATCATTTTGATATTCATGGAGGTGGTATGGATTTAAAATTTCCTCATCATGATTGTGAAATTGCTCAAAGTAATGGTCATACTGGACATGATCCAGCAAAATATTGGATACATGCTAATATGCTGACATTGAATAATAAAAAAATGTCTAAATCTACGGGTAACAATATCCTTCCAAGTGATTTATTCACGGGTGATAATAATATTTTTTCAAAAGCATTTGACTCTAATGTTATAAGATTCTTTTTTCTACAAGCACATTATAGAAATGTTCTTGATATTAGTGACTCTGCTCTTTTAGCATCTGAAAAAGGATATTTAAGGCTTATTGAATTTATAAATAGAGTTAGGACTCTTGATGTATCAAATAGCTCTAATGATAAACTATTTAACAAACTAAAAGATTGGGAAGTTAGATGTATAGATTGTCTTAATGATGACTTTAATACACCAATGCTTATTGCTGAGTTATTTAATTCATTTAAAATATTTAATGACTATGAAGATAAAATAGGTGATCGTGAAAAAAAATATTTCCTAAACTTAATTGATCAATTTTTAAATAAAATACTAGGTATTGACTATGGTGAGTCAAACCAAAAAAATAATGATTCAATACTTGAAGTACTTAAGGAAATTAGAAATGAAGCTAGATTAGATAAAAACTATGATCTTTCTGATAAAATCAGAGATAAACTTTCTAAAATAGGTATAAACCTAAATGATAAAGATTAGTCAACTTCTAGCATTACCTTTTATTCTATTAATAAAAATTTATAGAATTTTCATTTCACCTCTGTTTGGTAAAAATTGTATCTACAGTCCATCATGCTCTGAATATGGGATTATATCCCTAAGAAAATATGGAATATTTAAAGGAAGTTTTCTTACTGCCAAAAGAATACTAAGATGTAACTCATTATTTAAAGGGGGATATGATCCTGTTCCCTAAATTATATTTATATTTAATTATGATAATATTTCAAATAAATTGGTCTCCAAGTGAAACACTTTTCGAAATTGGTGGCTTCTCCATATATGTATATAGCTTAATGTTTATTCTAGCTTTTTTAATAGGATATAATATTGTTAAATCATTCTTTGTTAAAGAAAATGTAGATGAAAAATATCTTGATCCTATGTTAATTTATATGGTAGTCTCCGTATTTCTAGGCGCTAGGTTTGGTGAAGTATTTTTTTATCAATGGGGATATTATCAAAATCACTTAATTGAAATATTACTCCCAATCCAAGAATCCCCAAATTCATCTATACTTGGATTAATTGATGGGTATAAATTTACTGGATTCAGAGGTCTAGCAAGTCATGGTGCTGCAATAGGTATATTTATAGGACTATTATTATTTAAAAGAAAATATAACTTTAAAAGTCTTCTATGGATTTTTGATAGATTAACAATTCCAATTGCTATTGGAGGAGCCTTTGTAAGAATAGGTAATTTTTTTAACTCAGAAATTCTAGGAAAATATACGGGGTCTGACTGGGGGATAATATTTGAAAATAGAGGTGAGACACTTCCAAGACATCCAGCACAACTTTATGAATCCTTTGGCTATTTTATTCTATTTATAATCCTTTATAAATTATATCATACCTCAGTAAGAGAAAAAGAAGGTACTTTATTTGGATACTTTTTAATAGGATTATTCTCCATAAGATTTATAGTTGAGTTTATGAAAGAAAGTCAAGGTGGAATTGAAACATTCTTACCAGGCTTATCAACTGGTCAATGGCTTAGTATTCCGTTTATTATTATAGGTATTATCTTCTTGTTTATTAAAAAGAAAAAAACAGTTATTTAGCTTTCTTATTGTAAGAATCAAACATAATTGGTGTAGCTATAAATACTGAAGAATAAGTTCCTACAAGAACTCCTATAATTAAAGCAAACATAAATCCTCTAATAGATTCACCACCAAAAGTAAAAATTGCTACAAGAACAATTAAAGTAGTTAATGAAGTGTTTAGAGTTCTACTTAAAGTACTGTTTAAGGCAGTATTGACAATTGTTTGATTGTCCCATGATTTATGGATACCAAAGAATTCTCTAATTCTATCAAACACTACTACTGTATCATTCAATGAATAACCAATTACTGTTAATAAGGCAGCTATAAATGCTTGATTAATTTCCATATTAAATGGCATTATTTTGTATGTAAGAGAAAATATACCCAGTACTATAATAACATCATGAAAAACAGCTGAAACTGCTCCTATAGAATATTGCCATTTTTGAAATCTAAGAAGTATGTATAAGAATACTATAATCAAGGAACCAAAAACTGCCCAAACTGAATTCTGTTTAATATCATCTGCAATCGTTGGCCCCACCTTAATACTTGACATTATACCAACATCTTGTCCAGCTGAAAATTCTTGAAAACTTATAGAATTTACATACTGCGAATTAAGATTGTCAAATAAGATATTTTTAATTTCGTTATCTACAGCTAAACCTTCCTCGTCTACTTTATACTTAGTTGTAATCTTTAGTTGATTTGATGCACCAAAAGTTTTCACCTCAGCACTACCAAAAGCATCGTTTAGTGTAGACTCAATATCTGATGATTTCACCTCTTTGTCAAATCTAACTATGTAAGATCTTCCACCTAAAAAGTCTACACCTTGGTTTAAACCCTGAACAAATAGTGAGCTTAAGCTAATTAGAATTAAAGCACCAGAAACTACATAAGTAGCTTTTCTTTTGCTTAAAAATTTTATACTAAGATTACTAAATAAATCTTTTGTTGACTTCGTAGAAAAAGATAGCTTTCCAGATTTAAAGACTTTGTTGTCAATAAGAAGTCTTGTTATAAATATTGCAGTGAATAAAGATGTTGCAATACCAATTAATAGAGTAGTTGCAAAACCTTTAATTGGACCAGTACCAAATATATATAGAACAAGTGCAGTAAGACCTGTTGTAATATTTGCATCTAAAATTGAAGACAAGGCATTGTTAAACCCATCATTAATAGATTGTTTAAGCCCTTTTTCTTTTCTTAACTCTTCCCTTACCCTTTCAAATATTAATACATTAGCATCAACTGATATACCAATTGTAAGAACAATTCCAGCAATACCAGGTAATGTTAATACAGCTCCTAACCCAGCTAAAATTCCAAATATTAGAATTATGTTAAGTATCAAGGCTACATCAGCAAATATTCCGGATGGACCATAATAAAAAATCATCCAAACAAGAACAAATGATAATGCAATCATAAAAGAATAAACTCCACTATCAATAGCTTCTTGACCAAGAGATGGTCCAACAACTTCAGACTGAATTATTGTAGCAGAGGCTGGAAGTTTACCGGCTCTTAAAACATTGGCTAAATCAATAGCCTCGTTTAAATCAAATTCACCTGTTATTTCTGATCTACCTCCACTTATAGCTCCTCTTGTAACTCCTGGAGCAGAATAAACTACATCATCTAAAACTATAGCTATATTAGAATTTTGATTATAAGCTACTCCAGTTAGGTTTTCCCAAACTCTAGCACCTTGAGAATTCATTTGCATTGAGACAGCAGCATTTCCAACCGCATCGTAACTTTGAGAAGCATCTACTACAACCCCACCACTTAATGGAGCTTGATCTTCTCTATTAGATTTAATTGCATAGAGACTAGTTAAACCGTCTTGATCTTCTTTACCCCATAAGAACTTAGCATATCTATAGTCTCTTGGAAGAAGCTTTCTTACATCTGGAAGAGAAAGATATGAGTTTACAAGTTCCTGATCACGTGGTAAAAATCTTGCAATAATTGGTCCACCTTGATAACTATATGCTCTAACAAGACTTAAAAGAGGATTTGACTTATTCTGAATAGAATCAGAAGATTGTTCAACTTCAGATAAAAGATCATCAATATCTGAGCCACTAGACTTAGCTTTAATATCTTCAGCTTCAATTGAAGATAAATATTCATTTGCTGAAGAGATAAAACTTATTAAATCATCATTCTTAAAAGTTTCCCAAAACTCTAATTGAGCAGTACTTTGTAATAGATTCTGTATTCTGTCAATGTCTTTTGCTCCAGGTAACTCAATTAATATTCTACCAGAAGAACCTAATCTCTGAATGTTAGGCTGAGTTACACCAAATTTATCTATACGCTTTCTTAAAACCTCAAAAGCAGAAATAATCGATTCGTCAATTTTTGATCTTATAATAGATTTCATATCATCATCCGAAGTGTCAAAGGAAACATCAGAACTTAAAGTTCTATTTCCAAAAATCTCAGGAGAAGTCAATCTAGTTGGATCTGAATCTGAATCAAAGGCATCAAAGAAGGATTCTAAATAAGTTTGATCAGATTGTTTTTGTAACTCATCAGCATTATCTAAAGCAAGGTTAAATTTTTGATTTAAAGAGTTTTCTGAAAGTCCCTTTAGTAAATCTTTAA
>Ga0206129_10006937_pt1 | contig 11334 bp, 10 predicted proteins | sample Helgoland_Spring_8_FD_148616 | JGI IMG/M metagenome (GOLD analysis project Ga0206129, IMG submission 148616) | Pelagic subsurface seawater microbial communities from Kabeltonne, Helgoland, North Sea - Helgoland_Spring_Bloom_20160502_2 | ecosystem: Environmental > Aquatic > Marine > Epipelagic ...
TCCTAGGGTGGGGAGCATTGATTGCATTTAAGACTTGTCCAATTTTTGTAACCGCTTCTAATACTTTACCATAACTATCTGCATCTTGTTTGATTTTAAAGTTTTTCCATAATAAGTATTTTGGATTGCCCCATGAAGGTGGTGAGTAGCTTGCCTCCCAATTGAGCTTTGCTAATTTCACAGTTCCTTCATATATCAATTTAGCATGAGTTAAATACAGCTGTAAACTAATAGATGAAGGTTTTTTAAATCGATATACTTTATCTCACTTAATTGTAGAAACTGGATTCACGAGTCAGCAAAACTTTAACAGAGCCTTCAAAAATTTTATGAAGATGACTCCAAGCGAATACATAAAAAAATAAAATGCTCAATTCATACACCAGCATTTTTCAATTCAAACATGACTAATCAATCATTTTTTTAGTCACCTCTATAACGGGAGTCTCTTCCTTTAGGTATAAGTCTAAAAAGTTTTTAATTTTTCTATAGCCCTCCAATTGATTTTCTTTTTTGCGGAAACCATGTCCTTCATCTTCAAAAACCACATATTCTACAGGAATTTCATTCTTTTGAAGTGCATCCACAATTTCATCTGACTCAACTTGAAGAACCCTTGGGTCGTTTGCCCCTTGGAGAACCATCACAGGGTTTTTTACATTACTTGCATGAAACAAAGGTGATATCTTCTTCAATCGAATAGAGTCAGAAGAGTAGGGGTCACCCAACTCATCATACAGTGCTTTTCTACTAGCCTCCCAATAGGAGGGAATAGACTTTAGCGTTCTTATCCAATTTGTGACACCAAAAATATTTACACCCACCTTAAATTCATCTGGAGTAAAAGTCATTGCCGCCATTGTCATGTAGCCCCCATAACTACCACCAATGATACCTATTTTTCCTGAATCGATATAGTCTAGGTCTTGCAACCATTTTTTTCCCCAGATACAATCTTTTAAATCGTTTTCTCCATGGTTTTTGTCGTCCAACTTGTAGAAGGTTTTTCCATAGCCACTGCTTCCTCTATTGTTTACCGCAAGAATAGCATACCCCTGATTGTTTAGATATTGAATCAAAGGATTAAAGTTCATTCTAGACTGCCCTCCGGGCCCCCCATGAACCCAAACGAGTGCAGGAACTTTATTGTTTTTTGTGGCTTGCAACGGGGCGTAAAATAGCGCAGGTATTTCTAGCCCATCAAAAGATTTGTATCGTACAACTTTTGCATTTACCAAATTAGTAGAATCTATGTTGGGATTCAAACTGTTGGTGAGTTTGACAAGTGATTTATCATTCAAGTCATACACATATAAATTGTTTGGCATTTTAGAAGACCCAACGCTCAATCGCATCTTATTCTCAGTCTCAGAGAATTCAAGACCAATAATATTCCCATCTTCAAAGGATGGGAATTCGATCTCTCTATTTTCCATTTCATTATACACTTTAAGGGTGTTTTTTCCGTCTTTATTTATCCCAATCACCCGATATTTTTCACTCTTACTGAGATAACTGTACATTACATCCCAGTTGGTTTCAAACAAAACAGAAGCTTCCCCAGAGGCAATTTCATATTGCATTAAATAAGCGAATTCCTTGTTGACATCTGTTATGTAATAAAAACTTTTGTTATCATTAGAAAATCCAGCACTTGAGTAACTTCCTGGAGCGTTAGAAATTTCTTTTAGGTTACCACTAGCTATTTCTAAAAGGTAAAATTCATTTTCACTTGTAGTGATAGAATTAGAAAGCAATAGAAATTCCTCATTATCAGAAATGGAAGAAACAGACATGTTATTATTGTTTTCATAAATCAAATTTGATTTCCACTCCCCAACTTCCATTTTGTAGAGGTCAAAATATTTTGAATCTCTTTTATTTGACAGATAGTATAGGGTTGAATTGTCTTTAGACCATTTATAAAAGCTGCTTTTTTCATTCTCTCCAGGGGTTAAATCAAGTATTTTACCGTCTCTATCTTGAAGATATAAATGGGATATTTCATTTCCCCCTTTGTCTGCAGAATATATAAAGGAATCTGAATCTGGAACATAAGATCGAATAAAGAAGGATTCTTTTTCAGAAGAGGTAAGTTGACCAACCTCTCCATCATTGATATTTACCTCATAAATATTATAGATACCACTCTGATTGCTACTATATATTAATTTTTCTTCTGAGGACGAAAAATAGCCTCCAGAGATTGCAACATTGTTAAAAAATTCTTCAATATCATATTTTGTAACACCTCCATTTGGAGATTCATTACATCCTATGATGATGAAAAGTGAAATAAAGAAAATTAGATTTTTCATTTGTTTTTTGATTTATTCTCAAGGTAACAATTTTTTGATATCTAGACATGATTTTAGTGATGGAGCAAAATTTGAGATTTTGAATTGAGTCTTTATGTAGATAATACCGCTATTTTAGGGCAGTAGAGGTTCCGTCGATTTTTTTTGAATGGCTACATCTTATGTAAGAAAAACCCCTCAATTGAGTGAACAAATTATTTAGTATGTGTAGTGAAGCATTTATGCTTTTTCCCTCTATTATTTTAAATTTTATATACTTATTTTTAAAGAATCAAGAGGATATTATTTTACTTACTATCGGTCATTTTCTTATCTTAAACGATTACGGTATTCACTAGGGGTACAACCCAATACTTTTTTTACATATCGAGTGAAAAATGATCGACTTGAAAAACTCATTTCGTTAGAAATCTCAGAAATATTGAAATTTTTATTCTGCAAGAGAAGAACAATACGCTCTTTGGTGAATCGATGAATAAATTCAGATGCAGTGGCACCAGAGTTTTGCTTGGAAATAACATTTAAATACTTTTCAGAAATATTTAATTGATTCGCATAAAACTTAACTTCCCGTTCTTTCATACAGCAATCCTGAACCAATTGTCTAAACCTTTCATATAAAGTTCCTGACTGTAGACTTCTTTTTCTGCGTTTGTACTCATTGACGAATGTATGCCACATTTCCAAAATAAAAAGCTTCATTTGAAGTTTTAATGCTTCTTTATAAAAATGATGATCTACGTCTAGGAATTTAGCATTAAGCAATTGGAAATTAGATAAAACACGTCTCTGATCCTCCCTATTCTCTAGTTGTTTAACTGGATATTGTCTAGAATGCAGTTCCGCGTCAATCCCCCAACTCTGGTCTGGAATATTATTCATTAGAAATTTATTTTCAACTAGTAAAATGGTTGCACTAAAACCTTTTGAGAACGATAAGCTTTTCAAATTACTTTTAGCAAACCAAAACAAAAATTCATTGCTTTTGCAACTCATTTTTATCTCATTAAATATAAAATCAATTTTGCCTCTATGACAGATTAGATGTGTGTGATAATTAGCTACAAAGTCTCTAGGAAAATCTTTTTTTTCAGAAACATCTAGCATAACAATACGGGGTAGGTTATCTATTTTTTGATTTTTTTCTGTCATAATTTAATATAAGAGATATTTGACATTATAAGGGTAATAAGTGTAACAAATGTAATGAATATCTTTTTTTTCTTTGTAAGGTTAAATAAAAGGATAAGAAATGAATAAGAATACCATTTTTAAAAGATTAGTAAAAGGAGAAATAATCTCACCTGAAGATCCAGAAAGTTACAAACTAAAGGAAGCGTCATATAACACGAAGAGGTTATTACTACAAATGAACAACACATCTGAACCTCAAAAAATCAGACAATTTTTGAGCCAAATTATCGATTCAGAAATTGATGAGAGCGTCACTATTTTTACCCCATTTCATATCAATTATGGCAAAAACACCCAAATTGGTAAAAACGTATTCATCAATTTTGATTGTGTGTTTTTAGATCTAGGAGGTATTACTATTGAAGATGGCGTGCTCATAGCTCCAAAAGTAAGCTTGCTTTCTGAAGGACACCCCATTTCTCCAGAACAAAGACATTCACTTGTTCCTAAGCATATTCATATTAAAAAAAATGCTTGGATTGGTGCAAATGCCACTATTTTACATGGAGTAACTATTGGTCAAAATGCTGTGATTGCTGCAGGTTCAGTTGTTACCAAAGACGTACCCGACAATGTTGTTGTAGGAGGCATTCCTGCGCAAATTCTTAAAGAACTATAAAATGAAAGCACTAATTGAAACGCCTACATTAAAAATATACTATTTAATCACTTTTATAATTTTATTCTTTGTTGGAATCTCTAATGTCAATGCTCAATATGCTAATGCGGAAATAAGCTCAGGGGGATTTTCTTTTGTGCCTGCTTTTACGGACACAAACCCTAACTTGATAATTCATGCAGGTACTGGTAATAAGGGTTTATTATCTGCTCATATGATAGGGAATATTCGTTTAAGTTCCATGAATCCGAGAGGATTTATTTTTATTACAAGAGCGAAAATAATTAATAAGAAATTTAAACTTACTGCAGGAATACATTTGCCAGCTATTCAAATTGACGAGGACTTTCAAGTAGATACATTTTTTGCACAAGAACTTATAGCCTCTTATAAACTTTCTGATCATTGGAGCTTAAGTTCCATGTATCTTCATGGAAAAGGAAGAAACAATGATTTAGAGATAAATTTAATGACCTTTAATGCGCAATTTTCCCATAAACGTTTTTTGTTTTTAACCCAGTTATATCTTTTGGATCTGGAGCACACCTATGGATTAGCTGAAAATATCACCTACAAACTCACCAAAAAATTAGATATTAGGGGGTTTGCCAATAGCACTATTTCTAATGGAGATTTTAAATGGACTATTGGATTATTAAGGCATTTTTAAATTATTAATCAAAAGGATCATTCATCATTTTAAAATAGTTGAACTCTATGAACTTTGGCTTAGAAAAATTGAAGAGCTTTTTGGAGCTCAAAATCCAGACCTTTACGTAGGGGAGAGTTCAGATTTTGTCTATAAAGAACAATTTGCTAGACTTGAAGGCATCCTTAAAACAGATAAGATTAAAATTTCTAAAGATCCATTTTGGGTTGAGAAATCGTTAATAAAAACTTGATTTTTGATCATTTTTAGCCATTTTCGATCAATTTCGACTCATTTTTGACCTTTTTTCGTCAATTTTCGTCAATTTTGGACGTTTTTGGATAAAAACTAAGATCCATCACGTATCCACACTTCCCCCAAACAACTCCCCCCTAAAACAACTACACAGGAATCTTATCTTAAGGCAATGATATCAATGGATTAGAAGGGATTTGTATTGGAGGCATTGGTGTAAAAGAAAATCTTTCCTTATAAGGACATGCAGAATTGTTATTCAGGTTTAAATGCATATTTCACAAGAGTATTAAGCTTAGTATAGTCAAGAGTTTTCTCATGCGTAGCCTCAAGGAAAAGCATAGGCGCTTTACCTACATTATGTGCCTGAATCCATCTACTAACACACAAGCACCATTTATCACCAGCTTTGAGACCAGGAAACTGATAGTAAGGCATTGGAGTAATTAAGTCATTACCCATAGAAGCAGAAAACTTTAGAAATTCATCCGTCATGACTGCACATACAGTATGAGTGCCTGTGTCTTGTGATACTGTTCTGCATAAGCCATCTCTGAAGTAACCTGTCATAAGGCTTGTACAACAAATTTCCAGTGGTTCGCCAAATACATTTTTACCCATAAAACCCAATCTTTACTTCTAAGGTATAGAGAATGGATTACATATCAAATTCAAACCCCCTTTTTCAATAGAAAAACCATTTTCTAAAACCCATGCCCTCTTGTAGAAAATTCAATTAGTTCTATTTGTTTATATTTATTTAAAATAATCTGATGTTTAAGAAACAAAGCATACTTTTTATATTTTTCCTGACACTTTTTCAATTAAATGCTCAGCTAAAAAAGTCATTTGAATATAAGTTTGACGAGTCTTTAAAAAATGTAACTCTTAAAGACTATAAAATCTATATTCATAATAATAGAGGATTAAATAGCTTACTCAACGTCAACCTGCTAAATGATAAGAAAATTAATTCGATATGCATATCCCCACTAGGGAATCAAATTTTAATTGTAAGTGAAAAAAAGGTGTCACTATTTAATATTGAAAAAGAATTAGAGGAGGAATTAGAAAATAAGTTTGAATTTCAAGAACAAATTAAGAAGATTGTTTCTGACACCTACGGAGAAAATTATTTTGCTCTTACAATGAGTGGATCATTATTTGTCATAAATAATGAACTCCAAATATCTCAAATTATTAGTGACTATAAGTTAATTGATATTGACTGGTCAATAAATCTTAGCTCGTTGTATGGTATAGATGAAAAGTCCTTATATAATCTCAAAACGGATAACTTAAATAAGATTAAAGAGTTTGATTCACAGTTAAATACACTGTATTTTTCTAATTCCACTTATGAAGTAAACTTGGGAGATATTAGGGGGAGTATATATGTTCTAAATCAAGATTTTGATTTAAAGAATTTCATTAATCTAACATCCAAATTACCTATTACCTCTATAGCTTCACATAAAGATGATCCACATTTGTTTGTGTCTAATAGTAAAGGTGAAATTTTCTCCATTAACAAGCTTTCTTTAGATGTTCAAAAAATAGATTCTGATTTTAATTCTACAGCAAAGCTTTTTCCTGTTTTTACAACTTCAGTAAACAAAAAAAACGAATACATAATATCATATGCTAACAACGACTTTCTTCAAGTTTGGGATGCTTCTTATGTAGAGCCTGATTTTAAAGTCTTTGTAGTTAATAAATTAGAAGAATTTAAAGAGACTTTTTTTGAAATCAGAAAAGATGAATCTGATGATGACTTTAATAACCGAACTAGTCCATTAACGGCATCTAAAATATTTGCTCTAGAGGAACAAAGACTAAAGGATAGCATAGCAACATCGTTTGTAAATGGCTCACCAAATATTGAGTTTGAAAAAGATAGTATAAGTATTTTTATTAACCCATTTGAAAGAGTCCAGTTGTCAAAAAATTCCGATGTACTTCAATCTTATTTAAAAGTAGAAGAGGTTCATTATGACATAAATAACAAGAATAAATTTTTCATCAAGAATTTAAAAGTTAGTGATAAACTCAACAATAATATTCTTGCATATAATCCAGCTTTAGACAAAAAACTAAAAGATTCATTAGATAAAGTTGAAGCGATCATGATTCAAAAAGAAAACGAGGCAATTACTCTAGCAAAAGAGATTTCAAAGCAAGAATTAGATTTAAAAGAGTCGCTAACTGATCTAATTGAAAACCTGAAAAATGATGGGAAAATAAACGAGGTAGATTTATCTGTCGAATCTAGATTAGTAAAAGAAAAGGACTCTACAGGAACAGATGAACTAAATTTGAAGATAAATTTTATTTCCAAAGGGGTTAATGCTCAAATAGGAGCAAATACCTCTGACTACCCTCCAGGTAAATATAACCTCTTTGACTCGCCTTCTGCTAAAACATTAGTTGAGTTCTTTTTGTCTTCTACAGAAGAAAATTTAATTGAATATCTAAATCCTGGAACTCGTGTTACATTTAAGTTAACAGGCTCTACGGACAACTCTGGAATTACCTCCTCAATTTCTTATGAAGAGGAATATGGGGTCTTCAAAAATTTCCCATACTACTTTCAAGGTTCATTGAGCGGTATGAATTTAAATTCTAATGAAGGGATTACAAAAAATAGTCAGCTTGGATTTTTGAGAACGTATTCAGTGAGGGATTTTATTAGTAATTATACAGATCTCTTTGATTCTACTAAAAACAAGTTTATACATTACTCTGAAGAGGCTAATAAACGAGGTGCAGAATTCAGAAAAATCCAAATAGAGATGACTATACATTCTATTGACAAACTAATGTCCTTAAAACAAGGAAATAAAGCAAGTCTTAGTGATGTAGATATTGACATTCCAACAAGCATAAAAAAGGTTAATGGTTATGCTTTAGTAATAGGCAATGAAGACTATGCTTCCTACCAGTCTGATCTCGATACAAGTCAAAATGTTCCGTTTGCCTCAAAGGATGCAGAAAGTTTTAAAAATTACTTGAATTTTATGTATGGAATACCTAATGAGAATATAATACTTCTTGTTAATGCAACTTATGGAGAAATGTCTCAAGCTATATCTAAGTTCAAAAAATTGATGGAGTTTGATGGGGAGGAAAATAAATTTGTTTTTTACTATTCAGGTCATGGAATGCCTCACGAACAAACAAATGATCCGTATTTAATGCCTGTTGATATAAGTGGGTATACTGTTGATCAGGCTATTTCATTAAATAACTTATTAAGTGATTTTAAAGGCTATAATTACGACAGATTAACAATGATATTAGACGCTTGTTTTAGTGGTGTAAGTAGGTCCCCTGAGCCACTAATAAAGGTAAAAGGTGTTGGGAATAGGAAGATAAAGGACAAAGTCAAAGAGGATTCTAAATCTCAATCAAAAAGTTTTGAATTTGATTATTTTATAAAAAGAATGTCTAGCCGTGAGAAAGCTTATAGTAATCCCAATATTGGTGATAATATGATTTTGATAAGTTCTAGTTCAGGTGAAGAAACATCTCTAACCGATAATGAAAACATGCATGGTTTGTTCACATATTATTTACTAAAGTTCTTAAAAGAATCAAATGGAGATATCACATTAGAAGGTCTGTTTGAAAAGGTTAGAAAAAAAGTAGGGTTAGAATCAATTATGAAATTTAACAAGCCTCAGACTCCAGAACTCCTCTTTGGAAAAAACATAAATGCAGATAACGACCAATTCTTAGATTAGTGAGCTACAGAAACACAAAAAAGTTCAAATCATTTTTTTTGAAAATATTTACCGTAGGTAATAGATTTTCAGTGAGAGATTTTTATGACAGATTAAAAAAATATGCTGTAGAGGGGATTGGCATTTTTATGGTAATTTCATTTTCATTTTACGTTGAAAATAAGGGTGGGGAATATGAGATGACTAAAAGCTATCTTGAGATGCTTCATGCATTTAAAAAAGATATTTTAGAAACAAAAAATTATGCTGATAACTTTATGTCAAACCTAAAAGAAGAAGGTCAGATTTATAGAGTTCAGTTAGATAAATGGAACGTAGATAATGACAGTGTTTTTATAACCTCTTTTGAAGATGAAGATGGCAAATACTTTTATCCTCCTATAGCTTATTTTAATAACTACAATCCATTTATTCCCTCTAAACGAGGTCAAAAGATTTTCGAAATGGGTGGTGTTGATTTCGAGTTACTAAACAACTCAGTCTCTGAAAGTATCAATGAGTTTTATGATAAAACTCTTTATTATCTAGAAGAGAATTCAACATCTTATGAAAAGAAATACATACAAGATTTTGAAGATAGAATAGTAAAAGTGTGGTCATCTGATCTTGGTAAAATAGAATTAACAAAAAACCAATTTTGGATTGATAATAGACGATACATTCAAAAGGATAATGTGCTTTATAATTTGATAAAATTTCGTTTAGGTCTTTGGGATGAGGAATTGTACCAATTAGAGGATATTGTAAATGATCTTAATAGAACCTTAGAAAAGGTTGAAACAGTAATTCAAGAAATGGAAGATGAGGTTTACTTTGTTTACTGGAAACTGTATTAATTCCCATATAAAAGAAATTCATAGGTATTAGGTTATATCTATATCGAACAACTAACTCTATTTAGGAAAACGAATCCCTGAAACCCAGGGGTAGGATTATTACATGATGGATTGAGAAGTCTTTGGTTTTCCCCATCACGTATCCACACAAACCCCAAACAACTCCCCCATAAAACCACAAAAGAGAAATCTTCTCCTAAGGCAATGATAGCAATAGATTAGGAAGGATTTGGATTGTGTCCATTGGTGTAACTGAAATTTTTTTTATAAATTGAAGAAAATTAAAATTATGAACAAATTCAGTGTTTTTATATTATTACTTTTTTTAACCAAAATTTCGTTTGCACAAGACATCATCATTAAAAGTGATGGATCAGAGATAAATGTTCAAATAACAGAAGTTACAGATGAAATTATAAAATACAAAAAACAAGGCTTGTCAGTTGATTTTTCATTAAGCTTAGATGATGTATTAGTTGTTACTTTCAGTAATGGTGATAGAATGACGTTTACAGATTCAAAAAGTAAAAGAAGTAAAGACGATGGAATTTTACTGTCAGCAGGCACCAGGATTCAAGTAGAAATGTCAGAAACCATATCCTCTGATAAAAAGGGAGGCAGAAAAGTTGAAACAGGAGAAGTTATTTCATTAAAAGTTAAGGCTGATGTAACAGATCTCGATGGAAATGTTCTTGTGAAACAAGGCACTTTAGTAAATGGAACTATAACAAAAGCAGAAAAAAGAAAGGCTGCTGGTACTAAAGGCAAATTAGGCTTTACCGTAGAGTTTATTAAAGCCGTAGACGGACAGTCTATACCTGTTAACCTGAAATTTGATTTCGCTGGTAAGTCAAGGACTGGTGCAGTAGTTGCAGCAGGCGCAGTAGTTGCAGCACCATTACTTCTAATTAAAGGTAAACCTGCTGTGATAACAGAGGGAACTGTATTCCAAGCATTGACTGTTGGCGATAAAAGAATTAAAGTTCAATAAAACTTGAGTTATATATCAAATCCCAATCCCCAATTCCAATAGAAAAACCGTTTCCTAAAACCCATCCCCCTGTCTTTGGATTAATGCTGGATAGAAACTTTTAGCTTTTAAATACAATGTCATAGTCCACATCTTTACCTATATGCTTGGTTACATACTTACACACTGCTTCACTATCATAGATTGGTTGATAGTCTCCTACTGATACATTACCCATTCCATACTTCACTTCTTGGTAAGTCATGTCTGTATTAGTGCCAATAAGCATATGAACGTGTAGGTTGTTGTAATCTCCTTTGTCTCTCTCTGATACAAAGAATGCCTGTTCAACCTTGTTAGATCGCTGTAGAAGCTTTGTAAGCCAGTTTCTCACTGTCATGGGGTATATCTTGTAAGGAGTTCTACATGTGACGAAGTAATTCCATTGAAATTGCTGGATGAAGTCTGCGTAATCTTTTGATAAATTCATTCTCATAAGTTTATGCAATAGCATATATTAAGGTAGTCCATGCCCTTGCTGGTTAAAAATGTGGTTTATTGGATTGGATTTGAATACTCAAATTTACCGCATATAAGGATTCAAAATCAGGGGTTTTTGCAGTTGAGGACTATTATTTGGGACCAATTTTGGGAACAAAAAAACAGCTTTAAGTAGAAAACCACCAAAAGCTGTTTTAAGTACTTGAAAACCAAGTAGTTGAGCTCCCCCTATTATTCAAAGTTGCAGCA
>Ga0206129_10006948_pt1 | contig 11322 bp, 13 predicted proteins | sample Helgoland_Spring_8_FD_148616 | JGI IMG/M metagenome (GOLD analysis project Ga0206129, IMG submission 148616) | Pelagic subsurface seawater microbial communities from Kabeltonne, Helgoland, North Sea - Helgoland_Spring_Bloom_20160502_2 | ecosystem: Environmental > Aquatic > Marine > Epipelagic ...
AAACTGTACTTTTAACGGGTATTTCAGGCTATGTTGGCTTGTACTGTGCTAAGGAACTACTGGAATTGGGCCATACCGTCCGGGGTACCGTGCGCAACCAGGCCAAGGCTCAAGAAGTACGCGAAACGGCATTGTCAGACAAACTTGACGTCCCATTGGTTGATGCCTAATTTTTATGAATGACAACACAAAACCCATTTAAGTACTTCAAAACTTCGCCTAAAATTATCCGCTTAGCGGTTATGTATTATGTGCGTTATCCTCTTAGTTTTCGCCAAGTTGAAGATATCTTCCAGGGGCCAAACAGGGGCCAAGGATTTTTTAAACGTGTAATCAAGAACCTGTAGTGCGTCTTCAGAAATGCGGTCGGCCTCAACCAATAAACCGTGAACCTCAGAGTAGCCAGTCTTCATATTATCATACTCAGCAGAGATTCCACCCTTTAACCGAGATTCTTGCCGCTCGCAGTCTTTCAAGAGTGCTTTTGCCATTCCATTAGCTATGTCAAGTGTCGCATCGGTATCACGTTTTGATAAGCCATCATTTGTCAGTACAGCTATCGCGGGCAGGATATTATAGCCAAGTTGTTCGGCGACCTGCGCTGGGATTGACTTGATCCAATACGCTTTGTCTTCGGTAGTGCAGCAGTGGCCAAGGATTTGGCCTTTATAAAAATGGCTCGAGTTTTTAAGATATTCTCCGATCTGATACATTGTTTCTTGCATATGTGATAACCTCGATCGTGTTTCGCGCAGCTTGCATTCCCCCGTGCAGAGAGGGTATTTAAGGCGAAGATTTTGCGCGTCCTGAAATGCCTTTTTAACAGTTTTTTTAGCCATTGTTGTTTCCTTCCTAGGTGAACATTTAAAAATTTTATTTGCCCTGCGGTATCGATTTAGCGAAGGGCATGAGTAGAGCAAAAACTGGTTTCCGCAGCAGCCCTTGGATCGTATAAGGAGTAGGGGATTAGCACCGAAATCACCGAAACGGTGCAAAACGGTGATTTGATCACACCCGCCCCGCCCCGCTTCCCTCTAGGGGAGCGGAGGGGCGGTGATCCGGTGCAATCTTAAGAGAATAAACTTCATCATTAAGCTGCAAGTATCCCCCATCAACCAAAGATGAGATCGCATCTTTTGCGCGAGCAGCTCTATGCTTACTCGCAACATCACCAAGCGCGGTTTTTGCCATCTTCAAAATTTCAACATTGGACCATTCAGCCTCTCCCTCAATAGATTGAAGCGCCTCGAGAACAGTAATTTGGTGTTTACCTGTTGGCATCTTAGTCCCAGTACTAGTCGGGAAATACGTTTGCTCTCTGACAGCACAACTTGTTATCGCTGCGCCATATTGGTCGTTTCTAAGTTGATGAATAATCAATTCAAATGAGCCCGCATGCCCATCTTCACCATCTTTCATTTTGCTTACTTTCCATGATCGATGGTCTGTCATGGCATTTCTTTCAACCACGATTGCGGCATCTAGTGCGGCATGAACAGAAGAATGGCCTCTTAGCCCTTTGGACTTATCTTTGCCAGTATGGTGGACAAGGACCACAAGCCCACCGACAGATGCGGCAATATGTTTCGCGGCTTCAAGCGCAAGGCCCATGTCTTTGCCTGAATTTTCGTCAGCACCGGGTATGGCTTGAGCAAGAGTGTCAATAAAGACGACTGCACCTTGTTCACACTGAGATGAAACGGCATGAGCAAGAGCTGCGGCATGATCTAAGTTATTTAGAGTCACATGATCTAGTACTGTTAAGACATTTGAGACATCACTATTCTCTGCTTCCCAAGCCTCCAAGCGGTGCTTGATACATCCGCCACCTTCTAATGCTACATAGACCACAGGGCTAGTTTTGACTTTATGGCCAAACCAAGCACTTTTTCCGAGCGATATGTGGTTGGCCAAATCCAAAGCAACAAATGTTTTTCCGCTCGATGGTGCGCCGTAAATTGCTGCAATTCCAGTTTCAGGTAGAATGTTTCGTACAACCCATTTTGGGTCAGGTCGTGCAGCTAACTCAGATCGGGAGTAGAGTTTAATCACAGTCGATGATTGAGGTTTCTCAATCTCTTTGTTGTAAGAGACAGGAGACATATCAACTTGGTCGTTAGGTCCCTTGGTGTAGCCATTTTCAAACGCGTGGTGAAACAAAGTTCCCAGCGTTACAGTTTTTTCAGGGTCAAAACCAGCAAGAAGGTTTTGTAGAGCCTTCTCACCGTCGCCATACTTCCAATGTTGAGCGCTTTGGCGGCTCCAATTCGTCGCAAGTTCAGCTGCACAGTTCCACCCACTGGAAAGCAGCGCCCAAACACAATCACGCCATATTTCGTAGCTGCAGTCTGCATTTACATAGCCCAGTGCGTCTAAAACCCGTTGGATATTTTTAGGAGTTTCGAGTTGTGGCGCCATTCCAAGAAGATTTTGATCCAGCTGTGTTAAAGTGGGTATCTTGGGAGTTGCTCCAAAGCTATCTGACGAAGCTTCAGCAGCCTCTATCTTCACCTTGATGTCATTAAAGCTTGCGTCATCAGCAACATAGAGAGCTTTTACTTGCCTGGCTGGGGAGTACTTGTGGTTAGTCGCCTTAACAGGTCTCAATAGGCTCGCTCGGTCAGATGTTCGAGAGTGGTCTGCGGCAAACTTATGAAACTTTGTCAGCTGCTTGAGCTTAGTTGCGAGAGATAGCCATTCATCAGCTTCAATGTCATCTTGTAACGTCCAATAGACGTGGAACCCACCACCGCTGTCTATGATTGTAGGCTTAGGTAGGCCAAGCTTTTTGCAAAAATCCTTGAGTGCATTACATGCAGCGGCTTTATCAATAAACCCTTTGCCTTCATTAGCTTTTTTAAGACCACAGTCTAGATCAAGGAAGAAAGAACGAAAATGAGCAGTGTTATCTGCTTTTCGACTTTCCTCGGTGTGGAATGATGAACACGCGTGGTAGACCGAATAACCAGAGTTATCAAACCAATCTACTGCTGAGGCCATTGTGTCGATATTGGTATAGGACCTATGAAAGTTCTTTTTTTCTTTCGTCAAAAACAGCATGTAGATTCCACTTTGCGGTAGTACCTTTTCTAAAAATTCTTCTGTAGTTATCGCTTGAGCAGCCTGTTGAGAAACAGTCATTGTGGCCTCTTTTTTTGCTTTGAGGCGCGTCGTATGCATGCTATAAGTGTGGGGAAACGAACATCTTACCGCGTGCTTAAGAGCGCGCGGTTTTTTAATTGTATGAATGCCAACTGCCGCCTTTAGGTCGCAGCGCAATCCAAGCCTCAATATCTTCTACACGCCATGCAACAGAACGGGCTCCCAGTCTAACCGGCTTTGGAAATTCTCCCCGTTTCATCAAGTCATATAAATGTGAGCGTGACAGCGTCGTCCGTTGTAAGACTGAGCCCAATCGTTCTAATTCGGTCATTTGTACCTCCTTACAGGTTTTTTGAGATACACGAAGCTTTAGGAGGAAAGCTCCGCAATGGCGTGTGACAAGACTCTTAAGTAGGGTCTACCAAAAAATTTCGCGATACTTTGCCTTTTCCCGAAACCTCCTCACAGCGCGCTCTGCGCTTCGTGGTACTGGGCAGTTTTGAGACGTTTTAGAATTATCGATACACCCAAAACCGGAATCTTCTAGCACCTTACGGATCATATCAATAGCTGAAGTGCCCTCATGAGTTGTGTCATTTGCACCCTGAAATAGTTCAGGACATTCAAGCATCAGCACCTTACTAAGGTAGCTTAGTGTGAAATCACGAGCCGCGTTGGCGTCTTTGCCTCCGGGCGTCTTGGGGCGTGGAATATTTGGTGTTGTGCCTAAATCGGTCAGAAGGTCGAATGCTACTTGGTCACCATCGTCCAAGCATCCAAACAGATACAGGCCAGGCAAACCATACTTCAATTTTAGAATACCTGAGTGATCGATGTCGCAGCATAATTCTTCCAATTGCAGGCGCCTAAGGTTGATGTTACCCGCAGTAATTTCGTCCCAAACTTGCTTTGTAATTGGTGCTATTAGCGTTTTTGTGCGTTTTTCAGCGAGCATATTCATCGCACCACCTCACTGATTTTGACTACATTGTTGCCAGTTTTTGCGAGATGATCAGCCCAACGCTGCATGAGTTGGCGCCTTTTCTCCGTCAGATCAGAACGGGCATAGGCCGCAACGACCTTATTCTTCGTTTTATGTGCTAGTGCCTTCTCAGCGACTTCGAACGCAGTATTAGTGCGCTCCTGAACCCATACTCGGAAGCTCGTTCGAAATCCGTGGATATCGGCATCATATCCAAGGCTCTTAACGAGCTTACTCATCGTCATGTCAGACATTGGCCGCCCCGCTTTCGCTCCTGGAAACACAAGGTCACCTTCGCCCAATTCGCGTGCAATCATTAGGACGTCTTTTGCACGATCAGAAAGCGGTACAACATGTTCAACTTTACCTTTCATACGCTCCGCTGGGATAATCCATAGGCAAAGGTCCAGATCAATCTCTGACCATGATGCCATACGCACTTCGCCGGACCGGCTGGCTGTGAGAATCAAGAACTCAAGCGCTAGCTTGGTGGCGGCGTTCGCATTCGATTTTTGTATAACGGTAAGGCATTCAGCCACCATATCATAATGGATAGACTTACGCTGCTGCACATGACGATTTGCTTTAGGTAAGGCTTGCTCAATTGAATTGCTAGGATCGTCTTGCCGGTAGCCCTGAGCAATAGCCCACTTCATTACAACGCCAACCCGTTGCTTCACGCGGCGCGCGGTTTCACTTTTACTTAGCCAAATGGGCATCAAAGCATTCATTACGTCTTGGCTGGTAACTTCACCCAATTTTTTATGCCCAAAAAACGGTGCACAATAATTATTGAGTGTGGAGCGAAATTGAGCTGCGTGTTTCTTATTGCGCCAGCTAGGTTCATGCAGGCTGTAAACTCTATCTATAGCTTCGGCAAAAGTTGGAACATCTGTTCCACGCTTACGCTCAGCGATTGGGTCTCGACCCTCGCGTGCCACTTTCCTGTTGATGCGGGCCATTTCTCGGGCTTCTGATAGCGTAACAAGTGTAGCAGAGCCGAGGCCAAGTTCACGCTGCCTTCCTCCAATGACGATTTTTTGAGCCCAAGTCTTTGCACCACTGGCTTTAATCCGTAGGTAAAGGCCGTTCTCATCGTAGTACTTACCTGGCTCTTTGGTTTGTTTAACCTTCGCTGCTGTCAACAGTTTACGCTCAGTTTGAAGTTTACGTCCCATCCATGGTCCCCTAATTGATCCCCTTTTATGGACTGGATTGTACGTGACTTCTCAGGAATTCACAAGACAATAGGCCTGGCTTTATCATATAGAATTAACCTATATATACCAATTTTATATACAATTATTTACAATCATACAGTATGATTTGTAACGATATACAATTATACGGTAGCTATAGAATGGCAGACTTCGTCTCCGCCATTACCTTCATGGCACTTAAAATACTTTATTTACGTAGTTTATATTAGCGGCAGCGAATTAGCTTCCACCCACGTATACCACCCACAATTTAATTATAATTTTACCAAACTACGTCTATGACACTTCCATTGGCATTGATATTAGCTACGAAACTGTAAGGTTCTTGGTAGATCGGTTTGGTGCAAAATTTGCTAGATAAATTCGAAAGAAGAGGGTGGGTAAACACTCAAAACGGCAATGGCATTTAGATTAAGTCTTCGTCAAAATAAATGAAGAACGCTTTTACTTATGGCGTGCGGTTGATCATGAAGGGGAAGTTCTTGAATGCTCTGTTGTAAAATGATGTAATAAAGCAGCTGTAAAAAATTTTCTCATTAAAGCAATGAGTAAATATGGCTCACCAAAGATTATCATAACGGATGAGTTACCATCATACGGTGCTACTTTTCGTGAAATTGGCATTGTGGATAGACAGCTTTGTGGATGCCAGTCAAATAATTGGTGTGAAAACTCACACTTACCGTTTCGACGGTGAGAGCGAACAATACAGTTATTTTTGGTTTTATCATGTCGGATCGAAAAGACTGATCAGTTTGTCGCTAGAAATCAATCCGATGATATACTCGCTTTCTTTCAATAATATTCTGCCCTATAATTGGATTTGTTGCAAATTTTCCCTAGGGGTGCCCTTAATGGCAGATGCTTTTCAAACTCAATTTCTCATCATTAACTCCAGCCCTGCAGGATATACCACGGGCGACCTGACGGAACACATCGACCACCAAACGATTTCGCTCTCGAGGATGAATCGTATGGCCGATCTTGATGCAAAGTGGTTCTTTGCGGAGAACGTATAATGATTGATAAGCCACCCCTGCGCGCGCACATTTTCAGCAACATAAATCAGGAACTACTTTTCAAACAGTCCCCCGAATTCTCACCAGAAATTGACGGTGTTCATTTTAGTAGCGGGTTAGACATACCTAATGATATCGACGTTTTATTAATGTATACAAGAGCGTCTTACTCTGTGAAAACCTCGCTTGCTCGTAACCGTACAATTTTCTATGCTGGAGAGCCTGACGTTATTCATCCGTACTCTACGAGGTTTTTAAATCAGTTTGGAACTGTTATGACTACGAGCCAAAAACCTCTAGCGACTCGAAAGGATCAAGGCGCCGTATGTTCGATGCCTTTCGTAGGAATTAATTTTGCCGACTTTGAAAACCCGCTTCCTCTTACATACTTTGAAGATTTGCCTTGCCCAAAAAAAGATGATCGCATTTCAATTGTGACAAGCACGAAAGTACACACCGAATACCATCGTGCTAGGCTAAAATTCATCTCACATCTGTGTGAAAAAATCCCTGATCAGATTGTCCTATACGGGCGGGGGCACAAAAGTGTTGACGACAAAAAGGATGCTCTTCTTGATCATAAATATCATATTGCACTCGAAAACGGAGGTGGTCCAGATGTTTGGACAGAAAAATTAACTGACCCAATGTTGTGTTATGCACATCCATTTTACTATGGTTGCACCAATGTTGAGACATATTTTCCCCGAGGATCTTTCACCCATATCAATATAATGGACCCAGACGCTGCCATATCAAAAATGATGCGCGCACGAGAGCAAAAAACTTGGGAGAACAATCGTGTAGACCTAGATGAAGGGCGTCGGCGCGCTATTCACGACTACAACTTAATGCGCAATTTCGCTCGATTGGTGCGGGAAGCGATAGCCTTGGATGAGGCCACCGAAAAGCCCAATCGACCTTGGATCATCCGCTCCGAACGGTCATTATGGCCGGAAGCAGGTACTCGTGGGTCGATACCTGAATTTCTTCTTCGCCGAGCGTTACAGCTTTTTAATCCGGAAATTGAGCTTCGATTTTCCTGGATCATGCGTCACTTAGATGAACGAAAGTCAGTCCGGCGCGCATTAAAACAAGCGCAGATTGAAGCGGAGCGGCATTAGAATGTGTTGCGTTGTAAGTTGAGAGGCACTGTCTGACAAATTTGACGTCCCTTTTGATGGCACCTAACTTTTATGAATGACATCATAAAACCCATTTAAGTACTTCAAGACTTCGCCAGGAAAAGTATCCAACTAGCCTGGTCAATGTAACCTCATTCACTACTGCAATCTGCGTCTTTCCATAACGTGGCGTCAATATTTTTAAAAGCTGCGTGGAATACAGTATGTTAATCCTAATATTTATTCCAAAATTAAGAAAATACACACTTATCTATTAATCAATTATCCAAATTACGTATCAAAATAAGATTTTATTTGAGATAACAGGCGTGCAAATCAGATTTAATATCTGAAATGCGCAAAGTCCTAGCAACAAGCAATATCAGGCTGTGGGTATAAATGATGATCTAGAACTACTTATGGAAGTGACCGAATGGTGGATTAAGCTTCATGCGATAGATCACTTTGAAAAAGCATTAAAGATCCGTGAAATGGTTAAATCTGTTAAATATTGTGAGGGGTTTAATCGCTAACTCTCTTTTATAGTAATCGGTGTGTATATATCACTCTTATCGCAGTTACGGAATTTTTAGTAGAAACAGTTATCATGCGAGCGGGTGTATAGTTTGTTTAAATTAGCTTCATTCATTTTGCTGTGGGGTAACAAATGTTTTAATTATTTTAGGGTTTAAATTTATTTAATAAAACAGGTACTTATAGAAATAGTTATAAGGACTTTGTGTCCGCTATTACTTTCATTGCATTTAAAGTATTCATATTAGTTTACTAACAAATTCAAATACTACATTACTATTAAATAGATAGGTTACTTTAATTACCATTAAGTTTGGGATTAAATTGATGCCCACACTTGAACTTAAAATTAAAATATTTGTAAGGGTTCTCGTTCATTTCGTCTAATAAATATAGGGTCATAAGGTTTTCGAGCAAATACCTCACTTACCATTGGGGCAAAAAAATCAACTGATTTAGTGTCATAATTTGGGTCAAAACTTTTTTGATCCCATAACTCACAAAAATCTGAACAATCTTGAAAATATATATGTTCTCTATATTTTTCGCGTTTATGAGGATTGGAGCCGATATGTTCACCGTAATAAAGCATTTGGAAAATGCCATGTTTCTCAACAACCCAAGTGCATTGTTCACGAACAAATGGTCTTATAATGCTAGCGGCATACTCATCATGATTGTACGGTGCATAAATATCTCCAATATCATGAAGTAGTGCTGATACTATCCAATCAATATCTGCTCCGCCGTGGAATGCCCTTGTTGCAGATTGTAGTGAATGCCCAAGTCTCGTTACTTTGTATCCAGATAAACTTTGATCTAATTCTACTAAAGCTTTGAGTAGCCTATCTGCCGTACCTTTTGTGTGCTCAACTTCGTGTTTGGTTAAAAAGTGATAATCTTCTTCGTCCCCGTCTTTCATTTGTATAAACTTGACTTCTTTCATTAAGATCACCACCTCTCCAATAGATTTTAAAAAACCATAATATGAATTAATTTACAACTAAAGCCCTTCAACGATTTATCATAATTTATGCATATTATTCCTTTAAATATTCAGATCATAATCATCAGTGCTGCAAGTAAATTCAATACAAATTTAGATAAGGTAATTAAATTTACTTTTTAAAATCAGCTAAAAAACTTGGCTGATTTATAATATTTCTCTGGTGGCTTTTTCATGGTCAAGCGTCACCAGAGAGTTTTTTAAATGACCAAAATGGAGATTACTGTGAAATATTTTTTATCAATTTGTCTGTTAAGTTTGATGACTAATTCAACATTAGCTGGCGTAATGCCAGAAGAAACTAATAGCCCCAAAATCAAACAAGTTCCTAAACAAAGTAATACTTTGAATTACAAAGTAGGAAATAAAAACCAAAAATTTATAGATGCGCAACAGGGTGAGCTCTATAAAATAAACAACACAAATGTTTATGCATATAGAACAACTAAAAATAGTATTTCTCGATAGCTATATTTGATCAATTTATGATGGTTATATAATTTTTAACCATCATAAATTAGATTATGAATTTACATCTTTTTTGGGTATGTCTTGAGTGAATTGAGATAATTCGTATGCTGGATTAATAGTTCTGCTTGGTATAATGATTTCAAATACTACTACGGCCAAAGAGGCGGCCCATAATGTTCCAACTGCAATAATTGTAATAATCTGTATCATTTTAAAATACCACGCAAATTACGATTATTTTCTGAGTGAGTGGCGGTGGACTCATACTTTGAAGAATGTAACTCCCAAGGCCAATGACCGCCATCATTAAAATCTATATTGATTTTTAAAAATCTGGGGTATTTGAACGACGCCCACAAAATATAATGTCTTAAGAATAATTTCATCGGTACATGATTACCTTAAGAATAAATGCAATACTAAATATTACAATTGGTATTATATATATAAAATTTGTCATTTATCATTCCTTTTTTGAAACCCTAACAATGCCAGGAGGTAACACTGTTAGGGGAGCTACGAGGTAGTTGCTCTTCAGGTGTTCTGCCCTGTGTAAATTAAGTACCCAATCAATATGCAGTGTTAATTGGGAATATTTGCAAACTTAATGAAAGTATGTGAATATTTTGTGCAGGATAATTAAATACTCTTGTTACCTTAAAAAATATATGTGAGGGCTCTTAAGGAGAGGATTTCCTATGCCACATATTTTAATTGTTGATGATGAAAAAGAAATATTAGACCCACTCAAAGAAATGCTTTTGAGTGAAGGCTATCACGTCACACCTTTTCTGAATCCACAGCGAGCTTTAGAATTTTTAAATAAAAATACTATAGATATAGCGATATTTGACATTAAAATGCCAGAAATGAATGGTTATGAGTTGCTTACACAAGCAAGGGTAAAAAATCCAAATCTTCCTGTAATATTTTTATCTTCAAAATCAGATGAACAAGATCAAATAATTGGATTTACTTTAGGAGCAGATGATTTTGTTGCTAAACCATTTAGTAAGCATTTATTATTATTTAGGATTAAATCTGTTTTAAAGCGCCATACAATTGAAATCCCTAGCGCGCATAAACCAATAATTATAAATGATCTTGAAATTGATATAGATAGACATTTAGTGACCTGGAAAAGTCAAATTGTTAATCTAACAGTAACTGAATGTATGCTTTTAATAAGTTTGGCAAATAGACCTGGTGCAGTTAAAAAACGTGAACAGCTTATGGATGCTGCATACCAGGATAATATTTATGTTAGCGATAGAACAATTGATAGCCACATAAGAAATATACGTAGAAAATTTGAAAATATTGATAAGTCATGTGATATTATTTTAACAGTCCATGGTCTGGGATATAAATTGAAAGCTTGAATTTGTGCATAGTATTTTAACAAAAATATTTAGCTTGTTAATAATGTTTCTAATTGCTCTTTGGGTATTATTCTTTGTAACTGATGATTTTGTAGAAAATGATATTTTAAATAAAAAAAATGATTTGCAATCAAAAGCTTCCTTTATGGGCAAGATTGCGAGGCCGGCATTTGAAAATAACAAAGTAAGTGATTTTCAGTTAATGCTTGAAATGTATGACCTCTTTGATGATCCACAGTTGCTACCTGTACATAAAATTAAAATTTATCGTTATGAGGATGAAACAGATATAGGAAAAGGATTTGTTTATTATAATGGAACTTACCCAATAAAACGGTCTTCAATTGCAGTGACGCCTCTAGAGGCAATTGGAAGCCAAGGTCAAAATAATAAATGGTATGATTGGGATATCATGGGTGCATTATTTTCATATTATAGAAAATTAAGTGATGCTCGAGTAGTTATGGCTCCTATTGTTTCGA
>Ga0206129_10006955_pt1 | contig 11313 bp, 11 predicted proteins | sample Helgoland_Spring_8_FD_148616 | JGI IMG/M metagenome (GOLD analysis project Ga0206129, IMG submission 148616) | Pelagic subsurface seawater microbial communities from Kabeltonne, Helgoland, North Sea - Helgoland_Spring_Bloom_20160502_2 | ecosystem: Environmental > Aquatic > Marine > Epipelagic ...
CGGCGTCACTGCCCATTGCGTGGCCACCCAGCTTGATGACAACAATCGCCCCGTCATAGCGCTGCAGATAGGGCAGAGCCTCAGAGAGTGTCCTTGCGGTGGCAATCCAGTCGCGGTTCATGCTTTGTGTCTTCACGTTTGATCCCTCTGGGGGCGTTATCAAAGATTTTGCTCACGCCTGCAAGGTTTTGCTGTATTCGCGATCAGATCAATGTCGCAATGATCGCGCGCAAGGTCGCGATACCGGTGCCCTTTTCAGATGATGTCAGGACAATCTCTGGAAAGGCTGCGGGATGTTTTGATAGGGCTTGGCGCACCTGTGCCAGAGTTTTTTCACGGTCGATATCTTTTATTTTATCAGTTTTGGTCATTACGCATTGAAACGGAACTGCAGCGCTGTCTAGCAGGCTGAGGATCTCTTCATCAACAGGTTTGACGCCGTGTCGCATGTCGATCAGAACAAAGGCCCGGCGCAGAGATTGTCGCCCTGAAAGATATTGTTTCAGCAGTCGTTGCCATTTTTCCACTACATTAATGGGCGCATTGGCAAATCCATAGCCGGGTAGATCAACCAGATAATGGCTTTCGCCGGCGGTGAAAAAATTGATCTCTTGGGTCCGGCCGGGGGTGTTTGACGCCCGCGCCAGCGCCTTGCGTCCGGTGACGGCGTTGATCAGGCTGGACTTGCCAACGTTTGAGCGGCCTGCAAAGCATATCTCAAGCCTGTCCGCAGGCGGCAGGCCCGACATTGCGACAACTCCCTTGAGAAAATCTGTGCCGCCCGCAAACAGCATCCTGCCCTGTTCTGTGGTGTGGGCGTCGGGGACCTCGGTCTCTGGAAAAGAAAGCTGTTTCATATCAGTTCAGCGCTGTCATCAACCGCAACATGACCGCTTTCAACCACAGCCGCATAGACGTTAAATTCCTGATGCCCCCAGGTCTTTAAAACACCCAGAGTATCCGCATCGCGCAGGCCTGTTTTCGGGTTGGCTGTGGTTGCCATACAGCGCACAACCCGCTCTTTAACCTCAAGCACTGCCGTTCCAAGGCGGATATGTTTACCAATCCAATCAAATTCTTCCCAAGGGGCCAAGCCATCAAGCCAGATATTGCCACGCCAGCGGTGGATCGACAGATCGCGACCCAGTTTTTGCGATACGGCGCGATGCGAGGCCATATTGCATAGGCTAATTGATGGATAGTCGCTGTCGGTCATGCCACGCTGTTGCGCACGGACAAGGCGGGTCGCTTGCGCGCGATTGGCGGGCATCAGCGGGGTGACCCAGTCGACAAATGCCGCGCTATCGTGGTCCGGCTGGAATGTGAAGCTAGGGCGATCGGGATGATGCAGTGTCAGCGTCTCACGGGCCTCATCCAACTCACAGGTGATCGCCATCAACGCAGGCGCTTTCGACGACCGGCTGAAATTTTGACATGGCGCCCAAGTGCTGCCGTCGACATCTGACGCGTCATGGACAACTGCCCATTGACGATCCCAAGGCAGGGTTTGCGCCACGCTGAGGGCCACGGCTCTGACCGCTTCACGGCCGTGTGATTTAATCGGATGTCGCCAGATTTCGGTAATCTTTGCCATCATTTTTTATCCGGTGTAATCTTTTTCTTGAACCCAGAAAACATATTGCCGAACACATCCGGCTTATAGCCCTGCGAGCGCATGATCAGGTATTGCTGGGTAAAGGTAATGGTGTTGTTGGCGATCCAATAGACCACCAGACCGCTTGCAAACGTACCCAGCATGAACATGAACACCCAAGGCATCCAGGCAAAGATCATCGCTTGTGTTGGATCTGTTGGTGCGGGGTTGAGTTTTTGCTGCACCCACATGGATATTCCCAGCAGGATCGGCAGAATACCCAGTGAAATAATCGAGAGCATGCCTAGGTCTGGCACGGCGTAGGGCAGCAACCCGAACAGGTTGAGAATGGAAGAGGGATCCGGCGCGGATAAATCTGTAATCCAGCCAATCCAGGGCGCGTGGCGCAATTCTAAAGTCACAAAAATAACTTTATACAGCGAGAAAAAGATCGGGATTTGTAACAAGATCGGCAAACACCCCGAGGCAGGGTTGACCTTTTCTTTCTTGTAGAGTGCCATCATTTCCTGTTGGAGCTTTTGGCGGTCATCGCCAGTGCGCTCTTTGATCTTTTCCATTTCGGGCTGAAGTTCTTTCATCTTCGCCATTGAGACATAGGATTTATACGCTAGCGGAAACAGAACCGCCTTGATGAGCAAGGTCAGAACAATAATCGACCAGCCCATATTATCGATCAACCCATTGAGCCAGAACAGCACTGCAAATATTGGTTTGGTCAGGAAAAAGAACCAACCCCAGTCAATGCTGTTCAGAAACCCAGAGACGCCCTGCGCTTCATAATCGCGGATGGTGTCCCATTCTTTTGCGCCAACAAATAATTGTGTTTCCACGGTGACTGTTTGGCCCGGGGCAACTGTCTCGGTGGGTAGCACAGCCTCGGTTTGATACAAGTCTCGTCGCTCGTCATATTTAGAGACAGATTTAAACGGCGAGCCGGCCGTGGGAACCAGCGTGGTCATCCAGAAATGATCGGTAAAGCCAATCCAACCACTTTCGGCAACTTGGGTCACTTCGGCGCGGGCCACTTCGTTGTCAAGATATGGAAAATCGACCATGTCGCTATAGTCAATTTCTGCAAGTTCGCCGTCCGCCATCGCGACAACGCCCTCATGCAGAATAAAGAAGTTCATTAAACCTTTCGGTTCGCCATGCCGGGCCAAGGTGCCATAGGGCTGGATTACCGCAGTGCCAGCGCCGTTATTTTTGGCTGATTGTGTGATGCTGAACAGATAGTTGTCGTCAATTTCGATCTGCCGGCGGAACGTCACGCCGTTGTTGTTGTCCCAGACCAATCCAATTGGGGAGCTTGGCGTCAGAGTGCGACCGAATTCCAGTGTCCACAGGGTGTTTGGACCGGGCACTTGTTCCAAGGTCATGCCGCCACCGGGGCGCCAGCCATAAAGCGCATAATATCCGGATTCCCCGTCATAGGGGGACAGCAGCGTCACAATGTCTGCGCCCTCATCCAGCGTTTCGCGATAATCTTTAAAGGCCAACTGATCAATACGACCGCCCTGCAGTGAGATTGCGCCTTCAATCCGGTCAGTTCTGATTTCGACCCGTGGAGCATCGGCACCTTCAATCACCGCTTGTGGTGCGGTGCTGCTGATGCTTTCGGTGGCACTTGGCACCGCTGCGTCGGTCGAGACCGCTTCGGCGTTGGGGGCTGTGACGGACGGGGCAGGGGGGGGGAACAGCGCAAACCAACCGATGAGCACGACAAGACTAAGAGCTGTTGCAAGAATGAGGTTTTTGTTTTGGTCGTCCATTTAGTGCTGCCACCTACGATGAATGTCTCAAGCCTGCGTTCAACAGAGTGTGGCGCAAAAGGTCAAGGAGATTATACATAGGGAGGGCCTTTGCTCGCCTTATACGTGTAATATTATTGGGAAACTGTGACCTTTGGTGGAGCAGACCACGGATTGATGACTAGGCGGACGCGAAACCTGGTTTGAAAGTCGGGGCGACTTTTTTTCTTAAGAGGGGATATCGCGCACCAGTGCCTTAAAGTCGAACAGCTCGGGGTCCAGCAAATGCGATGGGCGCGCCGTGGTCAATGCCCGAAAGATCACTTGCCGGCGGCCGGGCGAATTGCGTTCCCATCCATCCAGCAATTGTTTCACCTGCTGGCGTTGCAACCCGTCTTGCGAGCCGCATAAGTCGCAGGGAATGATTGGATATTGCATGGCCGAGGCAAATTTTTCGCAATCGGCCTCCGCCACATGGGCCAATGGCCGGTAAACGAATAAATCGCCCTGTTCATTCACCAGCTTCGGCGGCATTGTTGCCAGTCTGCCACCGTGGAACAGGTTCATAAAAAAAGTCTCAAGAATATCGTCGCGGTGATGGCCCAGCACCACGGCCGAGCAGCTTTCTTCACGGGCAATGCGGTACAGGTTGCCACGGCGCAACCTTGAGCACAGCGCGCACATGGTGCGCCCTGCGGGTATCTTGTCCATTACAATGGAATAGGTGTCTTGGTATTCGATACGGTGGGCCACCTCGTGCGTCTTTAGAAATTCTGGCAATACCGTGGCAGGAAACCCAGGCTGGCCCTGATCGAGGTTGCAAGCCAGCAGATCGACAGGCAACAAGCCGCGCCATTTCAATTCATGCAGAACGGCCAGTAGAGTATAGCTGTCTTTGCCGCCTGACAGACAGACCAGCCAGCGCGCACCAGGTTCGATCATCCCGTAGTGCGTGATCGCCTCGCAGGTTTGCTGCACCAACCGCTTGCGCAGCTTTTTGAATTCGGTCGATCTTGGTGCCCCTTTAAACAGCGGGTGAATGTCGTTTTTGTGATCTAACATGGTGCGGCTTATGCCAAACAAGGTTGTGTGAGGAAAGTCATTTCAGCGGCGTCTTTGAGCAAACAATAGCGTATGTTTGTCATCTATTATGACCAGTTTTGGATTGTTCTGCCCGCTTGACGGGTGGAACCGGATCATAGCCGGCACTTCCAAAGGGCTGGCACCGGGCGATACGCCGCAGCGTCAGCCACCCGCCCTTGAGCCCGCCATGGGTTTGCAGCGCTTCCAGAGCATACGCAGAGCAGGTGGGTTGATAGCGGCAATTATGCCCGACCCACGGCGAAAAGATCAAACGATAGGCGCGCACGGGTGCCGCAAGAATTCGTGCCAATACCGTCATGTGTGGTCTTGTGATGGCGGGCGGGGTGTGTGCAGACGTGCTAAAGCGGTCTGAAAATCCTGTGCAAGCTGGGTATAGGGTCGGCTGGCGGTGACATTCGGGCGCCCGATCAGCACATAATCATATCCTGCCTTGCCATGGAGTGGCAAAAGTAGGCGCGCAACCGCGCGCAAACGTCTTTTGGCGCGATTTCGCGCCACTGCGTTACCAACCTTTTTGGAACAGGTAAAGCCAACCCGGATGTCACCCCTTCCATCGTTGCGGTTTCGGGCTTGAACGGTCATCGATTTAGTGGATTGTCGAGCAGCCTGGGCAGCGGCAAGAAAATCGCTGCGTTTCTTGAGCGTCTGACACAAAAAAGCAACCGCCGGCGGAAACGTCGGACTGGCAATGTTGCCTTCCGAGGTGTCTGCCGGCGGTGCCATTTCGTGCAACCCTATTTTACGCTCTATGCGCTGAGTTCTTTCCGGCCACGTGCGCGACGGGCGTTCAAGATTTTGCGACCGGCTTTGGTGGCCATGCGCGCACGAAAGCCGTGACGCCGTTTGCGTACGAGGTTCGAGGGTTGAAAGGTGCGTTTCATCGCTCCGTCTCCAATTTTTGAGCGGTGGCGAATAGATTCGCCCGTGCTCGGTCTATAACAGGCTCGTGATATACGGCGGGTAATAAGATATGTCAAACGGCGATCCAGACGCGGATGACAAGCGGGCGTCAAACCGTGACGCGTGGTTCACAATCAACCAAAACCATCTGACAAATACAGAAAATCACGTCGCTGGGTTGACAAGGAGCAAGGACTGTATGGCGCTTATTTTCACCTTGAGGATGAGATTTTTTGTGTAAGCATACAATCGCTGGCTTTTACGTCTCGCCGGTTTTGTATGCGCATGCAGCGGCAAAGGCCTTGCTAAAGACCATTACCCAATCAGAATCATAGGTTTCACGGCTAGAACGCCAGTTATCCCTAAAGCGCCCCAACCAGAATGGGTAAGCGTGACAACACTCCTGTCATCATTTTCCCGAAATGCGACGTCTATGCGGCTTGCTTTTTTCTGTGGTGGAGATTCAAGCATTGTGCGCCAATCTGCTTGGCTGCCATCAAAGAGCGTTTTGGTTATCTTGCCCCCGACCTTGGGCGTAAATAATATTTTCCTTGGCCGATGCCCTTGTTCGGCGGCAAGTGAGAAAGAGCGGGTGGGCCACCAAGTCGCAAACTTTTTAAAAGACAGTAAATGCGGCAGTCTGTGTACACTGCAGTGGTATGAATTCTACAATTGCTTGTGACATTTTTACACCGTCTTCATTTTAAGGGATGTGGTCCATGAAAGTTTCGGATCGCCTCAAACTCTGTTGGGACGGGTGCTAAGATCACCGACGCCTTTGGACTGGCACGGTGGCCATCCTTCTCTGGTCACCCAATCGGTGCGTACAAATTAAGCCAACTAACCCAGAGCAAAGCGGAAAGACCTGCAACTGAGGCCTGTTTTTACCACTGAGAGTTTGATAAGCCTAAACAAAGGCAATTTTTAGGCAGACGCAACCACAGTCTGCGCAACAGGTTTTGGTATGTTGAGATCGCTCTCGGGACGGTTTTTTTTGCTGACGATGATCTTTGTCATGTTGGCCGAAGTGTTGCTCTTTGTTCCCTCTGTGGCGCGGTTTCGAGAGAGCTATCTGCTGGCGCGACTGGAGCGTGCGCAGATTGCATCGTTGGTGCTGCTGGCGGATGATATGATCTCGCCTGAACTGGAAGAGGAATTGCTGACAAACGCCGGGGTGTTCAACGTCGTGTTGCGCCGTGATGCCGTGCGACAACTTATGTTGTCGTCTGAAATTCCTGGCATAATCAGCGCCACCTATGACTTGCAGAATCCAAGTTTTTTGGAATTGATTCGCGATGCGACTTTGCGTTTTTTGGACACCGAAGACCGGGTTATACGCGTCATTGGCGCGCCTTTGCGTGATGCCGGACTGCTGATTGAAATCACAACAGACACGGGTTCTCTTCGCGATGCTATGATCGCCTATGGTGTGCGAGTGCTGGTGCTATCGATGATCATATCGGGCTTTACAGCGATCCTGCTGCTCGCATCGGTGCGGGTTATCTTGGTGAAACCAATCTTGCAAGTTGTCACCTATATGAAGGGCTATGCCCGGGCACCTGAGGATGCGCGAAATATGATCCGCCCCTCGGCCCGTGTGACCGAATTGCGCGAGGCAGAAGAGGCGCTTGCAAGTTTGCAATCCCAACTGACCAGCGCACTGCGGCAAAAAGAACGTCTATCCCAACTTGGTGAGGCGGTGGCGAAAGTGAGCCATGATTTACGTAATATTCTGACCACTGCACAGCTTTTTACCGACCGGATAGAAACCAGCCAGGATCCGATCGTACAGCGGATGGCACCAAAACTGGTCCAATCCATCGCCCGCGCGGTGTCTTTGACCGAAAGCACATTGGCTTTTGGCAAAGCAGAAGAACCGTCGCCAAATCTGCGGCAGATGGCACTGGCAGAGGTGGTGCGGGATGTGGTCGAGAGTGAGCGGCTTGCTGCCGTTGGGCAATCGGTTGATTTTGTGACGCAGGTGCCGGACCAATTCGTAATTCGTGCCGATGCCGAGCAAGTGTTTCGCATCTTGTCAAATTTGCTACGCAACGCGCGTCAGGCGATTGTTGCCAGTGGTCGGTCCGGGGTGATCACCATCGCGGTGCATGAGGTACATTCAGCTTGGTGTATTGAGGTGTCTGACACCGGCCCCGGGATGCCTCAGATCGCACAAGAACATTTATTTCGACCCTTTCAAGGCAGTGGCAGAAAGGGCGGGGTCGGCCTTGGGTTGGCGATTGCGGCTGAGTTGCTCAAAGGACACGGTGGTACATTAACGCTGCAACACACGGGCGCAGAGGGCTCGAGTTTTCTCCTAAGCCTGCCGAAAGGCGCTTTGTAAAATGCGCTTGGCACCAAAGCGTTCTCAACGTATTTTAAAACGACCTGGCAGGCATACCTTATCACTTTCATGTGGATGCAAAAAATGGCTATAAAAACCATTTTCGTTGATCTGGGGGATACGCTTTGCGCCTTTGACCACTCTGTGCGCTTGCGGGCAATATCGGCGGCATCGGGGGGGACTATTAATAGGGTGCAGGCCGAAATTTGAGATAGGCTAAATTAGGGTCTGGGATAGACAAATAAACGCCAATGACGCCAATGAGATAGCAAAAATAATGCACATGCTGGGATCTGATCCAAAATAAAAGGCGGCGCAAGCGCGCTAGCTGGGTGCAACATAGCACCAGCATGACCACCATGCAGGTAATTTCGGAAATACTGATCAGCGCAGGGTCAAGGACGCAACGCAGGATGGCAGATCGGTGACCTTGATGCGAAAAAATCAAAGTTGGAGGGTGGTTTGAGGTCGAGAAAGGGCTAAACTGAGATTTTGTTCGAGTTGTCGAACACCGCTAAAGCAGCCTTGAGGGACGCGGCCAGCTAAGGTGCGCCACGTCCTATGTCGAAAGTTCTAGATTTATGCAGATAGAAATTTACCACGGTTATATTCCTGCCCCGCCTTAGGCTGGCGCTGAATTATTGCCTCAAATTTTTTCCGCTCTTCATCCAGGTTACGTGCAACTGGATCGGGCTTTGGATCATGCTGATCATTCTGTTGGTTTTCTTGGTCCATGTAAAGTTACTCCCGTTTATTTTCATATTGTGAATCACTTTGGCTATTTGATCAATCGCTACCTTGTTGTCCATTTGATTAAACCCAAACTTATTAATCATATTATAACTTAAGTATAGGTTAAGCATTAGCGATGTCTTGCACGCTGATAAGCGAAAGGAATTTCAATGAGTGATCGCGTCGAACTGGTGTTTGGATTGGTCGGTCCAATTGGATGCCTTATCCACGAAGCTCGCGATAGTCTAGAATCCACTCTCAAGACGATGGACTATACCCCGGTGATCATCAACCTAAGCGCAGAGATGGACAGTTTGTTGAAGGCTAAGGGGTGCGTCTTTGAGGACGAGTTCGAATCCACCTTTGAGGAAAAAATTCTAAAGGGTAATTTGGTTCGAAAAAAAGTTTGCTCACGAAGCTGTTTTAGCTGCTGAGGCAATCAAAAAATCTATGAGTTCCGAGAAAATCACGCAAGAGAGGAAGCCATTGACCAGCTAGCAAATATTCCCCTCGACGATCACGCCTTCATTATCGACCAGCTGAAACGCCCCGAAGAGATCGATACGCTTGTAAAAGTTTTTGGAAAACGCTTCGTTCAGGTTTCCGTCGTGACACCATTGGACAGACGGAAGCAAACTCTAATCGCGCGGTTATCGGACGATAAGCTCAACTGGGATATTTCAGCCTGCAAGGCGCATACTGACAAGTTGATCGACATTGATCAACATGAACGGGAACATGAGCATGGACAGCGGATTTCAAAAATATTTCACCGCGGTGACGTGTTTTTTAACGGCGCGTCGAAAGAAACTCTTGATGAATCCAGCACGCGGTTTGTTAATGCGTTTTTTGGCAAAAATGCCATAGCTCCAACAAGAGACGAATTTGGCAGCTATATGGCACAAGCTGCTGCGGTAAGATCGGTTGATTTATCAAGACAAGTTGGGGCAGCGATCACCACTCCAGATGGGGACCTAATATCCATAGGATGCAATGAGGTTCCCAAGTTTGGTGGTGGAAATTATTGGGATGAGGATAAGGACAAGAAACGTGATATTGATCTTGGCAAAGAGGCTAATAAAAGCGAGATAAAGCGGATAATTCACGATTTTTTGGACGTCCTTGAAAAACAAAAATTGCTTGCGGACGGAAAAACAAGCGACAGTATCTTGACTGATGATCAACACCTTAAGACCATAAAGAGCTCTTTAGTGGGAAACGTCACAGAGTATGGCCGAATGGTACATGCCGAGATGAATGCAATGTCAGATGCTGCTCGTCTTGGTCGCTCGCTAAAAGGCTCAACCATATTTGTCACAACCTATCCTTGCCACAACTGTGCCAAACACTTAATCGCCGCTGGCATTGAGCGCATCGTCTTTGTGGAACCTTATCCAAAAAGTAAAACAGAAAGCCTATTTCAAGACATGCTCGGAGCAGATTCATCTGGTAGTTTTAAAGTAAGTATTGAGCATTTCTATGGTATTTCTCCTCGCCGATATCGCGACATTTTTGAGAAAGGGTCACGTCAAACGAGTGAAGGTGATGTTGATGATTGGTATGAAGGCAAAAAATCACCACGGCTTGGAAATGTAGAATCAGGGACGGAAGGAAGGTTAGCCCAAGCGATTTTAGAGATTATGCACGCTCCCTCTTCTGAAAATTAATCAGCGTTAAATCAGAAAAAGGGAGTGCGATTTGCCAGTGAAGATTAATCCAGCGCAATAAAATTACGCAAAATTATCCACATCACCGTGCACAGTATCTGAGGGCGCCGCCCCGACCACGCGGGCTATCAGACCAGTAATACAAGCACCGCAGGTTTTGATTGAGAGCTGAGGCGGGGCGATAGTAGGTCATGTTCAAGATATCCCCGAAGGCGTACAAGCGAAGGCCCAGTGCGGATCTTAAAATCGGGTAAATAATGCTGCGCCCGGCCTTAGCGAAGCGTAGCACGCAATAATCATCACGGTTCAGCGACACTTAATGGCGCAGGTTGAGCAAAAATGTAGAGCAGATTTTTTCCCAAGTCAGTGGCCTACCCCAATGCGGCGCTGTGGTATGTATGGTTTCGTCTCGCTTGAAAACCAGAAATACTGACAAATGCAGCGCCTGAAAAACCAAACAAAAGTTTGAGTTTGATACCCACAATTTAGACGACCACCGTCTGGAATGCGTTGGGTGAAAATTCCTTTTTTTATCGCGTTGTTTTGCATTCGCTCTTGCATCGGTGAGGGGGTTGTCCTACATCCCGCCATACGCACCGGTAGCTCAGCTGGATAGAGTACTTGACTACGAATCAAGGGGTCGGGGGTTCGAATCCTCCCCGGTGCGCCACTAACTTCCCTCCACCACTCTTTAAACTCCTTATTTTATTGACTTATTCGATGTGCTGGGTCTATATTTGGTACACAGATATTCTGATAAAAAGTACACAATGGCTCATATGTCAACATATATCGTTAAGTCACCTAAGACAGGACAACTGAGCTATAGGCGCAGAATCCCTGCTGACGTTGTCCCCCTATACGGTAAGCTCGAAGAGAAGCTTTCTCTCAAGACTAAGTCGATGCCGATAGCTTTACTTACTGCAGCAAGGATAAACGAGAAGGTTGACACAGCTATCAAGCTTGCAAGGTCAGCCTCTGGCAAGGATGTATCGCCTGATACAGTTAAGCAGTCTCAGGTATTGATGGAAGCTAGCAGACGGGCAATAGCATATGGTGTGCACCCTGACCAAGCGCCTGTATTGAGGGCAGGTGCTACTACAGAAGAATACGAGGAGTTTCGAACTGCTGAGGCAACGTATCTTGAGCAGCGACAAGAGTTCTTATCAGAAATATCAGATAACATGATCGATGAAGATCAGC
>Ga0206129_10006960_pt1 | contig 11309 bp, 11 predicted proteins | sample Helgoland_Spring_8_FD_148616 | JGI IMG/M metagenome (GOLD analysis project Ga0206129, IMG submission 148616) | Pelagic subsurface seawater microbial communities from Kabeltonne, Helgoland, North Sea - Helgoland_Spring_Bloom_20160502_2 | ecosystem: Environmental > Aquatic > Marine > Epipelagic ...
GACGGCGGCAGCAGCCATTCCTGATCCACATCCCACGCTCGATAGGTCTTGCTCATGGGAACTAGAGAATCAGATTCGATCGCTCCCTGCGAGCAAAATACCATTACTCGGACAGACTCCTAGTGGTCCGATCGAAACGCTCGCTACGGCAAGTGTTTCGTGAATCGGCCCACTATTGCAATAATCCGGAGGTTCGGTTCAGCCAACGGATGGGTACCATCTGTCGGCATCGAACCACCAGCGCCGTGCGCAGATGGCCCGCGGTGTTCTTCGACCGCGACCGACGCCTGAACGAGGATGCCTGCTAAGTTAACCGACAGACCGACTTCCACTGGCTGCCCGCGCGGAGGTGGCGGTACAGTTGACCAACGGGGCGGGTGCCCTGGTGTTTGACCTCGCCACCCCCTCCCCGGCATCACCCGCCGCCTATGGGAGCCGGCAGATGTCCAGGCCCTCCACGCCTCGATGAGCGCGGAGTTGCGCGGGACGGCCCCTGGACTGATGCCTACCGCTATTGCCCGCACCATCTGGACGCCGCGCGGCGGGCCGCTGGGCCCGCGCCTGCCGCAAGCCGAGGCCGGGCAGATCATGGCCTTAATGGCCGCCTGGGGTACCGACCCCGCACAACGCTTCCCGGTCGGCCACCAGTCGCGCAATGTGCAAGCGGCAGAGGCGGCAGGAATTGCCGGCTACCGAGTCGAGCCGGGTGAGGTGCTGGCAGCAGCGCGGGCGGGGTTGCGGCGACACCTGCGGCACTGACCAAAACAAAGGCCGCCGCCGCGGTGATACGGCAGCGGCCTCCGGTCAGACCGGATTTTGGTATCCTGCTACTCGCGGTTGCCGAACAACGAGAGCAGCATCATGAACAGGTTGATAAAGTCCAGGTAGAGCGACACCGCACCCATGACCGCCATCTTCGCCACGGCTTCGCCATGATTGCGCATCTCCAGATAATCGTTCTTGATGCGCTGGGTGTCGTAGGCGGTCAGGCCGACGAAGACCAGCACACCGATTACGGAGACCGCAAACTGGATGGCACTGGATCCGATGAAGATATTCACCAAGCTGGCGATGATGATACCGATCAGGCCCATGATCAGGAAGCCGCCCAGGCGCGTCAGGTCACGCTTGGTAGTGTAGCCCCAGAGCGACATGGCAGCGAACGTGCCCGCAGTGATGAAGAACACCCGCGCGATGCTGCTGCCGGTGAAGGTCGCAAAAATGGTGGCAAGCGAAATGCCCATGACCGCCGCAAATGCCCAGAACACGATTTGCAGCGTACCGAAGCTCATGCGGTTGATGCCGAAGCTCAAGGCCAGAATGAAGCCGAGCGGGGCCAGCATCACCAGCCATTTCAGCGGTGAGCCGTAAACGGCGGCGCCCAGTTCGGTGAAGCCGACGACATTGCCGCCTTCGGTCACGAAGGACAACGAATACATCGCCCATGCCACCAAGCCGGTCACCACCAAGCCAGAAGTCATGTAGTTGTACACGCGGAGCATATGCTGGCGCAGACCCGCGTCGATCTCGCCGGCATAGGCGCCGGAGCCAACTTGTGCCCGCGTGCGAAGGTTTTCGAACGCCATGGGTGTGTTATCCCTCACCAGAAGTTAAAGCATCCCTGTGCGGCGCAATACGCCACCGCCGTTATATTGGGAAAGTGGGGGTGAGACGCAAGAGTAACCGGCGCGACAGATCGGACTTTCGCGCGATCAGGTGGGCACGCCGTTGTTGTCGGGCTCTTTCGGGGCTGGGCGAGGAGTCGGTTTTGGGTTTGGCTTTGGCGGGACCCGGCGGATGATGATGTCGCCGTTCGGAAGCACTTCCGGCATTTCGTATTGCGGAATAGCGCGCAACACGAAACGGAGGGCATCCAGCACGTCCTCCAGAATCTCGTCCACCGGGCCGGTCGGCGGCGTATTGCCGGGCTTGTCCTGGGCGAGGCCGGCTGCCGGTACCAGGGCGATGGCCAGGGCAAGCAGAGTATAGCGCATGGGGCAGAGCCTCCTTCGATCCCCGGGGGGCGAGACAAGTCAGGCGTTGCGAAGCAGCGGTGCGGGCTTTTGGCCAAGCGTCTGCCAGACGCCGGCAAAGCCTGCCACCAGCGTAATGGCCAGCGCCAGCGGTGCGGTCAGCAGAATGGCGCCGAGCGGGAGGGTCCATTGCAGGCTCATCACCCCTGTCACCACGATATAGGCGGCCGTGCCGCCGATGACAGCGGCAATCCCGACCGTGCCGATGCCAAGGACACCGAATTCCCAAAGATAGATCGCCAGCACATTCGGCCGCGTCGCGCCCAGCACTTTCAGGATGACCGCATCATGGCGCCTGGCCTGCTGTCCAGCCGCCACGGCACTGGCCAGCACCAGCACCCCGGCGATCAGGCCGACCGCGGCGATCACGCGGATCGCGTTCCCTATCTGGCGGATAAGATTGTCGAAACTCTCCAGCGCCTCCTTCACCCGCACGGCAGAGATGTTCGGAAATTTGGCGGAGACCGCCCGCACCAGTGCGCTCGCCTGCTCCGGGGGAGTGCGGGTGGTAGCAAGGATGGTGTGGGGGGCGGCTTCCAGCGTGCCAGGGGCAAAAATTGTCGAAAACTGCATGCGCACGCTGCGGAAATCGATGGCACGCAGATTGGCTATGGTCGCGGTGATCTCGCGCCCCAGAATATTGAAGGTCAGCGTGTCGCCGACGCCGATCCCCATGCCGGCGGCGATACCGGCGTGGAAGGAGATCAGCGGCGGGCCCTTGTAGTCTGCCGACCACCAGCGCCCGGCAACGATCGCCCCGTTATCCGGCGGCTCTGCCTGGTATGTCAGGCCGCGTTCGGAGCGCACGGACCAGCGCACATTCTCCGCCAGGTCTTCCTCTCGCACCGGCTGGCCGTTGATCTTGACGATGCGGGCCCGCAGCATCGGCCGGGCTACAAGGGCGTGCTCGCCCGGCACGGTGGCAACGGTCTCGCGGAAGTTGGCGAGTTGGTTCGGCTGGATGTCGACAAAGAAGAAGGTCGGGGCCTGGGCGGGCAGGTCCTCGCGCAGCGTCTTGCCCAGATTGGCCTCGATCCCGGCGACAGCCACCAGCACGGTAACGCCGAAGCCGAGCGAAAGCACCACGCTCACCGTCGGCGCGCCGGGGCGGGAGAGGTTGGCAAGCGCCAACCGCAGGCTCGGCCGGAGACGGGCGAGGCGGGTCTGGGCCAGGCGCCTTGCGACCGCGGCAAGGCCGTGCGCCGCCAGAAAAAACAGGATGAAGGCTGCCGCCACCGCACCGACAAACCAAACCGCGAAGCCGGGTTGCTCCGCCGTTGTCACCGCCAGCAGGGCCAGCAGGGCGAGCAGGCCGGCAATCACGCCGGCCTCCACCAGAGTCGGCCGACCGCCGGCCGGTGCCACCATGTCTCGGAACAACCGGGCGGCCGCGATCCGCCGGCTCTTCAGCAGCGGCCAGAGCGCGAATGCTGCCGTGGTCAGCACGCCGAACGCCGCACCCTGCAGCAGCGCCAGCGGGTAAATCCCCGGCTCCAGCTTCACTGGCAGCAAGGATTCCAGCAGCGCTGCCAGAACGAACGGCGCCGCCGTGCCCAGCCCAAGGCCAACGGCTATACCAAGCAGTGCCAACGCCGCTGTCTGGACCCCATAAGTCAAAAGGATAAGCCGAGCCGGCGCGCCCACACATTTCAGGATGGCAATGGTGCCGGCCTTTCGGCCCATAAAGCTCTGCACGGCATTGGCGATACCAATACCGCCGATCAGCAGGGCGGTAAGGCCGACCAAGGTCAGGAACAGCGTCAGTCGGCCGACGGTCTCGCCCAGGCCCGGTGCGGCGCGGCTTGCCGGGGTGATGCGCAGCGGCGCGCTCGGAAACCGATCCTCCAGCGCCGCTGCCCAGTCGAGCGGGTCGGCGCGGGGCATCAGTGCCACGCGGTAGACATAGCGGATCAGACTGCCGGGCAAAATCAGCCCCGTGCCCTCGACGCTCGCGGCCGCCACCATCAGCCGGGGGCCGAAGCTAGCCAGACTGGTGCTGCGATCCGGCTCTTGCGCAATGATCCCGCGCAGTTGGTAGGTCTGGCTGCCGACGGTCAACGGGTCGCCAACGGCCAAGCCCAACAGGTCGAGCAAACCCTCCTCCGCCACCGCACCCCAGCGGCCGTCCCGCTCGGCAAGCGCATGGTGGAGGGCGCCGCCGTCCCGCAGGGCAAAGGTGCCGGCGACTGGGTAAGCTTGATCCACAGCCTTCAGTTCGCTCAGCCGCCGCTCAATCGCGTCGGCGCCGCCGGCCATGACCCGCATTTCCAGGCCCCGGCTTAGAGCCGCACTTCGTTCCTGCATCCAGGCGATTTGGTCGGGTCCGGCGGGCTCATAGCTGGTGCGCACCACCACATCGCCGCCAGCGAGCGCGCGAGCGTCGCGCTGCAAGGCCTCCTGCACCGCTTGGCTAACCGCGCCAACGCCGGCAATCGCGCCAACGCCCAGTGCCAGGCAGGCGAGAAACACCCAGAAGCCGGAAAGGCCCGCGCGCAGTTCGCGCCGGGCCCAGGTGAAGGCCAGGGCCAGATCGCTCACGCTACCGCCTCGGCCTCGGCCTCACTGCCGGCAATGCGGCCGTCGGCAACCCGCACCTGCCGCGAACAGCGGCTTGCAAGCGCCGGGTCGTGAGTGATGAGGACCAGCGTCGTCCCCTCGCGCGCGCACTGCTCGAACAGCAGTTCGATCACCTGCTGGCCGGTATCGCCATCGAGATTGCCCGTGGGTTCGTCCGCCAGCAGCACCCGCGGGCCGGGCGCAAACGCACGGGCGATGGCGACGCGCTGCTGCTCGCCACCGGAGAGTTGGCTCGGATAGTGCGTCAGCCGGTGGCCGAGGCCGACCGCCTCCAGCGCGGCTGCTGCCCGCTCAAAGGCATCCTTGCGGCCCGCCAGTTCAAGCGGCACGGCGACGTTTTCCAGCGCCGTCATGGTCGGCACCAAGTGAAAGGCCTGAAAGACGATACCCACATGATCGCGCCGGAAGCGCGCCAACCCATCCTCCGACAGCCGGTTCAGGTCATTGCCCGCCACCCGCACGCTTCCGGCGGAGGGGCGCTCAAGCCCGGCTATGATCATCAGCATGGTGGTCTTGCCGCTGCCGGAGGGGCCGACAACGCCGACAGTTTCGCCGGCGGCGACGCTTAGGTCGATTCCACGCAGGATGTTGACCGGCCCAGCCGCGCTCCCCAATGTCAGGTGAACGTCTTCCAAGGCAATAACGGAGTCTGACGGTGCAAGCATGCGGGCCTGGGCGGTTGCGGAGAGGGCAGGCTGGGAGACAGCCTCCCCGCCGATATGGCGCGCGCCGCGCGGCGGTCAACCTTTTGCTGACGTTGGCGGTCCTACTCTGTGGCTCTATGGCGAGTGCATCGGAAAAACGTCTGCTGCTGCTGGGCGACAGCCTGACGGCCGGCTATGGTCTGCCGGCGAAACAGGGGTTTGCCGCGCAGTTGCAGCGGGCGCTCAGCGCCCGCGGCCATGCGGTGCAGGTACTGAATGCCGGTGTTTCCGGCGACACTTCTGCCGGCGGCCTGGCGCGGCTCGGCTGGTCGCTGTCGGAGAATCCCACCCATGCGGTAGTGGAACTCGGCGCCAACGATGCGCTGCGCGGCCTGCGGCCGGCGGCAATGGAGCAGAACCTGGATGATATTGTCGCCCAGCTTCAGGATGCGGGCGTCGCGGTGCTGCTGGCCGGCATGCGGGCGCCCGCGAATCTGGGCCCTGAATACCGTGAGGCGTTCGAGGGCGCCTATCGCCGCGTCGCGGCGAAGCACGACATTGCACTTTATCCGTTTTTCCTGGAAGGCTTGCCTGGGAGGTCCGAATTGATTCAAACTGACGGCTTGCATCCGAACGCGGACGGGGTTGCGGTGATCGTCGAGACCATCCTGCCAGCGGTGGAGGACTTGCTGGCAAAAGGAGAAGCGCAATGAGTGACTTGGCCACCACTTTGGCCATCGCCGCCGGTCATGGAGCCGGCGCCGACTGGCGTGAGGCCATGGCATCCACCCTCCAGCGCCTGGGCGCGGTGCCCTCGGGCGCCAACCTTGGCGTGGTCTATGCCAGCGATTCGCTGGTGCAGGATCTGGGCGCGGTGATCGCCACACTTCGTCAGGAAACCGGCATTGCCCATTGGGTGGGCTGTGTCGGCATGGGCGTAATGGGCTTGTCTCTGCCGGCGCCGTCCGATGCCACAGGCGAGGGGGATGCGGACGAGTATTTCGCGATTCCCGCCCTCAGCGTGCTGGCCATGCGCCTGCCGGAAGATACGTTTCGCCTGATCCCGGCCCAGCCCGACGCCGATGCCTATTTCAGTGCGGAGGATGACGACTGGCTCGCGGGTTCGCGCCCGGCAGTCGGCCTGATCCATGCCGACCCACACCACCAGCACCTGGGTGAGTTGATTGGCGACTTGGCCGAACACGCTGGCTATCTGGTCGGCGGCCTGTCGTCGGCCCAGGGCGCGATGCCGGTGATTGCCGACGATATCGAGGTTGGCGTCGCCTCCGGTGTGCTGTTCTCGGCCGGCCTCGGCATCGCCACCAGCCTGAGCCAGGGCTGCCGCCCCATCGGCCCAGCCCGCGCCGTCACACGCGTACATGAAAACATGCTGATCGAGCTGGAAGGCGAGGGCGCGCTCGCATGCCTTTACGACGACCTCGGCAGCGACAAGGTGGAGGACCTGAAAGCCGTCGCCAACAGCCTGCACGCGGCCTTTCCGGTGCCCGGCTCGGACAAGGCGGATTACACCGTGCGCAACCTGACCGGCATCGACCTCGCCCAAGGTATTGTCGGCGTCGCGGCGCAGCCGGACCCTGGTGACCGGGTCATGTTCTGCCTGCGCGACATGAACGCCGCCCGCCACGACCTGGAACACATGCTGGCCGGCCTCGCCAGCCGCCTTTCCGGTCCGCCAAAAGGCGGCATCTATGTCTCGTGCCTGGCGCGCGGGCCAAACCTGTTCGAACACCGCGAGGAGGTGACCATGATCCGCAAAATGCTGGGTGACTTCCCACTGGCCGGCTTCTATGCCAATGGCGAAATCGCCAATAATCGCATCTATGGCTACACCGGCGTCCTGATGCTGTTCACCTGAGGCGAGCGGATAGCCCGGGAGCTTTGGCCATGCGCCTGTTCGTGGCACTGCCCCTGCCGCCAGGGGTGGTAGCAGCCCTGGACCGTATTCAGCGCGGCGTGCCGGGCGCACGCTGGGTTCCCGCCGAAAACATGCACCTGACTTTGCGTTTTGTCGGCGATGTGGATGGCGCCGATTTCGAGGACTTGGTGGAAGCGCTGGCCGAAGTTGCCGTGCCGCCGTTCAACCTGGAAATCGCCGGCGTCGGCCATTTCGAAAGCCGCCAGTTGCCGACCTTGCTCTGGGCAGGCATCCGTCCTTCGGGCGGGCTGAAACGCCTCCAGGCCAAGATTGAGCGCGCCTGCCAGCAGGCGGGGCTGGCACCAGAAACCCGAAAATACAGTCCGCATGTTACTCTGGCCCGCCTCGGCGCCACCGACATCGGGCGAGTACAGGCCTTTCTGCAACGCTATAGCCTGTTCGAAGCGGGCATTGTGCCGGTGGAGGGCTTCACCCTCTATTCCACCCATCTGGGCAAGGGCGACCCCATCTACCGGGCCGAGGTCGAATACCTGTTCGACGCGCCAGCGGAGTAGTTTTCCGGGCGGTTCTGCTTGAGAAGCAAACAACCAAGAGACACAGTCCCACCAGCGTCGATAGGTTCGGCTTCGGTGCAAACAGCCGCCGTTATCTGCCCGCTTCTACGCCACGCAGCAGCCGGGGCCAGAACAACCATAACGTTCCACCGCGCAAGGAAAAAAAGACCAACAGGCAAAGCCAAAGCCCGTCATTGCCGCCCCAGTCCATCACCAGCCAGAGCGCCAGCAGATAGACCACAAAGCTCATCAGCATGGAGTGACGCATGAGGCGATTCTGAGTTGCACCCAGAAACACGCCATCCAATACAAACGCCACCACCGACACCAGCGGGAAGGCGACCGCGTAGGGCAGGAACTCCAACGCGCGCGCCTGCACCTCCGCAATGCCGGTCAGCAACTGGATGCCAAACCAGCCGCCGGCACCCCACAACACCGCCAACCCCAGCGCAATACCGAAACTCCATCGCAGGGCCCCAAAGGTTGCCTCCCGCACCCTTTGACGGTTGCGGGCTCCATACGCCTCGCCCACCAAGGCTTCGGCCGCATGTGCAAAACCGTCCAGGGCGTAAGTCCCGATCATTACCATCTGGTAGAGTACCTGGTTCGCCGCCAGCGCCACGTCGCCCTGCATCGCGCTCAGGTTCATAAAAATAGCGATGCCGGTGATCAGCGTCAAAGTGCGGATAAAAATGTCCCGGTTGACCACCATCATCCGGCTGACCCGCGCCAAATCCAACACCTGCGTACGCCCTTCCCCGACCGGCAAGGCTGCAAGTCGCCGTCGGATCAGCATGAAGGCGAGGACGATGGCCAGGTATTCGGCAATGACAGTGGCGGCGGCGACACCTTCCACGCCCCAGCCGAATCCCCAGACGAACAGGAAGTCCAGCCCGATATTCAGGCCATTGGCGAAGAGTTGCAGATAAAGCGGCGCCTTGCCGTCCTCCAGCCCATAGAACCAACCGATGGCAACGAACATGGCCAGCGCTGCGGGCGCACTCCACAGCCGGATGGCGAGATATTTCGCGGTCTGCTCCTCCACCGCCGCACTGCCCCTCAGCACCCAGAGCCCGGCATCGACAATTATTGTCTGGCAAAGGATCACGGCGAGCCCCAACAGGCCGGCCAGCAACATGGCGCGGGCCAGAATGTTCCGCACCTCGCCCCAGCCCGGGCCGTCGGCCAAGCCGCGCCCGGCGCCCAGTGCCTGGGCTGTCGGTCCGGTCGTGCCCATGCGCAGAAAGTTCAGGCTCGCATGCACATAATTGTAAATGATGGTACCAAGCGCCACGCCACCGATAAATGCTGGGTCCGGCAGATGTCCGACCACCGCGGTATCGACGGCCCCCAGCAACGGAACGGTGGCATTCGAGACAATAATTGGTACCGCCATGCGGCGCAGGCGCCGATCGGTGGAAGATTCGGAGATGGCTGCGGTCATGCGGGGCGAAGCGGCTCGCTCAGGCGGGGCGTTGGGTCTATTCTCTGACATGTTTTGCAACGGGCGCCCAGCCCATGCTTGCCGCCAAAGGAGCACACCCATGACCGTCGCCGCACTTGACCGTCTGATGGCCTTTGAAGCGATTCGCCAGCTTAAGGCCTCCTACTGCCGCTTCGTTGATACGAAGCAGTGGGACCGGCTCGCCACCCTGTTCGCGACGGAGGCAACGGTGGAAGGCTTCGGCTCCGCGCCCGATGGCTCTGGCATTAGCGCGTTTCTGCAGGGCGTGGCTGGGTTCTTGGGTCCGGCCATCTCCATCCACCACGTGCATGAACCGCAGATCGCCATCACCGGTCCGGACAGCGCCCGCGCCGTCTGGCCGATGATGGACTATGTCGAGCGCCCAGGCGCCGCAACGCCGGCAGAGCGCGGCTGGATCGGCTGGGGTTATTACGAGGAAGAGTATGTTCGCACGGCCGAGGGCTGGCGCATCGCCTTCATGCGCCTCGCCCGCCAGCGCATGGACGACCTGACGCCGGACCACGCACAACCCCGCCCTGGCCGCATCCCGCCCGTACCCGACTGGATTTGATCGGCTTTCGCCGCGACGGCTGGAGGAAAGGACCGAACTCCGCTAGACTATCGGCAAAGACTAATATCAGGGAACCGCCCGCCATGGTCGAGGCCACCGCCCACTCCCCCACCGGTGCCCGCCTGCCAGATGCTGGTGTCCGCTCGCTCTTCACCACCGAAGCCCGCTGGCAGGCCTGGATGAATGTGGAGGCAGCGCTGGCCGAGGCCCAGGCCGCCATCGGCATGATCCCGGCAGAAATGGCGCCCGTCATCGTCGAAAAGGCCGACCTGAAGCTGTTCGACATGGACCGGGTGAACGAAGGCTTTCGCCGCACCGGCCACACCATCGTGCCTCTGGTCTGGGAGTTAGCACGGCTCTGCGGAGAGCCGGCAGGCGGCTATGTCCACTGGGGCGCGACCACCGAGAACATTGTGCGCACCGGCGACACGCTGCAACTCAAAAAGGCGCACGCCATCTTCCTCCGCCTGATCGACGAGACGACGGCGGCGATGGCCGATCTGGCCGAACGCTCCGCCGAGATGGTCATGGCCGGGCGCACCCATGGCCAGCACGCGGTGCCGATCACCTTCGGCCTGAAGGTCGCGGGCTGGATCGACGGGCTGATGCGCTCGCGCGAACGGCTGACCGAGAGCGAGAAACGGGTGTTTGTCGGCATGCTGGGCGGAGCCGCCGGCTCGCTCGCCAGCTTTGGCGAGGACGGCCTTGTACTGCAGGCGAAGATGAGCGAGCTTCTCGGCTTGGTGCCGATGGCCGTACCAAGCCGGGCGCTGGTGGACTATCAGGCAGAGTATATCGCCCATCTGGGCCTCTTGGCGTCGGTTGCCAGCATGATCGGGCGGGAATCCTACCAACTCATGCGCACCGAATATGGCGAGGCGAAAGAACCAGTCCCTCCTGGCACGGTCGGCTCCTCGACCATGCCACAGAAGCGCAACCCGATCCTGGCCCAGGATATCATCGCCCATGCCGCACAAGTGCGCTCCACCGTGCCGTTGGCACTGGAAGCAGCGCAGATCGAGCACGAGGCCGACCGCACAAACTCTGTCATGATGCGCGACGCCATGAACCGGGCCTGTATCGCCACCGGCGACACCTTGGTACGGCTCTGCGAAGTCATGCGCGGCATGAGCCTGGACCCGGAACGCATGCGCAGGAACCTGAACCTCGGCGGCGGCTTGATCATGGCGGAAGCGCTGATGCTCGACCTTGCCCGGCATATCGGCCGACAGGAAGCGCACGACGTCATCTACGATGCGGCGGAGGCAGCGATCAGCGACGGCCGCCAGTTTGCAGACGCACTGGCCGCCGATCCGCGCGTGACCCAGCACCTGACGAACGGACAGATAGCCGCCATGCTCGACCCCGCCGCCTACACCGGCCTTTCCGGCGAGTTGGCCCGGCAGGCGGTGCAACGCGTGCGGGGGACATAACCGATCTCCCGACCCGAGCGTCCTAGTGGTCTGATCGAAACGCTTGCTACGGCAAGTGTTTCGTGAATCGGCCCACTATTGCAATAATCCGGTGGTTCGATTCAGCCAACGGATGGGTACCATCTGTCGGCATCG
>Ga0206129_10006965_pt1 | contig 11297 bp, 10 predicted proteins | sample Helgoland_Spring_8_FD_148616 | JGI IMG/M metagenome (GOLD analysis project Ga0206129, IMG submission 148616) | Pelagic subsurface seawater microbial communities from Kabeltonne, Helgoland, North Sea - Helgoland_Spring_Bloom_20160502_2 | ecosystem: Environmental > Aquatic > Marine > Epipelagic ...
AACTGAATTTAAATCAAGTACATAAAGTTTATATGTTAGAAATTTTTGAAGAAACTGAAGCTGAATTAAAAGAGTTAGCGCTAAAAATAGATTCATTTGACTTCAATCGGCCTTGGGGTGGTTTTTTTGTGATAGAAGAAAAAGACGCTCAAAAATTCGCTAACACGTATTTCAATAAACTGGACGTTCAGTCTTTGAAAATTTCAGGGAAGCTAAGCCCTAAAGTTTTATTGGTAAAACCAGAATCAAGATTGTCGTGGCAGTACCATCACAGAAGAGCTGAAACTTGGCGTATAGTAAAAGGCGAAGTGGGAATTGTTAGAAGTTTTAACGACACGGAAAGTGCTGTTGTAAACTACAAAGAGGGAGATTTGATAACACTTCAAAAAGAGGAAAGACACCGCTTGGTTGGCCTCAAGGATTGGGCAATAATTGCAGAATTTTGGCAACATACCGACCCCTCGAACCCCTCGAACGAAGATGATATTGTAAGGGTGCAAGACGATTATTCGAGGAAGTAAAAAAGATAATAGTAATCAATGATAAAAATTATATGAATACAATAGTTATATTTAGTAGAAATAAGATTTCCTTTTAAACTAAATTTTCAAATAGAATTTGACAAAAAAAAACTTTAAAACTCTCTTAATATGTTTTTGTTTTTAGCTTCTATCTAAAATTTATGACATAAAATTAGAAATATGTATTTCAGTGAAAATTTTGTTATGTGAGTTAAACAATCAAATTATTATTAATTATAATACTAGAAAAAATAAAATTAATGAAAGTCTCAATAATTATAAGAGCATTTAATGAAGATAAATACCTTGATAGACTATTGCAAGGAGTTGATGCTCAAGTGTATGATTCAGATGTTGAAGTGATATTAGTTGATTCAGGATCAACTGATAATACTATAAGTATTGCTGAAAAATACAATGTTACGATTGTATCAATTAAACCAGAAGAATTTACTTTTGGATACGCATTAAATGTTGGTTGTAGAATAGCTAGTGGAGATGTTTTTTTGTTCGCTAGCGCACATGTTTACCCACTTTATAACAATTGGATTGAACAAATGATCTACCCTTTTAATAAAGACGAAGAAGTCGTTTGTGTTTACGGAAAACAAGTCGGTGATGAGCGCTCAAAGTTTTCTGAAAAAGAATTGTTTAAAAGTTGGTTTCCCGATAACTCTAACTTCAATCAATCACATCCCTTTTCAAATAATGCAAATTGTGCGATATTAAAAGAAGCTTGGAAAAAAAATCAGTATGATGAGTCTTTAACTGGTTTGGAAGATTTGCATTGGGCTAAATCAATGTTAAATCAAAATAAAAAAATAGCATATAACCATCGCGCAACAATAGTACATGTCCATGAAGAAGGCTATAAAAATATTTTAAATAGATATAGAAGAGAGGCTATAACATTAAAGTTGATTTACCCAGAGATGAAGAATAGTTTACTGAAAAGTTTACAATTATTTTGGAAATCAATTATATCTGATTTAAGTGCTGCCATAAAGGAGAAAGTTTATTTTAAATGTTTTATTGAAATAATATTATTTAGATATTGCCAAATCTATGGTGCACACCTAGGGTTTAATGATGTTGAGTGTGAGGTGACAAGAGAGTTAAGAAAAAAATTTTATTATCCTGCAAATTATTTTAAAAACAGTAATAATTCAGAATTAAAAAATGATGAATTATTAAAACAAAGAATTGTATATGACCGAGAATATTCTGATTGATATTTCCGTACAAATTTCTCCAAAAATACCAATTTGGCCCGAAACAACCCCACCAGAAATTCGTGTTATGAAAAACGTTGAAAAAGATGGTGTCAACGTTTCAAGTATTTCGATGGATTTACATACTGGTACGCACATTGATTCTCCTTTGCATTTTGTGAAAAATGGAAAAACAATTGAGCAGTTAAATTTAGAAGCCTTAATAGGTCCTTGTTTAGTTATAAATTTGGAAGGAGAGCAATTAATTACCAAAGAAATTATCAAATGCAAAATTGGTAATAGGGTAGTAAATAAGTTGTTGTTTAAAACAGACAATTCAAAACTTTGGACTCGTACAGATCAATTTTACAAAGATTATGTTGGTTTGTCAGAGTGTGCAGCAAAGTGGGTTGTTGAAAAAGGAATTGACTTAGTGGGTATAGATTATTTGTCAATACAAGCTTTTAAACAGCCGGATAAAGTACATATAACCCTCCTAGAAAACGAAGTCATTATACTTGAAGGGTTAAACTTAGAAAACGTAGCAGAAGGAGAGTATATTTTATATGCTTTCCCAATTAATATTCAAAATGTTGAAGGAGCTCCTGTTAGAGCTGTATTAAAAAAACTAAAATGAAGGTAGCAGCAATTGTCCCAATGAGACACTCTAGTGAAAGAGTAAAGGGTAAAAATTACAGAAATTTTAATTCAAAACCATTGTTTTACTGGGTAGTAAAAGGGTTATTGGAAGTAGAAGCTATTGATGTCGTTTATATTGACACAGACAGTGATACGATCATTGATTTATCAATGAAATATTTCCCGAAAGTAAAAATACTTAGAAGACCTGAAGAATTGAGAGATGGTTTAATTTCTATGAATGACGTTCTGTTGAATAGCTTGAACCAAATAAATGAGGATGTTATCATACAAACACATAGCACCAACCCCTTAATAAGCTCTAAAACTTTTGATCGTGCTATAAACCAGTTTATAGATAATTACCCTAATAATGATAGTTTGTTTTCGGTTACAAAACTGCATACGAGGCTGTGGAACGAAGACGGAACACCTCTAAATCACAACCCAAAAGTTTTACTTAGAACACAAGATTTACCGCCATTATTTGAAGAAAATTCATGTATTTTTATTTTCTCTAAAGAACAGTTCAAAAAAACATTAAATAGAATAGGTGAAAACCCTATAATGTTCACTACCCCTCAATTAGAGTCTGTTGATATTGACGAAGAGGCAGATTTTATTATTGCAGAAACATTAATGAAAATAAATTGTCAAGTATGAAAGTGTTATTAAGTTGCCCGCCAATGATTAAAAATTTCTCATTATTTGAAGAGAAATTTAAAGAAAAAGACATTGAAGTAGTTATACCAGATTTCAATCAAACTCTTAGTGAGGAGGAATTAATGGAGTTATTGCCCACGATGGATGCTTGGATAATAGGAGATGATTTAACAAATGAGAAAATCATCTCTAATGCTGTAAAAGGTAAATTTAAAGCGGCAATAAAATGGGGTGTTGGAGTAGATAATATTGATTTTGAGTCATTTAAGAAGTATGGTATTCCTGTTACAAACACTCCTAATATGTTTGGGGCTGATGTTGCTGAAATAGCACTCTCTTTTTTACTTTCAATTTTTAGATTTACCCACTTAGTGGATAAAGAATTAAGAAATGATCATTGGATAAAACCATCAGGTAATAGTTTGGTTGGAAAAAATGTTGGGGTGCTAGGTTACGGTGACATAGGAAAAGAAACCGTTAAAAGGTTATTGGCTTTTGACACGAATATATGTGTATATGACCCATACGCAGATAAAAAGAGAACCGAAGTGAGTTTTTTAGACTTTCCAAATAACATTGAAAACTTAGACGCTCTTATTGTTACATGTTCACTTAATAAATCAACAAATAAAATTATTAACGCTAGCATCCTTAATAAAATGAAAGATGGTGTGAAGTTAGTTAATGTATCTAGAGGTCAAATTATCGACGAAGAAGCTCTAAAATTAGCATTAAACAAAGGTAAGGTTTCTGCTGTTGGTTTAGATGTCTTCGAGAATGAACCTATCTCGATGAATAATTCTTTATTGGAAAGTGAGAATTCAATTTTTGGGACACATAATAGCTCTAATACTATTGAAGGCGTTATAAGGGCAAGCGAAGAAGCGATAACAAAATTGTTTGAATTTTTAAAAGTTAAATGACATGAGAAAGATTGTTGTTACAGGTGCTGCTAGAGGAATAGGCTTGGCTATTTGTAAAGCTTTTAAATCAGAAGGTGACTACGTAATTGGTATCGATATAACTGATAAGGAATGCGATTATATTTACTACGATGAATTTTTGAATCTAGATTTAGAAGCAATAGTAAAAAATCCAGAAGGATATAAATCATTATTTGATAAACATAAATGTATTGATGTTTTAATTAATAATGCTGCAATTCAAATAGTAAAACCTTTTTCAGAGCTTCAAGTTGATGATTGGAAAAAAACTTTCAATATAAATGTTTTTGGACCAATCGTTTTAACTCAAATCTTACTATCTAAACTCAAGATAAGTAATGGTTTGGTCATAAATATGTCTAGTATTCATAAAAAATTAACCAAGCCTGAATTCTCTGCTTATGCGAGTTCTAAACATACAATTTATGGTTTGACAAAAAGTCTAGCCCTTGAATTTGGAGACCAAATTAGGTTTTTAAGCATATCACCAGCGGCTATTTCCACGGATATGTTGTTTGAAGGGTTTAATCACTCTGAAGAAGAAGTAAATAAATTATCAAATTTACACCCAACTAAATGTATTGGAACTCCAACTGAGTTAGCCAATTTTATTTATTCTATATCATCAAAAAAATTCAAATTTCTTAATGGTACCGATTTAGAATTTGACGGAGGTATTTCAAGTGCACTACTAGATGCATATTATTTATAATGGAGAAAACCTTAGACTTTTCGAAAGTAAAAAAAAATGGGATAATAAACTTATCATTTCAAATTATCCCTGTATTATTAGCACTTTATTCAATACCTAAACTTTTAAGTTTCTACGGCGAAGAACTATGGGGGTTTTACACTTTATTTATTACATTTTTAATGTTGTTTAATCACATAAACTTTGGAATTGCTCCATCGACAGCCAAATTAATTTCTGAATTTATAGGACAGAACAGGCATGGAAAAATAGGTGTCGTTGTCTTTAATTCTTTCATATGGAATATTATCATTATATCGTTTTCGTCGGTTATTTATTTTGTAACTCAAAAATACTTAGTTGATTATTTTGGAGCAACAAACTTCAATGTAACCCAGTGCTTAAATTATGTGTTATTATGTGGTGCTATTTTATTGTTTAACTCATGTTTTAGAGCTTTTTTCGAAGCAATGCAAATGTATGTATTAGTTTCAATTATTCGTTCGCTTTTATCTGCAGTAATTTTTCTAGCTCCATTATTATTATCCTTTACATCTCATCACGAAATAGAAGATATGTTATTATTTATTCTATTTACATATATGACGAGTTTTTTAGTTTACATCGTTTCTTTTTACCTAACATGTAACGGATCGTTTTTTAAATATGATAGTTTAATTTTTACAAGACTCTATAGTTGGGGGAAATGGTTAGGGCTTCATTCTTTATTAAGCCCGTTCTTATTATATTTAGACAGATTTTTAATTAAAAGTTTTTTATCTGTAAATGTAGTTGCATTATACACAATACCGTTTGATTTAAGCGCAAGAATGTCTTTAATTTCAGGAAGTTATACATCTAGTTTTTACACGGCAGTTTCTAGATGGAATAAACAAAAACACATAAATATTTCTATTTATTATTTTAAAACACTACAAACAATTTTAATAATAATTTCTATTATTTCCATTCTAGGGATGTTATTATCAGAGTTTTTTCTTAATCTATGGATTTCTCAGGAGTTTTCAATTAACAACTATAAGATATTACAGATACTAATTTTTGCTAATTTTTTTAATGCTATTAATATTACATCGTTGAGATTCTTACAAGGAGTAGGTGAATTGAAATACCCAATCACTATTCAATTATTATTGATTCCAATCTACATTTTTATGTTAATATCTTTTGTGCATTATGATGTTTGGGGTGTTGCATTATCTTTTTTGATAAGAATGGTTATTGAATCTACTATACTAACATCAAAAGTTATAATGTTTTTAAAAGCAAGACACACGATTTACAAATCAGACTACAAAGAACTGATTAAAATATTATGTATTGTTTTTATAGTATCATCTCTGTTGCTTATTTTCACCTAGTTATATGAAAAAAATTGTTTTTTTTGACTTAAATATTGTTGGCATTGCAAGATACCCTTTGAGTATTGCTAATGAGGTCAATAATTTACATTCAAACGAACAAGTTTTCTTTTATTTTCTTTATGAAGAAGATCCAGCGAGTAAATTAAATGATATAATAAAAATACTTCCTGAAAATTCGCAATTAATTAAAATTAAAAAAGTTGAATACAACGATCTAAGACGTCTTTTTTTGGAAATTAACCCTAAATGCCTCTTAGTAATGGCTCAACGTATACCAGATTCAGCTCTTGTTAGTTTAGCTAATGATTTAGGAATTCAAACATTTAAGTTTCAACATGGTTTATATATACCATTTATGAAGCGCAAACTCAAAATGTTTTTCGATAAAATAAAAAAAACACATCGTTTTTTATTATATATAATTGTATTAGCTAAATCTATCAATCAACCATTACTAAGCCTAGTAAAAAAATATTTAAATATTTTCATTAGAGGAGTTCGAATCACCGAATACCCTTTACCATTTTCTAAAATAAATGCAAATAAAGTTTTCGTTTATGGAGACGCATGGAAAATTTACCATAAGGTTGAATTTGGCTATAGTGAGATGCAACAGATAACAGTTGGTTATCCCGATTTAACAAATCTTCCCGAAATAAAATCTAAACCGAAAATAATAGGTATTGGGTATATTTGCCAAACACTAGTAGAGGATGGAAGAATGTCAAGAGAACAAATGATCGAGTTCATAAAAACACTAGCAAAAAGTATTGGTAGTTATAAGCTTTATGTGAAACTTCACCCAAGAAGTGATATGAGTCTATACCAACCTTTGGTAGGTAAAAAAAATGTTCATTTTGTAAATAAAACATTCCCTCACTGTTCCAAATATATTGGTCATTATTCATCACTCATAGCAAAGGCTGCCTATATAACCAACGATATATTATTGTGGGAATTTCATAACCATAATGAGTACCCCCATTATATAATCAAACTTGCACAATGTGTAACAGCAGATAGTAATCAGCTGAAAAAGTTTATAGATTCAAATAATAGAGGATACATAAAGAACAATTCACTTGAAAACTACTTTTATTATAATCAAGAAAATACTTATACAACAATAGCAAAAGAACTTTTGAATTAAAATGTTAGGTTACTTATTTTTATTTTTGTTGACCATTTTTATTGCTGTTTTTGTTTCTAATAATAAATCTAGCTTAAAGATCTTTTATATTTCTTTTACAGTAATGATTACATTTAATTTTATTGTACATTTAATTTCAATTAATAATGGGCTTGGAGGTTATTCGATTTTTACAAAGGGAATACTAGATGATGAAATTATTTATAGAGAGACCTCTCTCAATATTTACAGTAAAATCTCTGAAATAGGAAACTTATTTATTCAAGATCGCTTTTTTGTATCTACTAGTGAAGAATTTAATCTTAAAGAACTGGCTAAAAGTGAATTTTATTATAGCTTTTTAATCGCTCTTGGTTATATTATTTCAGGTTCTGACAGTATTGTGATTACTAGGTTTTTTTCAGCCATTTTTTTCTCTTTGTTTTTTGTAAAAGCTAATTCTTTTCTATGTAAAGCTCTCAATCATACCAAGATTTATAACGAAGTTTTTTTTCTTTTTTTCTATCCAACATTAATGATTAGAGGTCTCCAAATAGAACAAGAAATGTTAGTTAATTATATAATGTTAAGTGTTATTGTCGGTAGTATAGAAAGTCGTAAAATTAATATTAAAGAGCTTGTTATTTTATGTTTTATTAAAATAATATCTGCGATTTCACTTGCTTCTTCATTAATAAACCAAAAAGTTAATAAAATAAGGTTACTAATACAATTAATAATTATCCCATACATACTTATCATATGTATAAGAAACTCTGCGCCTGAATTTTTTAATTACATATTAGCAGTAAAATCGTATTCTGTTATGGATGGGAAAATGGATATCATAAACGTTGATTATAGCAGTATATTTGGAATTTTAGAGACAACCTTGATCTCAAGTTACTACTTCATATTTGCCCCTCTAAATTTAAATATTATTTTAAACGGTAGTCCTCATTTTCGATTTTTATTATTAGAGCCTATTTTTGTTACCATAATTATTTATTATTTGTATAAAAACTTCGCCACTTTAAAAAAAATAAGAGGACTCACAAGAACCATATACTTTGCTTTTTATTATTCTTTAATCTACATTTTTATTGAAAGTCACATAACTTCTTTTATGAGAAGAAGAATAATAATTTACACTTTACTTATGCTGTTATATTTCTTGGTTAAGAATATTAAAAAATCGAAAAAATTAGAATCAAATCCGATTTATAAATCTAGTTAGTTGTTCATAATTAGATGGACTGTTTCATTGCTATCAAATTTCATATTCCTCAAATTCAACTTTTAAAAACAATAAATATAGCTATGCCAAATCGTGTATTTTTTGTTAATCATTTGCTTACGACAAGCCAAAAAATCTTATTTAAAAACTATGGTCATACTTGCATTTTCAACTAACAAAACATTAATGTCTCATGTTGTTGCAATTAATCAAACAACTAATCTACCAATATTTGGAACTATTCGTAAAAACTCATTGAATTTCTTTTTTGACATATTTAAATTTCGATGTTTTAAGAATACAACAATCTTTATTTATAATATTAGTCCGACTAATCTTTTATCTTCAGTTGTATCAAAACTTTATTCTTGTAAAATTGTTTACCACTTACACGATCCAAAGCCACATTCGGGAGTTCTAAATCCATTTATATACCTACTTCAGTTTATTCAAGTAACAATATCTGATTCATTGCTGGTTTACGACGAAGCTCTAATTAATGATACTAACCTTTATTATTGGACTTATAAAAAGTCATTTCACGTCGTTAAGCACGGTTTACCCGATTTTAGTTATGTAGATTCTGGGGTTTTAAAAGATAAAACTACATATGGTTTTTTTGGCAGAAATATGCCTTACAAGAATGTTTTTGAATTCATTAATCTTTCAAAAAAATATCCTGATTCTAATTTTTATATATTTGGTGAGGGTTATCATACGGTTCAGTCATTCCCAAAAAATTTAAAAATTAATTCCGGTTACATAAATAATGATCATTACTATTCAGCCATGTTAGATGTTGACTATGTTGTAATCCCGTATACAGATATTTCTTTTAGTGGTGTGATAACTGATTCTATTGCACTTGGTAAGACATTAATTGTATCTCATAAAGTATATAATTCATATTCAAATCCGAACATGATATTAATAGACAAGTTTACACCTAAGAATTTAAAATTTAGCAAACAACCTCTTACTAATATTGGCTGGAAAGACTATGCAAATTCATTAATCAAAATAGCAAATCATGTATAATTTAATAATCGGAGGTTCCGGATTCGTGGGTTCATTTCTTATGAAAGAAATAAATAGCGAACACATTTATAATTTGGATAAAAATCCATCTCCATTTTTCAATGAGAAGACTACAATAGGCGATATTAGAAACGTATCAGAAATTAAAATAAAGTCAGATATAAGTTCCGTAGTGTTATTAGCCGCAGAGCATCGTGATGATGTTTCTCCGACATCTTTGTATTATGATGTAAATGTTCAGGGCACAAAAAATGTTTTAGATAAGATGGATGAGGTTGGGATTAAACACCTCATATTTACAAGTTCTGTTGCAATTTATGGTTTAGATAAGGTTAATCCAAATGAAACTCACCCTCAAGATCCATTTAACCACTATGGAAAGAGCAAATGGCAAGCAGAACAACTCATAAAAGAATGGTACGAAAAAGACCCTAAGGATAAATCTGTTACTATAATTCGCCCAACCGTAATATTTGGTGAGAGAAATAGAGGAAACGTTTATAACCTATTAAAGCAAATTAGTTCTGGTAGATTTTTGATGGTTGGAAAAGGTCAGAACAAAAAATCTATGGCCTATGTTGGAAACGTGGTCGCTTTTATAAAAGATAGGCTAAACAAAGCAGAACTCGGGTATCAAATATTTAATTACGCAGATAAGCCTGACTTTAATATGAATGAGTTAGTTTCAACTATTGAAGATAGGATGAATTTAAGTATCCCTAAAAGAAAAATTCCTTATTGGTTAGGTCTGTTAGGAGGGTTTTGTTTTGATTTATTATCTGTAGTAATTCGAAAAAAACTATCCGTTAGTGCTGTTCGAGTTAAAAAGTTTTGTGCAACTACGCAGTTTGATGCGGCTAAAGCCCATTCTTCCTTTAAAGCCCCATATTCATTGAAAGATGGCTTAGATAAAACTCTAGAACACGAATTTATAAATCCAAAAAATGATGACATCCTTTTTTATTCTGAGTAATTAAAAATAAATACTTGTACACATTAATATTTAAATATATGCCCCAAATCTCGATAAACTACCTAATCGTTTTCATTATAGCTTCTGCAGTTACCAGTATTTGTGTTCCCTTGGTTATAAAGCTAGCCATAAAAAAACGCCTCCTCGGCGAATTTGGTGAAGGCCGGCACGTTCATAAGGGCTATGTGCCAAGGCTTGGTGGCGTTGCTATATACATTGGTTTTTTATTTTCTCAGTTGTACTTTTTTATTTCAGATTCGTCTTCCATAGAAAACCCTAAAAACTACCTATTATTACTTTTCGGAGTTCTCATGCTTTTCGTGTTAGGTATTCTAGACGATTTGGTCGATTTGAAAGCACATTTAAAATTCTACGTTCAGCTTCTTGTAGCTGTTATCTTGGTGTGGAACGCAGACATAAGAGTCGAATCGTTTCATGGGGTGCTTGGACTTGAAACTTTACCCATTTGGTTCTCGTACGCTTTTTCTATACTTGTGATTACCTTTTTCATCAATGCCTACAATTTAATAGATGGTATTGATACTTTATCATCTTCTATTGGAATGTTTGTATTGGTTTGTTTTGGCTTGGTATTTTTATACAATGGCGCTTATTTAGAAACTGTATTGGCATTTTCCGTTTTTGGTGCACTATTAGGCTTTTGGTTTTACAACAAGCCTCCTGCAAAAATATTTATGGGAGATAGTGGGACCTTGAGCATGGGTTTGTTAATGGCCTATTTTGCCATACGAGTAACAGAACTCCCGCTCGATGCTGAGGGAACTATAAGTCCCGTTTTTGCTTTTGTTGTACTTTCCTATCCTGCAATAGATACGCTTCGTGTATTTACAGTTAGAATTCTGAAT
>Ga0206129_10006967_pt1 | contig 11295 bp, 7 predicted proteins | sample Helgoland_Spring_8_FD_148616 | JGI IMG/M metagenome (GOLD analysis project Ga0206129, IMG submission 148616) | Pelagic subsurface seawater microbial communities from Kabeltonne, Helgoland, North Sea - Helgoland_Spring_Bloom_20160502_2 | ecosystem: Environmental > Aquatic > Marine > Epipelagic ...
AGTTCTCCGTAGAGTCTGGATTTGGTACACCTTCTAATTGGAAGGATGCCTATGACAACCACATTACAAGCGGAACATTTGCTAATAACGTAATCACGCTCAACCAAAGAGATGGAGGATCATTTACAATTGATCTTACAGGAGTTGGAGGTAGCAGTGTTTTGTATAGAGATTCGGTTACGGTTTCAGCTAGTAGTGGACAAAACGCATTCACTTTAAGTGCTTCAATCGATAGTGAGGATAAAACACAAGTCTTTATAGATGGAGTATACCAGCAAAAAACAGGCTATAGTGTTAGTGGAACATCATTAACCTTTGATAATAATGTTGTCGTACCACAAGGATCAACCGTTGAAATTATATCATTTAGTTCTGTAGCCTTAACGGAATCATTAGCCAACGCTAAGATATTTGTAGGAGATTCGAATGCTAACGCAATAGCTAGAACGGTAAGCGGAGATGCTACCCTAGCTAACACAGGAGCGTTGACATTGAATACCTCCGCTAAAACTACTCTAGGATTAAATAACCTAGACAATACAAGTGATGCTAATAAGCCAGTATCAACGGCTACACAGACAGCATTAGACTTAAAGTCTAACATAGCTAGTCCAACTTTTACAGGAACCGTAGGAGGCATTACAAAGGCTATGGTTGGTTTATCCAACGTAGATAATACCACTGATGCTGGTAAGCCAGTAAGTACGGCAACCCAATCAGCATTAGACTTAAAGGCTAACCTTGCTGGTCCCACATTTACTGGGAATACAAGTGCTGCTAATCTAACTCTAACAGGGTATTTAAATGCCCCAGCATCCTTCACAATTGATCCAGCAACTCATGGAGATATAACTGGAACGGTTGTCATTGCTGGTAACCTTCAGGTTGATGGTACACAAACTACCATAAACTCAACTACAGTATCTATAGATGATTTAAATCTAACATTAGCGAGTGGAGCATCAAGTAGTTCTGCTGCTAATGGTGCTGGGATTACGATAGATGGTGCTAGTGCGAGTATGCTTTATACTCATGCGACAACAAACTTTATATTCAATAAGCCAATACATATAGATTCCACTCTATTGGTTCAAGCTGACAACGGTGGAGTACAAAATGCTACGCTAGAATTAATTGGAAGACAAAACAGTGCGTTTGGTGGAGATTCAAGAGCAGCTAAGTCAAGTATATATTCTGAGACATCTGGGGCTCAATATTCTGCTAATTTAGTTTTTAAAACCAATAATTCGAGTAATTCCTTAACTGAGCGATTAAGGTTAAATTATAATGGAGATGCTATTTTTAGTGGGGATACAGAGATAATTACTAGTTCAACACCTACACTTCAGCTAACACAATCGGGTTCAACTAATTATAAAGGCTATATTAAACTCGCTGGAAATGACTTAGAAATTAGAGGCTCTAGCGGAGCAATGGAATTTTATAATGGTTCTGTTGATGGTAATAGTTCTGCTTTAACAATGAGCATCTCATCTACGGGATTGGCTACATTTCAAAGTAGCGTTCAAGAAAAAATTAAATTAATAGCAAGTTCAAACGAATATTCATCCTTGTCATTTGCTAATAATAGCGGAACAACTCAATGGGAGATATCAAAAAATAACACTCACGATCTTTATTTTTATAAAGGAGGTTATAAAATGATGTTGAAAGCTGATGGCAAATTGGGTATTGGAACTGCTTCTCCTGATTATCAATTAGACATAGAAAATTCAAGTCATGCAGTTCTTAGACTACACGCTGGAACAAACTCAAGTGCTTCTTTAAGGCTAAAAAATGATGCAATAGATTGGGATGTAAATTGTCAAACCAATGACACTTTTGCCATATATAGCCACACTAGTAACACTCAACCTTTTTCTATATTACCAAACGGCAACGTGGGTATTGGATCTACTTCTCCTGCTAGTAAACTCACAGTTGTTGGTGGAACTTCAACTTTTGTATATGATAATTCTCCTCAAGGTACTGCAAGCTCAGTATATAGAGATGCTGTATTTGGATCAACACAAACAGTAAATACTGGTATAACTATTTTTGGCACTGGTCAAACTGGAATAGCTTTTGGTGATGCTGCATCTCATATAAGAGGTCAAGTCAGGTATCAACATTCATCAGACACTTTAGAGTTAGGTGCTGCTGGCAATATTAATTTATCCATCTCATCTACAGGTGCTGCTACATTTTCAAATTATATTGACACACCCGAAGTAAGGCAAGGTGGAGAATTTATGATTGGGAGATCTAGCAATGTTATAAGGATGGGTAGTGGTGATTCGTCAGATTCTTTAGCATTTTATGCGGGAGCTTCTCAAAGATTGTCCATCACATCGGGGGGTGATTTAGGAACAAGAGGTTACACGGCATCTGGGTCAGTATCAGGTACAACATATTCTACTTTAAATACTGAAATAATTCATAGTAATGGTTCTGGTATGAAGTATTTAGGTAAACTGATTATAAGAGATGGTAGTAGATATTTGGATATTGCGATAAACACTACCAGTAATAATATCATGTACTATTTTATGGTAAAGGGATATTTATATAATAGGGGTATGTACGTTGGTATAACTAGTGGTTATACTTATTCAGGGACTATTATAAATATAAATAATGGTACTATTCTACAAGTAGGTGGAGCAACAAAATCTATAATTTCTTACAGGGGAACAAATAGCACAGCTGGAAACTACACAGGTCACTTGTGTTTGAGATTTGATTCAGGAGCAAATGGATATAGTGAGGGAGTACTAGAACTATATGTAGGTACTCATTCTTCAACTTACCAAAATGCTTTTCAAATACATCGCTACGCTCAAAATAATACTAGTAATCCTTGGTTTGCACAATAGAAAAAAATTATGGAAGAAATAAAATTAATATATAATGACGAAGGTATAATAACTGGATCTAATGGTCCTGATTTATCTGGTTTTTCAGATTTAACTCAAGATCAAATTGATATAAAAATTCAAGAAAATAAACTACAATCTTTAAGGTTGCAAAGAAATAGTCTTTTACAAGAAACAGATTGGTCACAGCTAGAGGATGTACCTAAAGTTTTAAAGGATAAATACAAAGAATACAGACAATATTTAAGAGACATTACAATAACTTTTTCAAGTCTAGAAGATGTTGTTTTTCCTGTAAAACCAGAATAATTAAAAAATGGCATTAACTAAAGTAACATCGCATTTCATTACAGGAACGATTACCAACGACACGAGTGGGAATGCTGCTACTGTTACTAATGGTATATACACTAATGAATCTCACAGTAATCCTAGTTGGATAACAGGCTTGGATTGGAATAAGATAAGTAGTCCTCCAACCACGTTAAGCGGATATGGTATTACCGATGCTGCTCCCATAGCTAGTCCAAGTTTTACTGGTGGGGTGACAGTAGGTGGAACGGCTGTTATAGATAGTTCTGGTGCTTGGGTAGGATCAAATAGTGGTCTTGTGGGAGCGACTGGTGCTACTGGACCCCAAGGTGCGCAAGGTATTCAAGGAATAACAGGTTTAACTGGACCTACAGGTGCTGCTGGAGCTCAAGGTATTCAAGGATTAACAGGTTCGACTGGACCTCAAGGTATACAAGGAGCAACAGGTGCAGCAGGTCCTACTGGCTCAACTGGTCCTACTGGTGCAGCAGGCTCAACTGGTCCTACTGGTGCCACTGGTCCTACAGGAGCTACAAATGCAGCTAACTTTAGTGGATCTACTTTTACATCTAGAAACAGTGGTACCCCAATTGCTGTAGATTCAGCAACATCAAATATGGTTGGCTATATAAATACGTCAACTGCTGCTGGTTATTCTGATGGAGGTCTTTTTGTTGCAGCGTATAGTACATCTTGGGTAAGTCAAATATTTAGCAATTTCAGAACTGGAGCAATTTCAGTTAGAGGTAAAAATAGTGGAACTTGGCAGGCATGGAGATTTGTATTAGATAGTGCCAACTACAGCTCTTATGCTCTACCACTCTCTGGTGGAACATTAAGCGGTGCTCTTACAATTAATGGACTTCCTCGCTCTTATGTAGCTCAAAACTCGTGGGGATATTTAACCCAAACAAATGGAACTAGCAATGAATCAGGTATTTGGTTTACTGGTACAACCGCTAGGTTACTTTTAAGAGACTCTAGTGGTACAATTAAAAGTTCAATTTCAGCTAATGGTTCTGCTGCTGATAATATAATTAACGGAAATGCTATTATTCACGCTGGAAATATAGGTTCCCAGAGTGTTACCAATGCTACTAATGCTACTACTGCTCTTACTCTTGATGACGGAAACAATCAATGGAATTGGGCTACTGGTTCTCATGCATATGCTGCAAACTCTTTAAGATTATGGGATCAATACGGAACAAATGGTGGTAGTGGTTACCCCCTTTATTACGGCTCAATACTTCATTATACAGGTCGAAGTGGGCACATGGATAGTCAATTATTTTTTGGCTCAAGTGGTGAAATTTTGTATAGGTATAATTTTTATGGAAACAATAACTGGAACAATTGGCAAACAATTATTACATCGAGTAACATAGGCTCTCAAACTGGTCAGTTTAAAACAACAAACAGTAATGGATTTAAAATAGACAGTGCTAGTGCTGCTTATATAACAATAGATTCAGCTAATAGCTGGTCATATACTAGTCTTCATTACAATGGTTCTACTAAATGGGATCTAGGTTGTTATCAAGGTGGTAATTACGAAATTAGACCGTACGGTGGTGGCTCTAATAGGGCTATTTTTTATCACACTGGTGGTATGCTTTTAGAAGGATCAAATGGTGGTCTACAGGCTTTTGCTGACATAAAAAGAGATGGCATATCATACTCAGGCTCTACATACTATATTGCATTATCTGGTCATTTAAGTGGATATGGCACAAACTATCTTCCAACATTAAAGACAAATTTTGCATATCTATACTTTGATGTTAGTGGTGTATATACTGGGTATATTGGTTATAACACTGGCTTTGTTGATCAATCTGACCGAAGTTTAAAAGAAAACATAGAGGATATTCCAGATGCATTATCTAAAGTGATGAATTTAAGAGGTAGGTATTTTACTTGGAAAAATGAATTACAAAGTGATGAAAGACAAGTAGGATTTATAGCGCAAGAAGTAGAAGAGCAATTACCTGAAGTTGTAGACAACGGTGGTGGAGATACAAAAGGGATAGCTTATGGTAAAGTTACAGCCTTACTTGTTAACGCTATAAAGGAACAACAAGCTCAAATAGAGTTACTAAAACAAGAAGTAGAATTATTAAAACAATAAACAAATAAAACAATGGCAATAACATATACATGGCATACCAAAACAGTCGATACCTACCCTACAAAGGGAGATCAAACAGATGTAATATTCAACGTACACTGGAGATTAACTGGTGTAGATGATACTGAAGATGAGAACATAGGAGACTCATACGGAGTAGTATCTCTAGACACTGAAGACCTTACCTCATTTACAGCTTTCGATTCCCTAACAGAGGCAGATGTCACTGGTTGGGTTGAGGCTGCATTAGGAGAAGAGCAAGTAGCTAGTATAAAGGCTAGTATAGATGCTCAGATAGCAGAAAAAATAACACCAACAGTAGTAACTAAAACAATCAATTAATCAATTAAATAACAATCAATATGGAAAATAAAATAACCGAGGAACAATTAAAAGACCTACAAGAATTAGTGTCAAAGATCAATCAAGCATCTAGTCAAATAGGTAATCTTGAATTGCAAAAACAAGCATTCGTTGGACAAGCAGCGGAGCATCAAAGAGATTTGAACAAGCTACAAGAAAAGCTAGAAAAGGCTTACGGTAAGGTTCAGGTTGATATCAATGATGGTTCATTTAAGCCAATAGAGGAAGAGGCTCAAGTAGCGGAAGAGGTATAGGTTCTAAGCAATTATTTGTGGGGAGAAAGCTCTCGTATGTTGTTCCTTAGTTTTGCGTATAGTGCCATTATAGAGCACTTCTAACGCAAAAAATACCTTAATGCTAGTAAGACTTCATACATTTATTCGATCTGTTTTAAGAAAGAATAGGAGTGCTTTCGTACCCCCAGATTTAATTACCGAATCTGTAAATCAAGCTAGTTTTGATTTATGGAGGGAGTTGATACAAGACTTTAGAACCACAGGAAAGCAATCTGATTTACTTAGTGCTTTTAAGGATTCAAACTCCCCAGCTCAAGATAATGTTGGTACAGCATTTACCGTAGCTGGGAAATCAGAATCAGTAGTAGCTGGTATTTCAATATTAGATTCTAGTAGTAATGAGTATCCAACGAGATTGCTTACAAGTGATAGCGATTGGGTGTTACGGAAGAAACTACCTGTAGAGGATGTAAGTGAAAGCCTTGTAAAAACATTTACTCTAACCACCAATAGCAATAATCCTAACGTAGCATTGCCAACGGACTTTATGGCTCATAAGGGAGCGATATATACCTCCGAACCCTTAAATCCAGCAGCGTTAAATAGAAAAGGTAAGATTGTTCCTAGTGAAGAATTTCTTTCGCAAAAACACCCTGTAGATCAAAAGCAAATAGATTTTCAGAATATCAATGAGGATCTAATTAAATCGGCATCCATTTCAATAGCTGCTACTGGTCTTGGAGATTTACCAGCTGATTATCTATCAAATACTGGAGTCTTCTATACAGCAGAGAATAGAGAAGGTAGAATATATAGTCCTCAAGAGTTCCTAAATAAGAAGAATCGCATAGCAGAAATTGATGGACATGAGGAAACCCATACCGTAAGAGCGACAATCGATGTTGCTAATAATACACCCTTTAATCTACCACAAAATTATGTGTCGCACACAAAAGTGTTTTACAACGCTGCTGGGTTTGAGGGTATTATTCTTTCACCTAAAGAGTTTAGTGAAAGGAAAAATAGTACTGTAATTCCTGTTGAGGCAAATAGTCCAATAGCAACTATCTACGATCAAAAAATTGAAATACTACCAGCAGCAGATGGCTATGTGTTTCCCTATTTAGCGTTGTATAGTACCATCAATCCTATCGCTACTGTAAACAATAATCAGTTAGAAGTATTACCTACTGGTAGTTCTTTCAATTTTACACTTCCTTATATTGCTAAGTACACAAGCGAGAACCCAATTGCTACGATACTTGATAATAAAATCACTGTCCTTCCTTATGGAACTAACTATGTTCTTCCCTATGTGGCACACGCTACTGAAAGGTTAGGATATAGTAGAGCTTACAAAAGCGGAACTAGTTTAAAGTTCGATATAGATCCAGCCCCAAGTAATGCTAAAGTCTATTATATAAACCCACCAACTGCAAGTGCTGGTACATATTCATATACAGATGGAGTGGTTACGGTAACCGCAACTGCTGATCTTGATTGGGATGAGGCAGCATTTTCCAACATTGCGAATAGAGCTTTATTGTATCTAGGAGTAAGTGTAGGAGATAAGAATGCTATTACGGTAGAAAGGCAAGTCAATATTAATGAAAGCGATATCGTACCACGAAGGGGTAGAGCAGCAAATAATCCAAGAAATTAATGATTACAATAGCAAAATTATCAGAGCAGATATCAAGGATTTATGCTAGATATATAGATAAGGAAAATCCAAATACCATCGTTGACAAGCGAGAAATTAAGCTTCTTGTAGTTGATGCTATTCATACTATTCTCGGAGCTAAACTAGCTGCTCAAAGTGCGAAAGGATTTGTAGATATTCCTGAAGCCTTGATAGCTACATATGAGAATATATCCGTTGCTAATGCTAGTAGCGTTTACACTTGTACGTTACCAGCCCAACCAATCGCTGCTTCTGGAGATATGGGCATTTATGAGGTGTTCTCAGATGAATTAAATCCCTTTATACCCATTCCAAAGCAGGTTTTTAAGGTGATGCAAGGTACTGATTTGGGTGTTCTAGAGAGTAAGATAGGATACTTTAGATCATCAAATGATAAGATTAGATTCACTGGTAATCCAAATGTAAGCACCGTTACGATTAGACTTATCATAAACGATATATCTAAGTACTCAGACACTGACATACTACCACTTCCTGCTGATTACAACTTACAGGTAATTGAACTTGTGTTGAAGACACTAGGATTAGGTGTTGGTGCTATTCAAGAATTTAACGTAGAACAAGCTCAAGAAAATGCAGACTAAAACATTAGATCAAATTGTAAGAAACGAAATAGTCAATTCACAATTGACACTTCATAGTTATGTACCATTCTTATTCTACGCTATAAACGAGGTTAAAAAACTCAGTGATGTGTTTGACTTTAATAAGGCTGAGTCCGAACTAACAATTACAGGCAGAACAGCACCGCTACCAGCAAATTATAGAAGAGTTGTAGCCGTATCCAAGATTGAGGGAGAAAGGTTATTGCCACTTCCATATGATCATCAAATGAATACTGATGCGGTTGAATATGTGACACCTGATACTAATGGGTATTTTGGTCCTTCAATTATAAATGATGACAACCTTTATTACTCGATCAATGAAACCACAAATAAAATAATACTCAGTACTGAGGCAGGCTATAACAAGCATAGATTAATGCTTACTTATGAACCTCCATTATTTAGTACAAGTGGTAATACACTAGCTCCAATAATTTTCGAGAGGGTTATTCAAACTAGCATAAGGCTTCAAAGAGCGAAGAATAGTAGAGCCGAAAGAGGTGATGTAAATCGTGTAAATGAGATTCTAGTTGTAGAAAAAGAGTACAATAACGCTAAAAGAATATTGAAATCTCATCTCAATCCAATGACCTGGGAGGATATAATGATGGTTACACGCAAGGGTATACACAACTCAATAAAGAACTAAATGGAGAAAAAGGTAATTAGTTTTTTAGGTGGATTGAACAAGGATGATAATGGACTTAATTTCCCAGAAGGAGATTACAAGAGTGCTAATAATATCATTATAGAAAGCGATGAGGAAAGTAATGGTGTTGCCATCAAGAAGATGAATAGCACTAAGCAATTGTTATCCGATATCGCTTCGCATTTCGTAACATCTGAATATGTTCAATCATGTGTTGATTTAGATAATTCAACATATGTTCTTTTAAAAGGGAAAGTTAGTTTGACCATAGATAACATCGTTCAAAATCATGATAGAGCGACTATTGTTAAACTTAACAAAACATCTAGTGGATCTGTCACAGTAGAAGTTATTGTACGACACTATGACTATCAAGGCTGTTCAATCGAGCCTGATATGTGTATCGTTGGAGATAGATTGGTTTGGAATTTTATGGGAGACGGAATACCCATGATGATACAAACAAGTTTATACAATGAAACTCCGACACCTCAAGAATTAACATTAATAAAAGCTCCTCCTGTTTATCAACTAAAGGTAACAGAGATCTCAGGAGATAGCTTGAACATATTCACTGACAATCAGTACCAATTCGCTGCTAGATATGTTTATGATGATAGCGAAGTAAGCGTACTAGGTCCAATATCACCCTTGTCTTCAGGAGTTGAATTTGTTAAAGAAATACAATTAGACTTAAACGAAAGTGAGGTTCATCCATCTAAGGCAAAAAGTGTAGAATATTATGTGAGAGATGGTAATAATGGGGTTTGGTTCTTAATCGATAATGCCAAATTAAACTCACCAACGGTTATAACTTTTAGTGGAATTAAGTCACTAGCTCTGCCTACTCTAGTTAGTTCAAAGCAATTTGATTCAGTACCCTTTGCCACCAAAAATGTAGAATCGGTAAACAACCTTATATTCTTAGGGAACAACTTAGAAACATTACCGTTAGGGGGTGGTGAAACTACGATTGACACAGCGGATGTAGACATGGCTACTTATAATGCTGGAATTACTAGTGCTTCAATTGTAAATGGGGGTTTTTATACTACCGTACCGAGTATTGCTGTGAATGGTGGAGGAGGTAATGGAGCTAGTTTAACAGCCGTTATTAGCGTTGGAGGAAGTGGATATACTAGTGTCCCAACTGTTGTTATTGAAGGATCACAGTACAGTACTTATGCTGCTACAGCAACCGCAACAGTATCTAATGGTGTTGTGACAGGTGTATCAATTACAAGTGGTGGCTTATATGGTGGAGCACCAACAATTAGATTTACTGGTAGTGATGGTAGCGGAGCTGTAGCAAAAGCTGTAATGACAACTCATAGTAGTGGTTATCAAACTATTTCATCTATTGTCCTTGGCAGTCCTGTTACAAGTATTACGATAAATAGTGCTGGTTCAAATTATCTATATCCACCAGCATTGTCATTTGCAGCAGGATATGGAGGAGTCTCAGCAGGAAACACAGCATCTGCTTCGGCTACTATAGCTGACTCTGATTATAGTGGGGTAAACTATGCTTACTACAAGCCAATAACTCCTTATTATACAGGATATATAGAAGGAGGAGGGTACGATAAAGGTTTTAATACCGATATTGAAGATGAAACAAAGCCATTTGCAAATGGAAGTACCTACGAGGTTGGCTATGTACTCTTTGATGAATATATGCGAACTAGGGGTGTGGAAGGTATTCAAAAGTTCACCACCAATGAATTTGCATTTAATAAAAAAACAATATCTATAGAAAAAAGAGCTGATCTCCCCTCTTGGGCTAAGTATTTCCAATTAGCGATTACTAAGAATCTCACAAAGGATTTTATATACGAGGGCTATGCGGATACTTGTTACTTTATAGCTGAACCATCTATAGATAATAGCTTGAGTCCCATTACAGCAATTAGGTCTCAAGCTTTCAAAACCGATCAAGATGGGAATCAGAGTTTTGATTACACCTCATCAACTAACTCAGCACAAGGAAGTGGTGATGATAGAGGAAGTGGAAATACAACTCGTGGTATATCAATAGGTGCTAGAGGAAGCGGTGGTTCTCAAAATGTTATTGATGGAGGATCTACATCCACTGGTGGCAGTAGAAGTGGAGGTCGTAGGAGAAATCGAAATTCTACAACTACTAGAAATAACACGTACACAAGAGGTGTCGCAGTTACGGTAAATACGGAAAGAGCTGATGAGATAAACAAAAGTGCCGTTATGAATCCTGTTCCATTCTTACCGAAGACAGGATTAAAGGCATCCGATATCAGAGATAAAATTAAATATTTTGCTATTGATATAGCTGGAATGTTTGCTGCTGACCGATTCTACACATTTCAAGAAGGAGATGAAATTATTGGAAATTTTATAAATACAGGAGACAATAATATCAGTACTTCTTTTCAAACC
>Ga0206129_10006976_pt1 | contig 11287 bp, 9 predicted proteins | sample Helgoland_Spring_8_FD_148616 | JGI IMG/M metagenome (GOLD analysis project Ga0206129, IMG submission 148616) | Pelagic subsurface seawater microbial communities from Kabeltonne, Helgoland, North Sea - Helgoland_Spring_Bloom_20160502_2 | ecosystem: Environmental > Aquatic > Marine > Epipelagic ...
GGTTGTCTTCGTAAGTGGCGAAGTCAACGATGTCGTTTCGCTCAACCAGACGTCGCATGTTCAGCCCAGGAACTCGAGCATCTGCTCGAAACGACCAGCATGGGACTTCTCGGCCTTGGCCAGAATCTCGAACCAGTCGGCAATGTCATCGAAGCCTTCGTCGCGTGCCGTCTTGGCGAAGGCCGGATACATCTCGGTGTATTCGTGGGTTTCGGCCGTGATCGAAGCCCGCAGATTCTCGGCCGTCGTACCGATTGGTTCACCGGTGACAGGATCGCCGACTGGCTGCAAATAGTCGAGGTGCCCATGGGCATGACCGGTTTCGCCATCGGCAGTCGAGCGGAATCCAGCAGCGATGTCTTCCTGGCCTTCGGCGTCGGCAACCTTGGCGAAGTACAGGTAACGCCGGTTCGCTTGGGACTCGCCAGCAAACGCGGCTTTGAGGTTGTCATGGGTTTGCGATCCAGCAAGTTCGGCCATGCCCATAACGTATCCATCCGAAACCCACCATGACAGGCTCACCACGACTTGGTCGTCCAGACACGGCTGCACGGCATCGAGTACTACCCCTGGGCTGCCTGGCGTACTCCCAGGTCGACCCACGAAAAAGCCCCGCCGGAACCTCGCGGTCCCGACGGGGCTTCATTCACTAACTACTCACGTCAGGCAGTGTTCGCCAACCCAGGTAGCGCAGCGGTCCGGGACCACCGACGCTAAGGCTAGAAAGCAGCCATTCGGCGCCCCAGCGCCGCATGGCGTACTACCCCAAGTCGAAGCGGTCGTTGTCCATGACCTTGGCCCATGCAGCGGCGAAGTCGTTGACGAACTTGGCACCAGCGTCGCTTGATGCGTAGACATCGGCGATTGCTCGCAGGATCGAGTTCGAACCGAACACAAGGTCGTTACGAGTACCGGTCCACTTGAGGTCGCCAGACGCACGATCGCGTCCCTCGAATGTGTCTTCGCTACCAGAGGCTGCTGCCCAGGCAGTGTCGACGTCGAGCAGGTTCACGAAGAAGTCGTTGGACAGGGTGCCGACATTCTCGGTGAGAACACCGTGATTGTCATTCGACACGCCAAGGACACGAAGACCAGCAACAAGTACAGCCATCTCGGGAGCACCGAGATCAAGCTGATGAGCCTTGTCGACGAGCAGGTGCTCAGCAACATGACTGCTGCCCTTGCCGAGGTGGTTGCGGAAACCGTCGGCGTGCGGCTCGAGCCATGCGAATGACTCTTCGTCGGTCTGTTCTTGACTGGCATCGCCACGACCGGTGCTGACGTTGACAGTCACTGCGTTGCCACCCGCTGAAGCCGCAGCTTCAACTGCAGCACAACCGCCGAGAACGATCAAGTCAGCCATCGATACGGAGATACCAGCGCTTGACTGGACACCCTCGAGTGCAGTGAGCACCCGGCGCAGGTCGGCCGGCTTGTTGGCTTCCCATGCATTCTGAGGCGACAGGCGGATACGGCCACCGTTGGCGCCGCCTCGCTTGTCAGTCTTGCGGAACGTCGAAGCCGAAGCCCATGCAACCGATACCAGGTCGGTCACGCTGACACCAGATGCCATGATGGCGGTCTTCAGGGTTGCAACGTCGGCGTCGCTGAGTGCGGTGCCGGCTGGAATTGGATCCTGCCACAGTTGTTCTGGCGCTACTTCAGGACCCAAGAAGTTCACGTGAGGGCCCATGTCGCGGTGAAGCAACTTGTACCAGGCACGAGCGAATGCATCGTCGAGCTGTTCTGGGTTGTCGCGGAAGCGCTGTGAAATCGGCCCATAGATTGGGTCCATCTTCATGGCCATATCGGCGGTGCTCATCATCGGAGCGTGGGTGATCGATGGGTCGTGTGCATCGGGAACGGTGCCAGCGAGTGCTGGAGCGGTCCACTGCTTGTGACCGGCTGGGCTCTCGGTGAGCTCCCAGTCGTTGTCCATCAATGTCTCGAGGTAGTTGTTGTCCCACTGGGTAGGAGTGGAGTTCCAGGCACCTTCGAAACCGCTCGTGGTGGTGTGTACACCCTTGCCAGATCCGAAGTTATTCTTCCAGCCCAGGAGCTGTTGCTCCATTGGAGCGCCCTCTGGTTCGGCTTCCATGAGATCTTCGGCGCCAGCACCGTGCATCTTGCCGAAGGCGTGACCGCCGACAACCAGGGCAACGGTTTCTTCGTCGTTCATTGCCATACGGCCGAACGTTTCGCGGATGTCGCGACCGGAACCGATTGGATCAGGGTTGCCGTTGGGGCCTTCTGGGTTTACATAGATGAGACCCATTTGCACGGCACCGAGTGGTGACTGCAGTTCACGGTCACCGCTGTAGCGCTGGTCGTCGAGCCAAACGTTTTCTGGTCCCCAGTAGACGTCTTCTTCAGGAGCCCACACGTCGGGGCGACCGCCGGCGAAGCCGAAGGTCTTGAAACCCATGGATTCGAGAGCAACGTTGCCGGTGAGAAGCATGAGGTCGGCCCAGGAGATCTTCTGGCCGTACTTGCGCTTGATTGGCTCGAGCAGGGCGCGGGCCTTGTCGAGGTTGCCGTTGTCTGGCCAGCTGTTCAGTGGAGCGAAGCGCTGTTGACCAGCGCCGCCGCCGCCGCGACCGTCGTGGGTGCGGTAGGTGCCAGCTGAGTGCCATGCCATACGGATGAAGAACGGGCCGTAGTGACCGTAGTCAGCTGGCCACCATTCCTTGGAGTCGGTCATCAAGGCGGTGAGGTCAGCCTTGAGTGCGCCTAGGTCGAGGCTGTTGAAGGCCGCGGCGTAGTCGAAGTCGGGGTCCATCGGGTTCGAGTTCGGGTTGCCCTGATGGAGCATGTTCAGGTTGAGCTGGTTCGGCCACCAGTGTTGGTTGGCCGAGCTGCCACGAGCTGAATGGTCGTGTTGTAGTACCGGACACTTGTTCTCGTCGGTCATATTTCTCCTTGATTACTCAGAATTTTGGGGGTTATTACTAGAAAGGTTTGTGCGTTACTTGGTGCGGCACGAGGGACAACGTCCCCAGTACACAACTTCGGCTTCGTCGATCTCGAAGCCGTGATCATCATCGGCGGTTAAACACGGTGTGTCGCCAACAGCGCAATCTATGTCGAACATAACATTGCAGTCACGACAGACAAGATGGTGATGGTTATCGCCAACGCGGTCTTCGTAGCGGGCAACGGATCCAGCAGGCTGGATTCGACGAATCAGACTCTTCTCGACGAAGACACTCAAGGTGTCGTACACCGCTTGGCGAGAGATTGAACCAATGCGCACTCGTACGGCGTCGACCAGTTCGTCGGTCGTTGCATGTGGATGTGCGGAAACGGCTTCGGCAATCGCCAATCGTTGCGCGGTTACGTGGACACCACGGTCGCGCATCTCTTGTTCGGCAGCCCCACTCACCTATGCCACTCAAACAGGTTTTCTGTACTGAGTCAAGAACTTGATTCAGTCCGCAACTTGCTCAAACGGTACGAGCGAGTTCCTGGCGGACCCGAGGCAGCACTTCGGTGCCAAGCAACTCAATACATTCCATCGCATGGTCCACGTTTGAGCCGGGCCAGGTCACCCGCATGGTCAGATGTGTGAGCCCGACAACCCGATGCTGAGCGACAAGACCTGCGACCACCTCGTCGGGGTTGCCGACGACGAAACGATCCTCGGCAAGCTCGGCAAATTGTTGTTCAACCGATGCCGATGGGCCAGCATCAGCGTCGTCAAGCCCATTGTCGTCAAGCCCATTGTCTTGCAACCCCCACGAGGCATACGCCGCGTACTTGGTCAACAGATGGGGAGCGACTCGACGATGCGCCTCGGCGCTGTCGTGATGGCAGAACACTTCGATCAAACGCCCGGCCTCGGTCGCGGGCGGCAAGCCAGCTTCGGCTCGTGCCGTATCGAACATGTCGAACTGGCGCCGGACCTCGGGAGTGGTGGCGTTGGGCATGGCCATGAAGGCATCACCAAGGCGTCCCGCTCGTTTGATCGCCCGGTCAGCGCTGGCGCCAATCCATATCGGCACGCCACCGACCTGGGCTGGCGCTGGTCGCACCGTTGCCCCCGACAGCGAATACCACTCGGTCTCATGGGTCACGTCACGTTCGGTCCACAGCCGGCGAATGATCTCGACGCCATCGACGAAACGCGCAAGACGGTCTTCCATCTTCACACCAAATGCGTCGAATTCTTCCTGGCGATAGCCCTGACCAAGCGTGAGAATGAAACGCCCACCACAGAGCTGGTCGATCAGCGCAACCTGCTCGGCGATATCAACCGGCGGGTGCAGCGGCAACAGCACCAGGTTCGTCCCCAGATCCATGTCCCCGCTGTAGGCAGCCAGATGCGACAACAGCGCCAGTTGGGAGAAGAAGTGGAAGCCGTCGGTCAGATGATGTTCGCCGGCCCAGATCGAATCGAAACCCAACCGCTCGGCCGACTTGACTTGCTCCACGATCGCCCGCAGGTGCTGACCCGCATCCTCGTCCTCGGGATGTTGCGAGTTCAGGTAGATACCCATTTTCAGCGTCATGATGCCCCCTTCACATGTTTATTCTGTGCTGACGTTAACCCACGTGCGCCAACAAGCACACGTGAGTCCTATGCGCCTACGAAAAGTTACCTCCCCAGGGGAAGTAACTTTTGCTCCTAGAACTCGGCTTTGGCTCCGACGACGGCGTCGAGAACATCTTGTTCGTCGAGGATGTCGATGAGTTCATCGTCGGCGCCGGGCAGGATAAGGCCGATTGCGTAGCCACTGATTGCGCCAACAGCGGTGAACATCACCCACATGAGCGTGTCGAGTGGCCAAATGCGCAGCGCCAAGAATGCCACCGCAAGTGTGAGGCCAGCGCCGGCAGTCGATCGGGACACCTTCACCAAAACCATCTCGTGTGCCGGCCAATACCCCCAAGTGGAACTGCTCGTCAATCGCAAGATCGGTGGCGCCCGAGGCGAAGCGAACATCATCAACCGGCTGGCGCTAACTGGCGGTGCGTTGACGCTCCTCCTCATTGGAGTGCCCGGGATCATCTCTCCCAGCGAGGCAAAGTCATAGGCGAGTAAACCAGCATTTCTGTCCCACTTACAGCTCTAGTACACGTCTCGTGCCATCTCCTGCCCGATTCAGCACTACGATCCTTTTTGCGAAGGGGCTTGCATGTATCCGACCGTGAAGGTGACCCAACCGGGCCGCTCAGATCTCTATCTCACGATTGCCGAGCCATTAGTTATCGGCCGCGAATGTGATGGCCTGCTTCTGGCCGACGAAAAAGTGTCGCGCGAGCACCTCAGGCTTAACCCTGCGGGCGGTGGTGTTCTCGTAACCGATCTGGGCAGCACCAACGGGTCATTCCTCGACCAGATCCGGATTACTGGCGAAGCCACCCTGGGTGCCGGTTCGCATCTGACGCTCGGCGACACCACAATCGTTGTCGAAACCCCTCGCCCGCCTGCCGCAGTGAGCCAACCCACCCGCCGCGATATTGGCGGCACCATCGTGGCAACGATCAATCCGGGCAGCACGAACAACCCGCATCCTGGACCCTCCGGACTCCGCAGCAGCGACCAGGTCGTACGGCCGTCGCCTGCAGCCGAAGAGACTCGCCGCACGAGCATGGACGAACTGGTTGCCAGCTTCGGTGATCAGATATCGCTGCCAAGTGGCAGCGGCGACGACACCGTCACCATCATGTTCAGCGACATCGAATCGTCGACCGAACATGCCCTGCGCTCTGGGGACCATCGCTGGTACGAGATCCTGACCTGGCACAACCAACTCGTCGAGCAGCAGGTCGCGGCCCATGCCGGATTCATTGTGAAGAACCAGGGCGACGGGTTCATGATCACCTTCAACAGCGCCCGTCGCGCCATCATCTGCGCCAGCGAAATCCAACAAGCGCTCCATCGTCAGGCTGTCGCGGATCCCGTCAATGCGGTGCGGATCCGGATCGGAATGCATACCGGCGAGGCAATCCGCCAGGACTCTGGCGATCTGTTTGGACGCCATGTCATCATCGCTGCCCGAGTTGGAGCTATGGCCGAGGGCGGCCAGATCCTGGTTTCATCTATCGTCCGCGAGATTGCGTCTGCCCGAGGCGATCTACACTTTGGCCACGGCGAACTCGTCGAACTCAAGGGGGTCGGTGACCAGATGGTCTATCCGGTGCTCTGGGGCGCTGAGCTCCCCACGAAGTAGCCCGACAACCAACGCCGAAGCATGTCTAGCGGCCGACGCTGGCGAAGGTGATCCGCTTCAAATAACCGGTATTAACCGTTTCGTTTTCGTGTTGGGCTGACCCGATTGGGATGCCAACGAAGGTCGCCGACCTCGAACGGGGCCGTCAGATCTACTTCGGCGATCTGTTTGGACTGCACAGGCTGAGCATCCACCGTGACCGAGACTGAGTCACCGGCAACGGGATCGGAACCGAGGCCATTCAATGCGAACAATGCCGCTAACGCAAGCCCAAAAAGCGCAAGCACCACTGGCAATGCGGGCGAGTGGGTGATTGGAACCGGATCATCGGTCAGGCGAGCGGTAGCCATAGACATGGCATTGACTGCATGCGGAAACGGCAACGCGCCCGTGAGCATCTCGTAGAGCATTGCGCACGACGCGTAGACATCGGCTTGTGGCCCGCAGGTACGGCCTTCGGCTTGCTCGGGCGACATATACGCTGGCGTGCCAACGATTGCGCCTTCCATGGTGCCCATGGTCTCTCTGCCCGTAAGCACTTGAGCAATGCCAAAGTCCGTGACTTTAAGCTGCCAGTCGTGGGTAAAAATCAGGTTTTCGGGCTTGATATCGCGGTGCATGATGCCCTTGCCATGGGCATGGTGCACGCCAGAGAGCGTGGCCAGTACCAGGCCACAGGCACGAGGTGCGGCCAGGCCGTGACGCAAGAACTGCTCCCTTAGCTGTCGTTTGGCAGACGTTCCATGACCAGTGCTAGGTGGCCGTCGCTGTCCACGAAATCATGATGGCAAACATGTCGGGGGATCGAGCGCTGCGACAACAGGAGCCTTAGTCAAGAACCGTTCCCGAACGCTGTCGCCGGCAGCGAAGGAGGCAGTTCCTTGATGACGGCCAGACGGTCAAGCGCTCGGTGGCGCCCAGGTAAACGACGCCCATGGCACCGCGCCCAAGTTCTTGCGTGATCTCGTAATCAGGCAATGCTGCCGGTAACGCGTCGCTGCCCACTAGCTCCGCCTTGATCTACTACCCAAGCGTATGGTGGTTATTCTGCGATCTCAATGGCGTATTCAGGACAGTTATCCACGCAGAGTTGCGCCTTGTCGTGCAACTCTGCAGGGATCTCACCCTCGATCTTGAGCACTGCGTAGCCCTCGTCGTCGACGTCGAAAATCTCGGGGGCCAACATGTAGCAGCGGTTATGCCCTTGGCAGAGTTCGCGGTTGTAATTGATCTTCATAGAAACCCCTTTTACTCAAGCACAGCCAAGCCCGCTGGCCTGATCGAGTATCGCACGTACGCGCCCGACGCTATACGTTCGTCTTCACAGAAACAGGAAGTTCGCGTGGACCCCGGATCTGGCCGGTCGAGAACCGGACGTTCGCCGGGTCAACCAACGAGAAGTCGCGGATGCGGTCGACGAACACATCGAGCGCCACAGATAGTTCCATCCTGGCCAGATTCGACCCGAGACATCGATGAATACCAAGGCCGAATGCGCCATGGCGGTTCTTCTGCCGATCGATGACAAATTTGTCGGCGTCCTCGAATGCTTCGGGGTCTCGGTTGCCTGCTGGGAATGGCAGCAGCAACCAGTCGTCCTTTTTCATTGGACAACCCTGTAGTTCATGATCTTCAGCGACCATGCGAGCCATGGTCACCGGCGCATAGGCCCGCAAGAACTCTTCGACAGCGAACGGGCGCACCTCTGGGTCATCACGGAAACGAGCAAGGTCGTTCGGATGCTGCGCAAGGTGCCAAATCGCTGAACCAATCGAGGACCAGGTGGTATCGATGCCGGCAACAAGCAGCAGGACAACCGTGCCTCGAACATGTTCAGGCGCCAGCGCCTCGCCGAAGATCTCGACGTTCAGGAGATGGTCGATGAGATCGCCTTCGCCCGGTGGTTTGGGGTTGGCCTTACGTTTTGCGATCTGCTGGTCGAAATACCACTCAACCGTTTCCTCTTCGGGGATCTCACGTTGGACAGGATTCTCGATGATGTTGTGAATGAAGCGGCGGAAGACCGGACCGTCTTCAGCCGGTAGTCCCAACATTTGGGCGATGACCTTGACCGGGATGTTCTGCGAATAGCCGATGGCTGCGTCGAACCAGCCCTGTTCATTCGACGTCTCCAGCGCGGCATCGACCAGCGAATGGCAATACTCGCGGGTGAAAGGCTCCAACGCCTGCACCTTGCGAGGCGCGAACGGTCCGAGCAGCAACTTGCGGGCCGGCGCATGGAATGGCGGGTCGCTGGTGATCGGCGGTGCGTAGCCAATCGGCGCAGGAATGTCAGGTCGAACCTCGCTCACGACTACGCCACGGCTTGTGTAGAGACCGTCCTTGTTCGCAGCGATGGCGGCAATGTCTTCGTGGCGAGTGGGCATCCACATGCCACCGAATCGATCGCTGTGAGCAATCGGACATTCCTCTCGAAGGTCGTCCCAGATCTGATGGGCGTTTGCCGCATAGTCGGGGTGGGTGTGGTCGAAGTCTGTCGTCCAGTCTTCCACCGGTGCCTTTTTTGCGTCCACAAATTTCCCCTACGCCGCTCGATCGACCGGCGGCATGACGATTCAGCGCGCAATAACCGCTGTTATTGCGCCTCCGAAGCATAGTCCCGCGTCGAGTCGGCTGCGTTTTGTACATCCTCACACCGCACCCTGCGTTCATGACCAGTAATGCGCAGTTAATGGTCATGCGCGATACTCGGCAAAGCAACACAACATAGGAACAGACGTGAGTATCTCGGCGGAAACCCACACCCATCCACACACAGCGACGCACATGGCGGGTCGCTTTTACGGAGACAACCGAACACCACCAACGTCGGCATGGGTAGGAACTCGTTCACACGCCACAACTCCACAAGTTGAGCCCTAGTTAGGCCGCCATCGTCATTATCGAGGCTGGTCCGATGATGACACAACAGCTCAGGCAGCAACGGCAGCTTCGCCTTGGGTGACGATGAACGAAGCACCCTCGACCTCGAAATCTGCAGCTGGGTCGACGTCGACGAGCACGGTGGAACCTTCGGGGAAGGTGCCTTCGAGCACGGCGAGCGCAATTCGATCACCAAGCTCACGCTGGATGACCCGCTTGAGCGGGCGGGCACCAAAGGCAGGTTCATAACCCAGTTCGGCGATCTTGACCCGAGCGGCAGCGGTCACATCGAGGACCAGTCTGCGTTCAGCCAATCGGCCTGCGAGTCCAGCGAGCTGAATATCTACGATCCGCTCCAAGTCAACAAGCTCAAGTGGCGTGAATCGAACAATGTCATCGATCCGGTTCACGAACTCTGGCTTGAAGTAATCCTTGGGATCAATCGGAAGATTGCTGGTCATGATCAACACCACATTCGTGAAGTCGACCGTGCGACCTTGACCATCGGTCAGACGTCCATCGTCGAGCAACTGCAGCAGCACATTGAACACGTCGGCATGAGCCTTCTCGATCTCGTCGAGCAGCACAACCGAGTATGGACGGCGGCGGACGGCTTCGGTGAGCTGGCCACCCTCGTCGTAACCGACGTAACCAGGGGGCGCTCCGATCAGGCGACTAACGGAGTGTTTCTCCATGTACTCGCTCATGTCGATACGGACCATCGCTCGTTCGTCGTCGAAGAGGAAGTCGGCCAACGACCGAGCAAGCTCAGTCTTGCCAACACCGGTCGGGCCGAGGAACATGAACGAACCAATAGGACGGTTCGGGTCACTCAGACCAGCACGGCTCCGACGAATCGCATTAGCAACCTTGTCGACAGCTTCGTCTTGGCCAATGACACGTTCGTGCAGCACGTCTTCGAGCCGGATGAGCTTTTGCACCTCACCCTCCATGAGCCGAGACACGGGCACGCCTGTAATTCGACTCACGACTTCGGCGATGTCTTCTTCGTCGACCTCTTCTTTGAGCATCTTGCGATCCTTCTGGAGATCGTCAAGTAGCAGGGTCGCCACCTTGATATCGCGTTCGATATCAGGTGTGCGCCCGTAACGGAGTTCGCTAGCCCCAGCAAGATCACCGGAACGCTCGAGGTTCTCGGTTTCAATCTTCACCGCCTCGAGTTCCTCCTTGAGATCTCGAATCGACGTGATGGCGTCTTTTTCACCCTGCCAATGCGCCTGCATGCCAGTCAGGTCTTCATTCAGATTCGCAAGTTCTTCGTCGAGAGACGCAAGCCGCTCACCCGACGCCTTGTCGGTCTCTTTGGCGAGTGCGACTCGTTCAATTTCGAGCTGACGGATACGACGATCGACCTGATCGATTTCATCGGGCATCGAATCGATCTCAATACGTAGCTTGGAGCCGGCCTCGTCCATGAGGTCAATGGCTTTGTCGGGCAAGAAACGGCCGGTGAGGTAACGGTCGCTCAGGATGCCTGCAGCCACCAGGGCAGCATCTTGAATACGAATGCCGTGGTGGACTTCGTACTTCTCTTTCAGGCCTCGCAAGATGGCAATGGTGGCTTCGACCGACGGCTCCTCGACCAACACCTGCTGGAATCGACGTTCGAGCGCTGAGTCTTTTTCCACGTACTTGCGGTATTCGTCGAGCGTGGTTGCACCAATCATGCGCAGCTCACCTCGGGCAAGCATTGGCTTGAGCATGTTGCTGGCATCCATGGCGCCTTCGGCACCACCAGCGCCAACAACCGTGTGCATCTCATCGATAAAGGTGATCACTTGGCCTTCGGCGTCGACGATCTCCTTGAGCACGGATTGCAGCCGTTCTTCGAACTCACCGCGGTACTTAGCCCCTGCCAACATTGCGGCCAGATCCAGTGAAATGACTCGTTTGTTCTTGAGGCCCTCGGGCACGTCGCCTTCGACGATACGGCGAGCGAGACCTTCGACGATGGCGGTCTTTCCAACACCGGGTTCACCAATAAGTACCGGATTGTTCTTCGTCCGGCGGCTGAGCACCTGGATCGTGCGCCGGATTTCCTCGTCGCGACCGATGACCGGATCAAGCTTTCCTTCGGCCGCGATCTTGGTCAGATCAGTGCCGTACTTCTCAAGCGACTGGTACGTGTCTTCGGGGTTCTGACTGGTAACCCGCTGGCTGCCACGGACCTCGGACAACGCTTGCAGCAGCACCTTGGTCTCGACGTCGAG
>Ga0206129_10006979_pt1 | contig 11285 bp, 17 predicted proteins | sample Helgoland_Spring_8_FD_148616 | JGI IMG/M metagenome (GOLD analysis project Ga0206129, IMG submission 148616) | Pelagic subsurface seawater microbial communities from Kabeltonne, Helgoland, North Sea - Helgoland_Spring_Bloom_20160502_2 | ecosystem: Environmental > Aquatic > Marine > Epipelagic ...
AAAGACGCTTTCCTCATGGGTCTGTGGCAAGCGCTTGCGTTGATCCCCGGCACGTCCCGCTCTGGCATTACGATCACAGCGAGTCGCTATCTCGGCTACGCGCGCGAGGATGCGGCCAAGCTGGCCATGCTCATGTCCATCCCCACGATCCTCGCCTCAGGTACATTGCTTGGTTTGGAAGTCGCGCGTGATGCTGATGCTGCTTCGGCACGTGATGGGGCGATTGCAGCGGCATTTGCATTTGTGGCCGCATTGTTGGCGCTGAGCTTGATGATGCGTTTACTGAAATCGGTGAGCTTCACGCCTTACGTGATTTATCGTGTGATCTTGGGAATTGTGCTAATTTGGATTGGATATAGCGCCTAAACCAACCCAGCGCGTTTCGCGAAGGGATCGCGTGTGGAATCTTGGTGCCACTCGTATTCACAGCCCAGCGCCAAACGTTCTGCTATTTCGAGACCAAACAAACCCGTCATCACAGCGAGCGCCATATCCATACCCGCAGAAACACCAGATGATGTGAAGAGTTTTCCATCCTCGACCCAGCGCACCTCTTTTACCCAATCAATCTTGGGGGCGAGGTGTATTGTGCTCGTGAAATCCATTTTGTTCGTCGTTACGCGGCGGCCATAAAGGACACCAGCCATGCCAAGCAGCACCGTGCCCGTACAAACCCCCACTACCGCTTCCGCATTAGCAGAAGCGTCGCGAATCCACTGAATGAATTCTTCGCCTTTCCCTCAATCAGCGCGAAATCACCACCGGGTATGAAGAGCAGATCGTAGTCACTCTTTTCAGAGAAACACTTGTCCACGCAGATACGCTGCCCATGGCAGCTCGCTACGGGATCAAGCCCTTTTGCGACGATTATGATCTCTGTCTCTTAGCCATAGCCATAGCCATAGCCATAGCCATAGCCATAGCCACCGAGCATCTCAATAGGCCCAAAGTAATCAAGCGCTTCAAAGCCAGGAAAAACCAGCGCGGCAAGCATTCTCATCAGCGGCTCTTAGCCACGCAAGTTCTTGGCTGAATCCTTGATCGCCGCGTACTGACCCGACGGGCGGAAACGCCAGAGATAGTCGGGCAGCACCGCTTCCATCGCAGTTGGCGTAATGCCTAACTCTGCAAAACCCTTGGCGTCGTCAGCCACAACATTATCCAGGCAAAGGTTCTTCACCTGATCCCGTGTCGCTGCAGGGTTCTTCACAAGGCCAAGCGTAATCGTTTCAAGCAAATCAAACGCCCACGCCATCACACGTGCAATTGGGAAAGGCACATTCAGGATCAATTTGCGGCGCTGGATCACACCGAGCATCGTTTGCAAAAGCTCACGGAATGTATTCACGTCAGGGCCGCCAACCTCATAGATTCCATGCGCCTCGCCTAGCACGCCTTTGACAGCCGCAGCGGCAACATCATCGACATAGGCTGGCTGGAACTTCGTCTCGGCACCGATTGCAGGCACGATCGGGCCCATACGCGCCATGGAAGCGAAGCGATTGAAGAACTTGTCCTCTGCTCCAAACATGATTGAGGGGCGCAGGATCATCACGTTTGGCATATGCGCGAGCACATTTGCCTCACCTAGCGCTTTGGTGCGGGCATAATCACTTTCAGCCTCTGCATCCGCACCAATCGCGGAAATCTGCACCATCGTGTCGATCCCAGCTGCGGCAGCTTCGCGCGCAATGCGGCCTGCACCTTCGGCCTGGACCGCATCAAACTTGTTCTTACCGTTTTGCGTCAAAATACCAACGCAGTTCACAACCGCGTCAGCACCGTGCAAAGCTGCCGCAACAGAGGCATCATCGCGAATGTTACACAGGACTGGTTCAACTTGGCCAACCATACCGTAGGGTTTTACGAACATCGCTTCATTCGGGCGACGAACAGCAACGCGAACGCGCCAGCCTTCTTTCGCCATGCGGCGTACTATATAACGGCCTACAAAACCGGATCCACCGTAGATCGTGACAAGTTTGGCCATGCGCGTAATCCTTCGCCTCTTTGTTGCTGCAGATGTACCGAGCCGCGCGCGCGCAGGCAAGCCGCTTATGAGGCGCTTTTTTTTGCGTAAACGGCCTCGTTTTGGGCAAAACAGGGCCTATCGTTGAGTTATTCGCAAAAAAGAGCCCTGCGAATCTCGTTGACAGGAATGACGCCCAAGTCTACACGCGCCTCCGAAGGCACCTGCCCAGGTGGCGGAATTGGTAGACGCGCTAGCTTCAGGTGCTAGTATTGGCAACGATGTGGAGGTTCGAGTCCTCTCCTGGGCACCATTCTCCCCCACATTAGATTGGAAACGAGAATGACGAACACACTGTATCAAAACGACATCCCCGCTGATCTGGATCTTGGCCCAGTCGTTGCAATTGACTGCGAAACCATGGGTCTGCATCCTCATCGCGATCGCCTGTGCGTTATTCAAATGTCCGGCGGCGACGGCAACGCTCATTTGGTACAAGTGGTAAAAGGTCAAACCGAAGCCCCCAATCTGTGCAAGATGCTTACAGATCCAAATGTTCTGAAGCTTTTCCACTTTGGTCGCTTTGATATTGCGGCGATGCAAAACGCGTTTGGCGCAGTAACAGCGCCTGTCTATTGCACCAAGATCGCAAGCAAATTGATCCGCACCTACACGGACCGACATGGTCTTAAGAACCTGCTGCAAGAACTGCTGAACATCGACATCTCCAAACAGCAACAATCCAGCGATTGGGGATCCACCAAACTGACCAATGCACAACTTGAATATGCGGCGAGCGACGTTCTTTATCTGCATCGCCTGCGCACAGAGTTGAACAAGCGTCTGATCCGCGAAAATCGTATGGTGATTGCACAAGCTTGTTTCGACTTTCTACCCATGCGCGCAAACCTTGATCTTGAAGGTTGGCCAGAACAGGACATCTTTTCTCACTAATGACTAATGCATCCAAATTTCTGGACACCGCGCGCCGTGTAATCCGTATCGAAGCCGATGCATTAGCGCTGCTTGCCAATGAGGTTGGCTCGCCGTTTGGGCAGGCTGTTCAAATGATCCTCGACGCCCCGGGGCGCATTATTGTTTGTGGCATGGGCAAATCCGGTCATGTTGCCCGCAAGATTGCCGCAACCTTTGCGAGCACAGGCACACCCGCGCATTTCGTGCATCCCGCAGAAGCGAGCCATGGCGATCTTGGCATGATGGCCAAAGGAGATGTGGCTTTGGTTCTGTCTAATTCAGGTGAAACGCCAGAGCTCGCGGACGTCATCGCGCACACCCGTCGCTTTGGCATCCCAATGATTGGCGTGGCAAGTAAAGCGACATCAACGCTACTGACACAGTCAGACGTGGCCATTGTCCTACCTGCCGCTAAAGAGGCCTGTGGTACAGGCGTTGTGCCGACCACATCAACAACAATGACCTTAGCGCTGGGCGATGCGATGGCCGTTGCTTTGATGGAGCATCGTGATTTTACACCCGCCAATTTCCGTGATTTCCACCCTGGCGGAAAATTGGGCGCGCGTCTCTCCAAGGTCGGCGATTTGATGCATGCAGGTGACGCCTTACCCTTGGTCGCAACGAATACGTCTATGGGTGATGTTTTACTAGAGATCAGCCAAAAAGGCTTTGGCGTCGTTGGTGTCGTCGATACCGCACGCCAATTGCAAGGTATCATCACAGATGGCGACCTGCGCCGTCATATGGACGGCTTGCTAAATCTAAGTGCCGAGGACGTGCAGACCAATGGCCCGACAACTGTTCAGGCGGGTGCGCTAGCAGAAGAAGCGCTTGGTATTATGAACGCGCGCAAGATCACATGTTTGTTCGTCACGGATCAATCGGGCAGCGTTGAAGGTCTTTTGCATATTCATGATTGTTTGCGCGCAGGTCTTGGCTAAGGCATGGCGATTGGCGATCACGCATACACGCGCGTCATTCGCGGCCTGAAAATCACGCTGCCCTTAGTGGCTTTGGTTCTGCTGTCGACCATGTTTTTGCTATCCAAAAAGGTAGATCCAACCGCGGCAATCGCCCTGTCTGATCTTGCGTTCCGCGCCAAGATCGACCGCTCACAGCTGAGCAACCCAAGCTACGACGGCACGACGGGAAGTGGCGAAAGCATGAATGTCACAGCCCAATCCGCACGCCCTGATCCAGAAATTGAGGGCAAGACCTATGGTCAACTGGTCAATGCAAATATCACCCTCGAAAACGGTGAGGTAATGACCGTCACGGCTGACACAAGCGTGGTCGATGAGACCCAAGACTTGGCGACCCTGCATGGTAACGTACATATTATCACGACAGACGGGTATAATTTCAAGACCATCCAACTAACCTCCCTTATTTCAAAGTTTGAGGGCGAATCTGCTGGGACCGTCGCTGGTTTTGGCCCCCCTGGAAGGCTAGATGCCGGCAAAATGTTCGTGCGCACGGATGATGATACAGGAAATTTACATTTGCTTTTTACCCAAGGCGTGCATTTGGTGTATACCAAACCAAAAGAAGAATAGGCGAGCATTGTGATGTTGATGAAATCATACCCAATTCTAAGCGCTGTGGTGCTTGGCCTCGCGCTCTCATTTGGCGGCTTTGTTCATGCGCAAGACACAGACGCCGATCCCGCAGAGGGCGGCACGACAATAGCCTTTGGGGATCGCAAGCAAGACACGGATGCGCCGATTGATGTCACATCTGAGCGGCTCGCGGTGGATGAAAACGCAAACACCGCGCTCTTCACGGGCGATGTTGTGGTGATCCAAGATACGATGACGCTTTATGCACCTTGGGTGAAGGTCTTTTACAAAGAAGATCAAAGCGGGATTTCCCACCTCAAAGCCAAAGATGGCGTCACTTTGATTCAGAACGAAGAAGCCGCAGAAGGCGAGACAGCTGAATATGATCTCGAAGAAGAGATCATCGTTATGAATGGCGATGTATTAGTGACACAAAAGCTAAGCGCGATTGCATCTGACAAAATGACTGTGAGGTTGGATGACGGTACAGCCCTGATGACAGGCCGCGTGAAATCCTTGCTACGCACCAACACGAATTCGAAAAAGGGCGGCGAATGAAGCGGGCTGATCTGCAAGTGACCGAAGGCAGCTCTGGCCTGCGCATCGTAAACTTGCGAAAAAGCTATAAGAAAAAAGTGGTGATCCGCGACGTTTCGATGACGCTTGATCGCGGCGAAGTCATTGCGCTTTTGGGGCCGAATGGCTCTGGCAAAACCACCAGCTTTTACGCGATTGCAGGTCTTGTTTATCCTGAGGGTGGCTCTGTCACGATTGACGGTCGCGTTGTGACCAACCTTCCGATGTATCGCCGCGCTAAACTTGGGATCGGCTATCTCCCCCAAGAAATGTCAATTTTTCGCGGTATGAACGTGCAAGACAACATCGCTTCGATTCTCGATATTTCAGTGAAAGATCGCCAGAAACGTCGTGAACGACTTGAAGAACTTCTCTCTGAATTCTCCATCGAACATCTACGCAGTGCGCCTGCGCTTGCCCTTTCAGGGGGTGAACGCCGCCGTGTCGAAATCGCGCGCTGTTTGGCTGCTGATCCGAAATATCTGCTGTTGGATGAACCTTTTGCTGGCGTTGATCCTATTTCCGTTGGTGACATCCGTCACCTTGTCGCAGATCTAAAGAAGCGCGGCATCGGTGTGCTGATAACAGATCATAACGTACGGGAAACATTGGAAATTGTGGATCGTGCTTATATTTTACACGACGGTCAAGTTTTGATGTCCGGCACACCTGAAGAAGTGGTGGAAAACGAAAATGTGCGCCGCGTTTATCTTGGCGACAAATTCAAAATTTCCTGAAAATTCAAATTACTTTCCCGCGCATACCTGCCAGAATTGATTGACACAGAGGCCCTTCGTGTCGTCAGATAGGGTATGACGTTTTGCAAGATTACGCATCTTCATCTGCTTCGTGTCCCTACCGGGGCGGGCGTCCTGCAATCTGCAAAAATATCATTCTCTGTCTGCCAACCCTGACAACAGGACCGCGTTCTCCCGTCGGAGCAGCGCGTTGGCACCAATCAATGAAGGAGACAGGATGCGTTACCAAATCAGTGGCAAACAGATCGATATCGGCGAAGCGCTGCAAACTCACGTAAAGGTCGAATTAGGCGATATTTTAGATAAATACGCCCAGCGCCCGACAGATGCAAATGTCATCTTTTCTAAAAGCGCCCATGAATTCGTATGTGAAACAGTCGTTCATCTATCCACTGGGTTAACCGCCTCTGCGCGCGCCCATGCTACTGAAATATATGCAGCTTTTGACAGTTGCTGCGCGAAAATGGACAAACAGCTTAGACGGTACAAACGTCGTCTTAAGGATCATCACAAAGATCGCACAGACCCAGTTGAATTAATTGGCGCATCCTCGTATATCCTCGAACGAGAACATGAAGAGCCAGAATCGGAGCCCGATTCATTGCAGCCCGTGATCGTCGCAGAGATGGAAACCAGCATTCCAACCCTCACTGTAGGCGAAGCCGTGATGCATATGGAATTGAGCAGCGCGCCGGTTCTTGTGTTTAAGAACGTAGGCAGTAAGAGCGTGAACGTCGTTTATCGTCGGGATGACGGGAACATTGGCTGGATCGACCCGAAGTAACGCAGCTATCCGAGGTAGGTGCAGCAAGGCATATGTAAATGGATATTCTTGGTCTTTTGAAGCCAAACGCTGTGAAAGCGGTGTCGACGGTCTCTAGCAAAAAGATGCTGTTGCATGCTTTGGCGGATCTTTCGGCGCAGGTTCACGACCTTGATGCCGAAACCACTTTACGTGCCTTGCAAGATCGCGAAACGCTGGGGCCGACAGGTGTTGGCCACGGCGTTGCCCTGCCACATGCGCGCCTTGCGGGTCTGGACGAAGTGAAGGCCATTTTCATTCGTTTGGAAAAGCCTGTAGATTTTGGTGCTGTCGATCGCCAGCCTGTTGATCTATTTTTCTGCCTGTTTGCGCCAGAAGATGCGGGCGTTGAGCATCTCAAGGCGCTCGCTTTGGTTTCTCGCACAATGCGTGATGCTGGCATCTGTGCAAAGCTTCGTGCGAATACAGAGCAGGACACGCTCTACACAATCATTACAGAAACACAGCGCCTTCAAGCCGCTTAACTCGTTCCTGTATTTTCAAGAACGAGCTCTTTGTAGAGCGCTCTGATCCGTGCTGTGACTGGTCTATCACCTGTTCCAATGATCTTACCGTCAATCTCATCAACGGGGGTTTGCGCACCAAAGGTGCCTGTCAAAAACGCCTCATCAGCACCATAAGCATCAACGAGCGAATAGTTCCGCTCGTGCACCTCAATCCCATTAGCACGGCACAAGTCGATCACCTTCTGACGGGTCACACCATTCATGCAATAGTCCCCTGTCGACGTCCAAACCGCCCCTTTGCGGACGATAAAAAAATTGCAAGCGTTGGTCGTGTTCACAAACCCATAAGGATCAAGCATGAGGCCTTCGTCCGCACCCGCCTGCTCTGCTTGCAAGCAGGCGATCACGCAATTCAATTTCGAATGACTATTGTACTTGGCGTCTTGGCTCATCGGAAAACCGCGCACTTGCGGCACTGTTGCAAGGCGAATGCCTTGGCTTTGCAACGCCTCCACAGGCTTTGAGTGCTCCATGATGACAACCAAAGTCGGACCCGTGCGACTGAGCGACGGATGTTGAAATGGTTTCACCTTCACACCTCGCGTCAGCATCAATCGACAATGCACATCCGTGATCATCCCGTTAGCTTCAGCCGTCTTGCTAAGCGCGTTCAAAATTCCTGCTCGATCCATTCCAACGTCAAGCGACACAGCTTTGCAACTCTCAAAAAAGCGATCCATGTGTTCGTCGAAAAATGCCCACACCCCATTATAGAGCCGCATGCCTTCCCACATCCCATCGCCCAACATGAACCCGCTGTCATAGACGGACACCTTCGCCTGGTCGCGGTGCACAAGGTCGCCATCTACATAGATCTTGATATCGCGATTACGATCATCGTCTTCAGCATCATGGGTGGTGTGAGTGTCGGTGCTCATTTCGGATCTAGCTCCAACTATCAAAACTGAACATCAAATAGTCGCACTGGTAAGCATCCTGTACTGCGCTTTCAACTTCTTCATCATAGATGTCCTCAAGCGCAAAAAAACGCAAGTGCAGGCGTTTCCAAATCTGGGGCGGGCAAAGCGTCGCAGCCAGCGGAAATTGCAAGGATCGGAGGCATCTCAGCAAGCTGGTTTTCACGCGGAGGCATATCGGGATGCGCGAACTCAGCCATGTTAGAAATCGCCTGCGCCTGGTCACACCAATGCGCGTCCACACGGATCGCAGTTGGTCAGAAATAATCATCTTCACGAACTGAGCAAAGGCAATAACGGCCTCGCGGTGCGCTGCAAGGTCCAATTTTCATTCGGTTCTTGACCCCGAATTGGCAGTTTGTGAAAGCGGCGCAGCGTGTTGCGGATCTTATTGTAGCTCCCCGGCCCTGTGGTCAGGATCTTGGAGTAGAACCCATCATGCAAACGCAACGCAGGATGGCGCTCAACAGTAAAGGTGCAGTGCCCAAGATAACCACGCTTCCATTGGCGTAGGGACTTTTGGTTGAACTCCGCCTGCAGCGCATCGAGTCCGCTATCATCAACCGCAGCGAGCCAATTTCTCACAGCCACCTCAGGCCCAGACCTGATCGGCATAAACAAAAGCGGCGCGTGAGGCGCAGCGATATAGCATGGCCCGACAGGTCCACGACGCGGCTCAAAATTGGGGGTGCGCGTCAGGTTAAAGTGATAAATGCGCGACAGGCCTTTTTCGAGCGCGTCCGCGTTCACAACCATATCTTCCAGCGCCACAGGATTTTGCGGCTTCAATGAATCATTAAGCCCATCAAGACGACCATCCACGCCTAGAAAACTGGCGAGACCGTTCATCACATCAAGGTTCTGCAAATCCTCATACGCCACATAAAACGCGGTCTGCGCCTGCAAACGGTTGAGAAGGGTCACTTGAAACGCTTGCAAACCTTTTAAATGAATTTCGAATTCTGCTGCGTAAACGTCGCTTTCGCATCGCGGCGACGCTTCACATTGGTTAGCTTCCATTGCCTCGTTTCCTGCGCGATGTTCCAAGACACGTAGCTTTCTAAAGGGTTGCGTGTGAGGATAACTTTCGCGCGTCTCGGGTCATCCAAAGCAATATCAAGCACGCGTGGATCATAATCATGGAAATAGCGAAAGCCCCCATCCCATCAGAAAACTTCTTGATAGTTTCAATCAGCTGAACAAGGCTATCTTCCCGCATCTCTCGCGTAGCGCCCAAGTTTCTGTCTTGTTCGGGTAGCCAATGAAATGCGGATTAACCGCTCCGCCATGACACGTGACTCCCTCAATCGCATTTAGATTTGCTTCCAGAAAATTTGAGCCTGTGCGCATCTCAGCAAACACAATGAAGGAGTCAAAATCAGCACTCATATCTTACTTCACCAAATAGTGTTTGCGTGGCTTATCAGGTTGAACAGTTGGGCCATCATGGATTGGGAAATCACCCATCAAATGTGGATGCATGCCTTGGTTCTGAAGGAACTGACCAAACCCTTTCAGATCGGCCATTTTTGTCGCTTTGGACAAGCCATGTTGTGGCGTGTTTCCAATCTCGTCGATGATGGTTTGCAAAGGCTCCATCGGAGCTTTCAATAGACTTGGCCATGGTCCAAATACGAATGCATGATGGCGATGGGCTTGTGTTTGGCAAGGACTTCGTCGATGCGCGCGTGATCCAACAGATCACCACGTTCAAATGGGCCGAATTTGATCACCTCTTCCCAACCTGTGGAAAGATTGTCGAAGCACACCGGAATGTACCCAGCTTTGGGTAGTGCTTTGCAGGCGTGTGTGCCGATATATCCGGCCCCACCTGCGACTAATACGCAATCCAATCCCGTCTCTCCCGTTTGATCAAGTTACTGCGCTACGCGTTCTGTTGCCATGATACCTGTCAAATAGCCATGCAGGTCGTCGCGTAAATCATCGCGTGACAGACCAAACGAAACTGTCGCCTGCAAAAAGCCCGACTTGGACCCGCAATCGAAACGCTGGCCACGGAAACGATATCCATAAACACCACGATCCGAGCCAATCTCTTGCGCAATCGCATCGGTTAGTTGGATTTCACCACCTGCACCAGATTTGATCTTGTTGAGGTTCTTCAAAACATGAGGCGACAGAATATAGCGACCAATAACGGCTAGGTTCGACGGCTCTGTCCCGGGCGCTGGCTTTTCCACCATGCCTTTGACGGACACCATTGATCCCATATCTTCTTCGACATCGAGAACACCGTAGGACGATGCCTTTTCTGGCGGGACTTCCACGTCGCAACCATGTTACCACCGGTTTCTTCATAGGCTTCAACCATTTGCTGCAAGCAAGGTTTTTCCGCCGCAATTACATCGTCAGGCAAGATTACCACAAAAGGCTCATTCCCGATCAAACGACGCGCACACCAGACCGCGTGTCCAAGGCCCAGCGCCTTGTGTTGGCGCATGTAGGCGATTGTACCACTGTCCATGTTGGTCGATTTTAAGATTTCAAGAAGATCTTCTTTTCCCTTCTTGCGAAGTTCATTTTCCAGCTGTGGGGAGTGATCAAAGTAATCCTCAAGCGCACCTTTGCCACGCGAGGTAACAAAAATGAATTCCTTGATGCCAGCGGCGCGTGCTTCATCAATTGCGTACTGAATAAGAGGGCGATCAACGAGCGTCATGATTTCTTTAGGAATAGACTTTGTCGCTGGTAAAAACCGCGTACCTAACCCGGCGACAGGAAAGATAGCTTTCGTTACTTTGTTACGCATACTGACGTCCCCAGTGTTAATTCATTACCATTTTCACATCCACTAAATGCGAATTGGGTTCTAAACATGTCAAAAATCGAATTTCGAGTGTATTGTTTCAAAACTTTCATCCCCACGTTGGTTTTGCAAGGAAACCACGCGCCATAGCAAGGCGCTTGATCTCTTTCGCAGTTCTTTTTCTCCGTTTGTTCAATAAAAACCTCGGTCCGTAGCGTATACTGCACCCAAAAAGCCCGCCCGAGTGCACCCAAACTCCACCTTTAGTAAAGTGTATTTTATGTGCTCTCGCAGAGGTTGAAACAATGAAAGCAGAGGCACGACCACCTTCTTTCACAGTAGTCTCTGCGTCGGTCAGTACGCGTCGTGACTCCGATCGTTTGCCCGCAAGGACAGCATGATCACTTGAAGGACAGCGCTCCATCGGTTGGAATC
>Ga0206129_10006981_pt1 | contig 11280 bp, 10 predicted proteins | sample Helgoland_Spring_8_FD_148616 | JGI IMG/M metagenome (GOLD analysis project Ga0206129, IMG submission 148616) | Pelagic subsurface seawater microbial communities from Kabeltonne, Helgoland, North Sea - Helgoland_Spring_Bloom_20160502_2 | ecosystem: Environmental > Aquatic > Marine > Epipelagic ...
ATGCGCTCGCTGCAGGACAAAGATACGACTTTCACCGTTGCTCGTCGCCTTTTAGGAGTAGAGCTCCGTGGCAACAAGCTGGAAGCCCGGATTGGGACCGATTACAGTGATCATTCCGACATTCAAAAGTATGATCAGGTTGTAGTGAATTATGGTACTTTGCCTCTGGACGAACTATATTTTGATCTCAAGAATTTGAGCTCGAATGGTGGCGCTGTGGACCATGACGCTTTAGTAAACGGTCACCAGCAAAATATTATGAAAAACTCAGGCGGTGAATTTCAGTTATTCCGGATTGGCGATGCGGTATCTGCACGAAACACCCATGCCGCGATTTATGACGCTCTGCGCTTACTTAAGGACATTTAGGCCAAAGCATCACACAAACATAAGTCTGTATTTAACTGAAATATCCTCAGAAAAAAAGGGTTTACCCTCTTTCCACTCGCACATTTTTACATAAATATTTTATCAAAAAGTTATGATTAAATTGACAGTATCGCTATAACTTCCTGCACGAACGTTCTGGCGTGGTGGTATGCGTCCATAAACAACATGATTTACACTCGCTCCTATACCACTGCCACTTAGTGTAGCTCCACCAGTAGTACTATCTTCCCAAACAAATTTGCGGTTAGCGGCAGTATAGAGATTATACTTGAGCGCATGGGTGCCACTTCTCATGCCACGCTGTTCATAGCTTCCATTGCCTGCACTTAGTCCTATGGTATAGCCAACGCCGCTAGGGCAGTTCACATCAATGTTGCCTGTGCTGTCAGATGCGGCATTGTTGAACACATCATAACTCCCAAAGTTTACACCTATAATATTTATTGTGCATGCGCGGCTCTGCTGACCCATAAACACGAACACTATTGCTATGATCCAAGGCAATAGCCAATTGCGTTTACTTGTGCATGCAAGGTTAATTATCCCACTCATGCAAGCTCTTTGACAAGTTTGATATAAGCAGAATTTTAAGCAGATAAATACATTCATGGCTCTACCCCTACGCATATATAAGTCCCAAGGTGCGGCAGTGGGTCAGTCGTTTCTGGGAAAGGCAAAGCAAACTCGCAACTTTGCTCTCTCCAGGTAGCTCTCAACCAATTTTCTGCCTCCAGTCCAGTCAAATAAACTTCACCCCTCATACCAGTGGGAAATAATTCGTTTTCTAAAGTGTTCTCTCCAATAATTTCTACCTGTGCGCCTGCTGGCAAAGGTTTGCCGTTTTCGAGCACCACAGCAAGCAATGCCCCGCGTGAGTGCTTAATCGGAAACTTCAGCAACATGCCACTGCGAAAATATGGTACGGCGTTAAGCTCCACTGCATCAATCTGTGCATCAAGCGGCAAGTCAGCCTGCTCAATGCGTATCAAGTTTTTTTCGTATGCTCGCAATCCTGGAAGTAACGCTTTACCCTTGGCGTCGGTGTGTCCTACCAATTGGTTTTCAGCGTAAATGCCTACGTCAGAATAGCCAGGCACATGCACCACTGCAAAACTGTCCTTGATACTTCGACTTAAGAAAGCGCTACCCCCGAGGAAAGCCACGCCACCTCTTGCGCTTCCACGAAAGGTAGTTTTACCTTGGGATTGCCCTGTCACTATGGAATAGTTACCAACCTCATTTTGCAGGTCGAATACTGCCTCACGGCGTTTTGAGGCGCCCACATCTGTAACTAATCGGTAACCAACACCATTTCCTTTTGACTTACTGCGGCTCACCTCTAAATTTACCTGCCCACGTCCATGCTTCACTGACGTGCTTAAATTGGCTTTAGTTCGTTTACCTAAAGGCACAGAAAAATTCAGGCTGAGAGCCATTTCTGCATCCCCATTAATAGATACTCTGAGCTTGCCTAACTTTCCTACTTTCCTTACATAACTCGCAGCTAGTTTGTTTACCTTCCGGTCAATATAGATTTGTTGCTCGAAGCCTCCTTCGAAGCTGCTAAAGTCGTTAGCCACTAAATTGACAAATATCTTGTTTATCTGTTGAGGTATAAGTTCTTCAGATTTCTGGCCTAACTTCTTGAATCTCTGATTAGTGAGCTGGGTGTTCGCTACAAAACTTAGGTTACGGCTCTTACGGTTGAAACCAAGCGCCAATAATCCACCCACTCCATTTTTACTGTTACTCATGGCAAAAGATCCAGAAGCTACACCAACGCCTGGCCACAAGAACACGCCGCCCAGCCCAATGGCCTGCTGATTGCTGAGAAGCTCAGCGTGGATCTCGCCAGTAAACTGCTCTGTGATACCCATGCGGTGCGTACCTACTGCTAATGGGCGGCCATAATTGCTGCTTTCGACACCAAAATTCCTACGCTCAAATCCTAATTCATAAGAATAATCTTGTAAGCCCTGTTTCAAAAGGTGGGGACTAGTATAGTAGGATTGGGTGATGATCTGTTCACGACCCAAGATGTCACGAACAACCAAACGTGCATCCCCTTGGCCAGTCATTACAGGGAGGTCTTGTATAGTGAAAGGCCCACTGGGCACTTCACGGCTCATGCGCCAAATATCATCTACGTAAAAATCCACCGTGGATGGTAGCGTCGCCTCGCCAGAGATCTTTGGTAAAGGGAAAGTATTTAATTCAGGCTGGATTGAGAAATTGGATCCCCACTGCAAGCCCCCATAACGCACCGTCCCGCCCCAGCTACTTGCACCACTGATCGCATCCCCGAAACGAAGGCTAGTGAGCTTCATCGGGTGGTCGCGTGACCAAATTGAATTAAGCCGAGTGGCACTAGCTTGCCCACCAAGGTCATTCACTAAAATACTAGTTTGGGTCGCACCCCAGCCGCCGAATCCGCCCACCTCCAACAATCCGCTAGCCTCTATTTGCTCTTGCGCATGATGGGCAGTCAAATCATAATTAAAAAAGCCACCAGGAGACGGTAGCATGGGTTCAATGTAGTTGCTCATTTCTCCGTTTAATATAGTGGAATCAAATAATTTTGAGGGCGCTTGAACCATCAGTGCTTGAGTGGATTCATCAAATTTATACGATAGACCAGCTAGCGCATCTATTGCGTAGAAATCTTCCCCATAATGGTTAATGGGGGCAGCAACAGGTAAACTCAAACGCCATTGCCGTAAATCCTTAGACGCAGCAAACATTTGATCTTTGCTGCGCAATAAAACCACAATGCCCATCGATTGCTGGTTGATAATCACCTCCATAAAAACTTCATCTGTAGCATGCATTGTGTCTTCAGCCTGCATTTTAGATGGAGTTAATAACAGAAATGCGAGCAGAATAAGGCCTGTATTAAGATATTTGCTCGCATTAATCTTAAAAAAAACAACCCTTACCTGGTACACATCAAGGTACAATCTTGATTTTAACCTCAATATTATCTGCATCTGTTTGCGCAATAAGCTTTAAGTTGGTGCCCAATGATGGAGCCGGGTTTTCAGAATTAACTGGCAAGAGCCAGTCATGGCTCTGGCCAGGTAGAACATATACGGAAGTCTGTTGGGTTACCCAAGGTTGTAATTTATCGAGTAATGACAATTTGAAATTTTTAATTTGGATGTGTGCGTTACCATTGTTCCTAAGGCTGAGCTTGAGGGCACCTTGTGGGGTTTGGGCCAACTGCCAACGTAACGCTGGTTTAGTTTCGACCTTGGGCAAAATAAACACTGGTAAGCTGATGCGCATCATCATATACGCCCCCTGAAAATCAGGACTGACCGGAGGCGGCAATTGCTGAAGGAACAGACGATAACTCAGCTCGCGCTCCATGTCAGGCGCTCGGCGCAATCCAACTCGGATCAACTGTGAGCCGCCAGGCGGCAGTGTGATAATGGGTGGGTTGGCCAGCAGATCGCGAGTGGCTGTAAAAATGTCCTCACCCTCTTGCTGTGACCAATTCATCAATTCCAATTGCATCGACATCGGCTCAGTGCCAGGGTTCGTTACGGTGAGAGCGCTCACCTTCTGGTTAGCAGATAATGTCACACGCACCGGGGTAACCCCGATAGCGCCAGCGTTGAGGACATTAATACCAGTCAATGCAAAAAACAGGCCACAAGTGGCCTGTTTAAGTATTTTCTTCAGCATCAGTAAGTAACTGTGAGTGTTACTGTATCTTGATAAGCACCATCAGGCACAACTTGCCCTGCGTCTAATCTAGCAAATCCCACTATGGACTTAGTTATACCTGTTCCAGTATGAAGATTACCGCCAGTGTCAACACCTGCACCCCATATAGTTGTACGGCCTATGTTCTTGTAAAGGTTATATTTTAATCTACTTGAACCGTTTGCCATCTGACGAACAGGTGTTACTGTACCACTATCTGCGACTGCAGCTAATCCTGGATTTATATTCATTGTCCCTTTAGTATCTAAACTGCAAAGCGCTGATACACTGAAATCAACATCTTTGTGTGTCGTTGCATTAGCAAGAATGCCATCATAAGCCCCAAAATCTAGTGTGTCTTCAATGGTTACTAAACAGGCTTCTCCAACAGTTGCCGTAACTTTCATTTCTTCAGCAGCCGCACAAATACTAGCCGAGCCAACTAGAACACCAGCAGCAATTGTTAGTTTAAGATTACGTTGGTTAAATTTTATATTCATAATTTTTTCCTTTTTTTAAAATGCAGTTTTCTGCAATGGATAGGAGCAACCATCCACATAAATTTATTTCTATCACTACCGGCAATCTCTAGCTTGAGGTAGTAGGATAGAATTCAAAAAAAAAGTACAGACATAAGCCTACTTAAGTATATACTTCTATACTTAAGTAGAGTGTAATAAAGTTTAATAGCAGCAAAGACCTATAACTAAACACTGGTCATTCAGTGGAATGACAAAATTATTTTGGTCGGCACTTACTTATTAAATCAGGGGAACCCTTTAATTGCGTACAACAAAAGCAAAGAGTCAAATTGATCAATTTCAGTGGTATTTTGGAGATAAATTTGTTTAATAAAATCAATGAGTTATGAAAACAAACTTCATCCAAAGCGCTCTGAAACGAGCGATCGTATCAGCCATAACGTTCTGGCTCACTATGCTTGACACCCAATCTCACGCTGACACGGGCACTTCGATCATGAACGTTAGCGCAACAGTTAGACATTCCTGCTCAATAGACACCACCCCAATGGCGTTTGGAACCTATGATGGTGTTATCGCCAACGCATCGACCACGCTTAATGCCACGGCTACGATAATTTCAACCTGCACCTCTGGCGCAGCAGCCCAGATCACAATGAATGCGGGTGCTTACGAAGGATCAGGTTCAACTGATGTGCCAGTTCGCCGAATGACGGCTGGAGCAAGTGAGTATCTAGTCTATCAAGTTTATTCAGATGTCACTCGCGAAACTGTTTGGGGGAATACAGTCCCCACAGGCATTGTGACTAATGGAACTGGCAGCCCTCAAACCCATAAAGTGTATGGCAGTATCCCATCAGCACAATTAGTGCCCGAGGGGGATTATAGTGATCAGATCATCGTTACAATTACTTACTGATGCTGTTAAGAACATTCAGGCTATTTGCTTTTCGATGAACTAGACAGATACGGACACACGCCTTAATAGGTATCTAGATGTTAGATATATCCAAAGTATTGGCGAAAATTTTTTAAAACTATAAAAATATTATTGGTTATTAAATCTTATACTTTTTTAATCGATTTTTTCTTATCTTTATGGATTATAAAAACCCAAATCAGTGCAATAATAAACAAGGGCCTAGTTACACTAAATGCAGAAAAGTATGGCCTGTCAGTTAAGTGCATGAATCCAGAGAATAGTACTGCATTATCAATTGCGCTATTGAGCATATAAACTAACATAATTAAACAGACATACTTAAATCCAGAATTAAAATAAGCCGCGATGTTTAGGGATATAAGAAGTATAAAAAGCAATATACCTCTGGTGTTTAAGACAGATAAAAATCCTGTATCGAGGAAATTATTATTAATACCTTCAACGAGATTACCTTTTACTATAAAAAACAATACAATAAGTATTAGAGCGTATAAATTGATAAAACTGAATGTCAGTCTAAAAGTAGAGGATTGAACAACATAATTTTTATTAATTGAGTGCTCATCTGATGCATGCCCCAATATGGTTGAGAATTCAAGATCGTCTACATTTTTATTTTTCATACTACCAATCCACTGCCATAGGGCGGAATACGAGCTCAACACTCATCCATAACAAGCTGGCAATCATGATTGGACGAAGTGACTGTATCAGTGAAATTAGCTGACTTTCCGGGTATTTAATAATTTCTGATAAAACAAAATAATCATCAATGTATATGGCAACAGCCCATGCAGTTAATGCAACAGTAAAATACTTTGCATATTTAAAAAACCTAAATAGGATTATGGGATATGCCACCAAAGCTAATGCTATAATTGCCAAGCGAACAGTTGCAAGCTTCATAGTCAAGTTAACCTGTATAGTATTATCAAGTTCGAGCAAATATTCCGGAATAGTTGAATATGTATACAATGCAGAAAAACAAAAGGAGTAGGCTATGCTCATTGAAAACCAGAATAATTTAGAGACTTGAGGATTTTCAAACATATGTTTTTACTCGTAATACAATATTAATTTATAATACCTTGGTATATGTGGCTATTCTTTTTTGTAATTATACACAATATAAAAAATGTACAAATAATGTACAGATTTTCAAAATAGTCGAAATATTCTAAAGGAATTCTACAAAACAAAAATTTAAATAAATAGCCACACATTCTGACTACATCTATTTTATAATCAAAGATACATAATTACTAAATATTGCCTCCGACTGTTTCGCAATACCTTCAAGACTTCGAATGCGGTCAGTTAAATCTTTAATGGCATCTTTCCGGGCATCAACTTCTAGTTGAGCAAGTTGCTTCTCTAACAAGTCTTGACCAAACATAGCTGAGGCACCTTTCAATTTATGAACAGCCTCCGCCAGTGCATTATTATCTTTTCTAAAAAAATCCTGATCACACTGCTTTATAAACTGTTCAAGTTCTTCAAAAAATACCCAACCAACTCCCAAGGCTTTCTCACGACCAAGGGTTTCAAATAATTCCATTAGCACTGGTGAGAGTTCACCAATAGTTTCAAATGAAGAATCAGAAATAACATCTGAAATAATCTTTCCTAAAGCAGCTAAACGGATAGGCTTTGTAATATAACAATCCATACCAGCTTCTTTTGCTTCCACTCCAAACTCATCACTACCGTGCGCTGTTAGACCAGCGATATATGTTTTTGAATTCAATCCTCCACCTGAGCGAATTTTGTGTGTGGCCTCAATCCCACCGATGATTGGCATGTTAATATCCATGAAAATGATATCAAATATTTGTTTTTTAGCCAGGTCTAAAGTTTCCAATCCATTTGTTGCACTACTCACATTATGCCCCATCCCTTCAAGCATATCGCAAAGAACTTCTCTATTTGTAGTACTATCTTCAACGACAAGTACGTTAATTTTTTTAAAGTTCTCAATAGGAATATCTAATGCTTTAGGTTCAACAACATCAGTCTTAGCAACTTGCTTCAGCGGTAAGTTCAGAATAAACGTAGCTCCTTCATTGATATTACTTTCCACAATAATATCTCCACCCATTTGACGTGCAATCTTGCGAGAAATAGAAAGTCCCAATCCATCACCCCTGGATTGACGCTCATCACCAGATGAAATAGCCACAAAATCCTCAAAAATCTTTTCATGGTTTTCTGGTGCAATACCCAAACCAGTGTCAGTTATTGTGAATTGAAGTCTGGAAACATCTGCTTCATGACTACAGCTAATTACAAATTGGATACTTCCTTCATCCGTAAACTTGATCGAATTTCCCAATAGATTAGTCAAAATCTGTCTAATCCGATGACTGTCTCCCAAAAAATAAGCCTTAATGTTGTCATCAATTTGAAGTTCTAAACTTAACTCTTTTTCATTAGCAAGTGGCTTTAAAACCTCCACCAAAGATCTAGCCAAATCAGGTAAATTAAATTCTTGAGGGGATAATTCAAGAGCACCACCTTCAATTCGCGTTATATCAAGTGCTTCGTTGATATGTTCTAACATCACTTCACCAGAAGACGTTGCAATCTGAACATAATGATCCTGCTTTTTTGAAAGCTTGGTTGTCTTAAGCAAATCCATAACGCCAATAATACCTGCTAAAGGGGTTCGCATTTCGTGGCTCATAACAGCCAGAAATTGCGACTTTGCTTTGTCTGTGCGTTCAGCTCGATCACGGGCTTCAATCAAAATTTTCTCAGCAACCTTTCGATCACTGATATCGCGTATGTACGCCATGTATATGGCATCATCATTACGTTCAACATACGTCATATTTAATTCAACTTCAAATTCTTCACCATTTTTCCTCCAAGCAGTTAACTCAACTCGGACACCATCAACGGCATTTGTATTAGTTACCTCTGAGGATTGGGCCATTGCATTTTTATAAGCGTCTCTCAGGCCTTTGGGGAAAAGAATTTCCTCCATTGTTCTTCCAATAATTTCCTTGCGAGACCATCCAAAGACACCTTCCGCAGAAGTGTTATATTCAATAATTTTACTGTATCCATCTGCTATAATGATTGCGTCCATTGAGCCGGCTACGGTTAAAGCTAATTGCCTAGAAGAGGCAGTAAGTTCATCTGCACGCCGAATTGCAGATCTCAACATACGATCTAACAAAAGCAAAAGGCCAGCAAGCATTATCAAAAATGAAACAGCCGAACCACCAGTCCACATAAGCTGTTTTGAAAAATTTACCCGCTGCTCTTGCGATCGAATAACGGCTAATCGGTAAACAAGAAACGCATTTTTACTAATTTTAGGCCTGACCTTTTTAACCATTTCATGCAGAACTAATATATCATCAAATAATATTTCATCATTCTTTTCTAAAATTGAAATTGTTTTACCAACAAATTGATCGATTGGTTTCATTAAGACCCGCACTTCTTCATTATAACCTAAAATTACCCCAGATTGACTGCTTTCCAGAACATAAAGTTTATTCAAGACAGTATCGACCTTCAGTAAAAGCTCATCTTTTGATATATTCTTATTTGTTATCTGTTCGCGTAAAGTTATATCTAAGTCTGCTAATTGGGCATCAAGCTGATAGTAATCCTGTCCTGTAAAAATCGTATCTTCAACAATTGATAAATTTTCATATTCAGAAAGTAATTTACTTATCATCAACCCAAGCAAGAGCGCCAGCAGACCTAGGCCAACCAAAATTAGACTTCGATACCCTTTTAATTCAACATTCATTCGCTAACTTATACTTATATAAACATGTGAAACAAACAGCTTTTAATTTACAACGACTGGATTTGGTCTAAGATAAAAAGCTCTACTAAATGCAACTGTAAAGTTTTCTACGGTGGAAAAGATACTTCCAATGCATTGATTTCTTGCACTTATACTGAACCTGTAAAATTGAAAAGAAGTGCAAAAAATACCACAAAAGTTGATAAACAATGCATTCTAAAAGTTAATGTTATCTCCAAGTTTGTTTGAGAATAAAATAACCTAGACGGAAGTATGACGAAATAAGGCATCGGGATAGTATAGTATACTTAAGTATAGGTTTATAATTAATTTCGAATTTTTTTTCTATTAATTGGGATAGAATCCTAGTATTAAATAACCATGACAAACATACTTATAGCCGACGATCATGATTTAGTTCGTGACACCATCGCTGCATATTTGGAAACAGTTGATAGCTTTAAAGTCTTTACAGCTCACGACTTGGCTTCCGCTTTAGAGGTGATGAGCGGGGTAGACTCCATAGATCTCTTAATACTGGACTACAATATGCCTGGTATGAATGGGCTTCAAGGATTAGAGCGTGCTTGCACATCCTATCCGGCTACCAAAGTTGCGCTGATGTCTGGTGTTGCCAATCGTGAAATAGCGAATAATGCAATGGAGCGCCATGCAAGAGGATTTATCCCAAAATCACTATCAGCCACCTCTTTCATTAACGCAATTAAATTCATTTTATCAGGAGAGCGATACTTACCTTTTGACTTAGTATCATCTGCACCAGCAAGTAAAAATCATGATGACTTTACCAATGTCTCTGCACGTGAAATGCAAACACTCGAGCAGTTATGCATCGGACTATCAAACAAAGAGATAGCAAGGAACCTTGATATCCAAGAAGTTACGGTAAAACTTCACGTTAAGAATATATTTTCCAAGTTAGGAGTGTCAAATAGGACACAAGCAGCTTTGTTTGCAAAAGAACGCTATCTTTTTTAATCTTAACAATGTGAACTAGATCTTGCGGCGCAAAACCACAATATAATTGAAACTTAATGATCTAATTTCTAATCACTTATCAAAATAATAATTAATAAATATTCCTGAATAATTACAGGAATTTTATATTTTATATGCTTAAATAATTATTTCGGAAAATTCCAATTTTTCTGATATGAATTTCTTGCCTACCATGTCTTTGTGACCAATCGTTGCGTATTCACCCGGGAATAAATGGCATTCAATGCCAGATTCAACTGCACAGGATTGATTGACTGTAGTATCTTCAATAGCAACTGCGTCATTTGCTGAAATTCCTAATTCTTTTAGAGCATATTTATAAACTTCGGGATTAGGTTTATCGAATGTCACTTTTTGATTTGAAGTGATTAAGTCAAAATCTTCAAAATCAAGAAAATTCGATAAACCTTCTTTTATTATATTTATGGTTTTAGGCGTCGTAGTAGTTATAAAACCTACTTTAATACCTAACTCCTTACATTTTTTTAAAGTTTGGAGGCATCCAGGCCTTAGCTCAATGCCATCCTTCACTAAATCTTCAAAAATTTGTTGTTTATCAATATGAATTTTTTCAATTTGTTCATCTGAAAGAATTTTACCGCCAAATGAAGATAAACGTTTTTTTCCACCAGGCTTTTTTAACAATTCACAATATGTTCCAATATTCCAGGTATATTCAATATCATTTAATTTAAGTGCCATATTATAGGCTCTTCTTTGTAATTCTGATGTTTCTGTAAGTACACCTATAGACCCAAATAAAAGAGCTTTTTTCAATGACTTTCCTCGCTATTAATAAATATTTAACATCGCGCATATTGCGTCAATGTTAAGTAATGCAACAGAAACATAAGACAAGCCTAGGAAGCGAGAACTATGTCAAAAGGCGAGGACAAAATACAGAAATCCGGTTTATGCATAATTTATGGAAGTTTTTAAAGAGCAGTGAGCTAAGGTATAGACGCGTTTCA
>Ga0206129_10006984_pt1 | contig 11276 bp, 10 predicted proteins | sample Helgoland_Spring_8_FD_148616 | JGI IMG/M metagenome (GOLD analysis project Ga0206129, IMG submission 148616) | Pelagic subsurface seawater microbial communities from Kabeltonne, Helgoland, North Sea - Helgoland_Spring_Bloom_20160502_2 | ecosystem: Environmental > Aquatic > Marine > Epipelagic ...
GGTTGCACTATGCTATGCCGTGGCCGAACCGGGAGTTGGATACGGCGCGACCATTTCGACGTTCGCCACTGTTCGATCGCCTGAAAGATAAAGGGGCGTGTTTCGGTAATAAAATGGGCTGGGAACGTGCCAACTGGTTTGCACCTGAAGGGATGGCACCAAAGACAGAATATTCATTTGGCCGACAGAACTGGTTCGACATCGTTCGCGCCGAATGTGATACCGTCCGCAACCAGGTAGGCATCTTCGACCAAACGTCCTTCTCAAAGTATCAGATGCAAGGTCGTGATGCTATGGCGGTTCTGAATAAGGTTTGTGCTGCCCAAATGGATGTGGCCATTGGTAGTTCTGTTTACACTGGCCTGTTGAATGAACTGGGGGGTTACGAGAGTGACCTGACTGTGATGCGACTGGCTACGGATAGGTTTTTGCTGTTCAGTGGCTCAGCACAAACGGTCAGGGATATGGACTGGATTAATTCTCACATCCCCTATGATGCTTATGCTGTGTTTACTGATGTGACCAGTGCATATTCGGTACTGGGTGTCATGGGGCCGAATGCTCGTGAGCTATTGTCACGTGTGTGCAAATCAGACCTAAGTAATGAGGCGTTTCCTTTCTCGACCATTCGAGAAATTGATATAGGGTATGCAACTTGCTTTGCTAATCGGATGACCTATGTCGGTGAGTTGGGTTGGGAGCTGTATATCCCCACCGAATTTACCGTAGGCGTCTACGAAGATTTAATGAGTGCTGGAGAAAATTTGGGGCTCAAAGATGTCGGTTATTACGCTCTGGAAGCCTTGCGTATTGAAAAAGGTTATAGAGCTTGGAGTCGTGAGTTGACACCGCAAGTAAACCCTTATGAAGCAGGGTTGGGCTTTGCGGTGGCATTAGACAAAAAGACACCGTTTATCGGTCAGCAAGCGTTACGCAAATTTAAAGCTGCAGGTGGTGAGTTGAAGCGCAGAGTTGTCCTCTTCATCCTCGATGATGCTGAACCTGTTTTGTGGGGTGGCGAACTGGTGTTGCGTGACGGTAAGGCCATGGGAGATCTGCGCTCAGCAGCTTATGGATATACGTTTAATTCAGCCATCGGTTTGGCCTGGTTGCAATCTGACCAGGCAATCAACAGAGATTATCTGTCATCGGGAACTTGGGAAATAGATATTGCCGGCACTCGCTACCCTGCTACGGCACACTTGAGAACGCCGTATGACCCCATGAGTGAGCGAGTTAAGGTTTAAGTTCAAAGCCTGTATCAATCCATTCTGTGATGATGCTCATTGCCAAAATTGCCAAAAGTTGCGATGTCATCACAAAAATACTGGAGGTGAAAGAGAAAATCAAGTAAAACGGTAGCTAGACGAGCAGAAGTTCAGCTTGTCTGGATGACGCCAGTGTCGCAGTTAGTGTTACACAAAGATCCTCCTTAGAGGGTTTGCTTCCGACTCTTTGATCTTCAATAGGATCCCGAGTAAAATCATAATCTGATTGATGACTCAATCTCTTGATGGATCGTGATCGAGTGTTGAGGGAAATATTGAGTTTGCTTATGGGAAATGATGGATACTTGGAACATGTTTGACGACTTATCACCTGAGCATCAGTTACGGTTTGATTTAGCCCTAATTCACCGCTATATGGCAGACCATCATTGGCATGAAGGTGTAGTAAATCATTTAACAGCGATGTTACCAGATAGTGCGAAACATTTTCTGGCACTTCCATACGGTCTTCATTGGTCAGAAGTTAAAAGTTCAGATTTTTTAGTAGCAGGTTTTGATGGGCATGTGGTTTCAGGGGTGGGTGAAGTTGAACCAAGCAATTTGAATATTCATGGGGCAATTCATCTACACGTCCCCCGTGCCCGAGCTATTTTACATTCACATCAACCAAATATAACCGCACTGACGTTGCTAAAAGATCAGACTATAACGATGTCCAGCCAACATGCACTGCGTTTTGCAGAGCGTATTGCCTATCTTGGAGTGTATGGTGATCCCAGTGATACAGCGATTGGTGGCACTATCGTTGATAGTTTGAAAACCAAGGATGTGTTGATGTGTGCCAATCATGGAGTAATCATCTCCAGGCCCGATTTATGGGACGCTTTTGACGATCTCTATTTCTTGGATCGTGCTTGTGAAATTCAATTGAAGGCTATGCATACGGGGCGAGAACTCAATATTATTCCAGAGTCTACGGCTAACGATTACGGTCAAAATATTATTAAATGGAGCAAAAAAGAAGGCCAAAAGCATTTTATAGCTCTTCGCCGTATGTACCATAAAAAATACCCTGATTTAGTTCATTAACCTAATTTGAAACTGAGTTCAAACCAAGGCCTAGACCTTGTTAAAGGATTAATTTAGGGCCGATACCCAAGACCCTTTGTCAGGAGTCCCATAGGAATACAAACATAGAAGACAGTTCCTATAACTAACATACCCTCAATATTCCCAGAGATACGTGGGGTAATTTGCTACTTTTTATCTTACATAAACCATGCCTGACAATACCCTCAAAAGCACCCCTGTAAGCTCCAGAAAGACTTTGTAAAGGGTATAGTTTTCATAGATACTAACCCAACAATTAAAATTCCTGACAGGGCATTTGATGTGCATGGACTCTCAAGATAATTTCTTGAAGAAAAACCGAAATTTAAAGCTATAGCAAACGATTTTTTAAGCTTTGTTGGTGATAGCGTGTTCGTTATCCACAACGCGTCATATGACCTAAGTATGATTAATAATGAGCTTAATTCAATAGAGCGTCCTAATATGCAGAATGACGCAATCTGCATATTAACGTCTGCTAGAAAATCGATGAAAGAACTATTAAAAAATAAGAACTTAAATTCTTTATGTGATTATTTTGAAATTGACAGATCCAAAAGAAAAACTCATGGCGCCCTAATAGACACAGAGCTCCTGGCCAAATTGTTTGTAACAATGGATCAAAAAGGTTATCTATAAAACATTAAAGATAACTCGAACTATCTGGGCAAATAATACTAACTAGGATTATTCAAAATGAAATTTATCGATCTTCATAAGAAGGACTATCTCAATTGTGTGGATATTATAAGAAAAAGAATGTTAAAAAACCTTCGTGACCATCCTATAAGTTTTATTGATTTTATGCGCACCAGTCTAAATGAGGCGAGTAATTATCATGAGTTTAAAAGAGAATTAGGTGGTCCAAATAACAGAGTAAGACACGCACATGACTTTTATGGATGGATGTCTAAAGATGGTGCATGGGGTGCATGCCGAGGGGCCTTTTACCGTAGTGAAAATTATATGAAAATAGCGTTAGAAAATAGAAGTGGAAAGAAAAGGGATAAAGATGAAGATTTTGGCGTTCATATAGAGCACACGATACCTGTTGATGTGATATTAAAATCGATATGGCATTGCAGGGAAACATTTAAGTCTATTTCTAACGACCAGGTGTTACAAAAAAAATTATATGAAAATTTCTTATCGCTTTCCGTATGTACTGCAATCACAAGGAACGAGGAAAAAACATGCGTACCTATACTTTATAGAAGCGAACATCCCGATTTTTCCAATGGCCAGCTTTTCAATATTGCCACACTAAACGAGGTGTTGCCATTTAAGAGGTATAATTTTGAGAGCGAATTAAGGCTGTTTGAAGTTATTAACGGTACAGAAATTTCACCCGAACATTGGTCATTAAAAGATCATTTTGAATTAATGAACGAGATGAATATTTATGATTGGAATTATGTTTCTAGGTCAAGTTGCTTTTAATCTCATCTGAAGGGCCTCCGTTTTTATATGCATATTTCTAATTTTATAACCTCAGCCGCACAACCACTCACTTTTAACAACCGCTAACATAGGGCCCTTAAGCCATACTCTTAGCCCAATCTAAACCCTTCATAACAACGCTTACATGAGTAAATTAACGTTGCATAGAAAGCCTTTATGGAGCTTGCAGGGGTGCTTGTAAGAATACTTTGAGCTTTATAATTATTGTGGTGTTAGCTGCACTGTAGAAGCTCAGTAAATGAGGTACGGCCTATATGAAACTAGCCAGAATTCTGACCGTCTTAATGCTTGAATGGTAAAGGTAACGTTGGTATTGTTCGTAGACAGTGGAGGAAATTATGTCTAAGAGTAACGAAGATAAAGTACAAGAGGCATATATTGCCTATTACGGCCGGCCAGCAGATCCTGGTGGCCTGGCTCACTGGGTTAGTCAGTTAGACAGAGGCGTTACCTTTGATGTGATGCTTCAGTCATTTGGTGCATCTGAGGAGGCTGTCACCTTGTTTGGTAATAAAACCAACGAGGATACGGTAAAAACTCTTTTTCAGCAGATTTTAGGCCGCACTCCAGACACGGGGGGTCTGTTGTTTTACGCAGGAAAACTAGAAGATGGCAGCATGACTGGCATAACGATTGCCCAAAACGTATTTGATGGAGCTACGGGAAGTGATGCTGCGATCGTGGCTAATAAACTCGCCGTGGCAAAGACTTTTAATACATCACTTAATACTGCAGAAAAAAAAGCAGCATACGCAGGTGCCGATGCAGTCGTTACTTTGCGTGAGATGCTGGCTAAAGTAGACAGTTCAAGTGATGCAGCATCAATGAACTTTGATGAGACTATTCAGAATTTAGTTGATGATAATAAAAAATCTGATACTGCTATTAAAGCAACAGTATCTAATAGTGAATCTGTAGTTATTAGTGAGACTGCCGCTTCGGCTCACCTAGCCGTAACAACCCACAGCGACTCAGGCTATGAACTTTTAACGCGTAAAGTGGATGTCTTTGGTATCGGTATCTATGCAGCTGAAGGCGTGGCTGAAAATAAACTAATACATGCCGCAAACGTGTTGGCCGAATACCTTGATAATGATGAAAATGGCGTGGTGGATAACCAACTTGTAGTCGATGCCATTATTGCAAGTAAGGCAACCGTAGGTCTCTGGAAGAATGAGGGTGATTTAGATGTGATAACAGAAGGTCAACGCCGATATACGATGGACTTAGGTGACACAGAAACTCGCCCTGAATGGCATGTAAATAACCTACCTAAGGCGTTCGATGCCTCCTTAGAAGAGATCCTACACTCAATTACCCAAAATGGTTATGCCCTTGCCTACCCAGAAATCTTTGGCGAGAAAATTGGTACTAGTGTAGCCAACGCCATGGATGTGGCCCGAGGCGGCCAATTTATTGAGATCCCAGAGCAATACCCAGAATCTGCTTGGTACAGTTATACAGATCCCTCATGTAACTATATGTGCATGATTACCGAATACATGTATTGGGGTCTAACCTCTATTTTAGGAGCACAAGCTAGCCGCTTAGATATAATTGGTAAAGAATGGCAATACAATACAGCTGAGTTAGTCCAAACTGGTGATCCAGCCCTTTACGGCCTACTTACAGACGAACAGTACAAATTCCCTACCCATCTGCCAGATGGAACGTATGCGTTTGAAGGATAGGCACAGGTGGTGGCTTAGACAAGTTCAGTTTGAATAAGTAGTAAGCCTAAGGTACCGATAAGTCATACTGGACCCCATTACCAATCAGCTCTAAGACATTGAACCTTTTTACCAACTTCTTTACCCCTAAAAAATATATGGCTAATTGGGTTATGTTTGGTTAGGAAGGCTTCTAGGATATCCTTTAGCTTCTCTTAGTATAAACCACCAATTAAGGTCAAGCCTTTGTTTTCATCAATAAATGTTAACTAAAAATCTTGCCATTCATCAGCCCCAGCTTCGCTGTTTTTTGCACCAGAACTCAGCTTTGGCTGAACGCTTAGCGCGCTAGAGCTAGACACCTTCACCGTTTGAACATTAGCAGCTTTTTGGTTTCGTGCTAAAGTAAAGAAATCAACCAAACCAATCAACTCGCTAGCACGCGCATTCATGGTTTCGCTGGCTGCCGCAGCCTCTTCAACTAAAGCTGTGTTTTGCTGATTCACTTGTTCTAAGTGAGATACAGATTCATTTACCTGAACCACACCTTGAGCTTGCTCATGGCTTGCAGAAGCAATCCCGACCATAACATCGTTAACACGATCAATCGAGCTTTTAATAGAGTCTAGGGCGTTACCACTTTCAGATGCTAAATCACTACCTTCTCGAACTCTTTCTACACTCTCTTCGATCAGTAAGCTAATATCTTTAGCTGCATCGGACGAACGCTGAGCCAAAATTCTAACCTCTCCAGCAACTACAGCAAAGCCACGACCTTGCTCACCTGCCCGGGCCGCTTCTACAGAGGCATTTAGCGCAAGCAGATTGGTTTGGAACGCCACAGCATCAATCACAGAGATAATATCAGCAATTTTTCTACTCGACTTATCAATACGCTGCATTGCGGCCACAGTTCTGCCAACTATAGTAGCACCTTGCTCGGCAAGCTGTTTAGCTTCAGCAGCTTGCCCACTAGCCACTTTGGCATTTTCTGCGTTCATCGATACCGTGCTTGACATCTGTTCCATACTTGCTGACGTTTGCTCTAGGGAAGCCGCTTGCTCGGTTGTGCGCGCCGACAAGTCTTTGTTGCCTTGAGCAATTTCACTCACACCACGTTTAATGTCTTCGGCACACCGACGCACATCACCTACAACATCTTGCTGCTTTCCTAATGATTCATTAATTGAACGCGTCAAGGATGCTAAATGGCCCGTATATTGACCTTGCACTGGGCACGTCAAATCCCCCGCTGCTGTGCTTTGCATAACACTGGATATTTCACTTACAACACGCTGCATAGACTCCATAGCCCGGTTAACGCTAGCGGCAATATCACTACCACTCGCATCATCCATACGGTAGTCAAAATCACCATCTTCAATAGCTCGCATCACATTCGTAAGATTCCCCGTCATTTGTTGCAGACTATCTAGCGCACCATTTACGGTATTTTTAAAGTGGTGTAGTTCACCACCAAAATCGTCGGTAACACGTTTTTCAAAATCACCTGACTCCACCGCGCTCATCACCGCATTAACACGCGAAATTGCAGATTGAGTCTGGCTCACGCTATTGTTAATAGAGCTTTTTAATGAGTCTAAGTCGCCCGCTAATAAAGAGGTCACCCGATGACTAAAGTTGCCTTCAGCAGAGGCGGTCATTACATCACCTATCTCGTCGATTGCACCTTGTAATTGAGTTAGTAGGACATTTAAAGCCCGGGCGGTTTCACCCACTTCATCGACAGAACCATTTTCAACTCGCAAATCAAATCGCCCATCATTGCTCACTTGGATCATTAGATCACGCAATCTATGGATCGGGTTAACCACACCTTTAGCGATAACTAGAGCAATCGTTATAGCTATAGCCAAACTTATAAGGGAACCCAACACCAGTATGACCCAAGCACTCGCTTGAATGTCTTCAAATGCTACCTTAGCATCTGCAACTTGCCCATTTAGATTGTCAAGCAAGTCATTCAGAGCCACATTAATCTGCTCGTCTACAAGAGCCATTTCACCAGAAGCTATTCCTTCTTCCACAATCAGTTGATCAACCGCGGGAACCACAAATCGCACAACCTTATCAAGACCTTTGGTAGCCTTACCCACTTGCCGACTGCGGCCACGTTCAAAATGAGACAGCTTCAAGTCACCTTCGGCGTCATTAACTTTTTTGGCAAATTCAAACAACTTAACGTTGGTTTTGGCATACTTACCTAACAGCTTAGTAAGAGCTTTATCAGGGCTTTGAAAACCAGCAAACCAACGATTAAAATCGCTTTTCTTGACGTCTAGGTTCCCATCATATTTAACGTCATATTTAACAGTTTGCTCCAAGGCTGATAACCAATCTCCAAGAGCGATACGCTGTTGTAATACGAATGTTTTTAAATCGTATTGTTGACCATCAAAAGTAAACCAATATTGGTTTTTTTGATCATGCACATTCACTAGTTTATATTGAGCTTCGTTAAAAGCGGCCACTAGCTCACGGACACCAGCTAAACGCTCGCCGCTATCTGCTTGCTCTAAAGACGTCAACAGGGCTTCTACAGTTTGTTCTTCGGCGACTATTTTTTGCTTGAGTTGGCTAGACTTATTGGCGTCAGCATTAAGCAAATATTCATTTAATAAACCAATAGACCGCCCCATCGACACTTTAAGCTGTATGGCTTTGTATTGCTGGGGTACTTTATCACTAAGCGCATCACTAGCGATGGACGACACTTGCCCTACTAGGAACACTCCGACGCCACCCATGAACAAAACCAATAGGGCAACTGCCAAAAACCCTGACAGCAGGCGCCCACGTAACTTAAAATTCATATCAATTACCTCGCCTATTTAGGCAAGCAAGCTCAAGGTATAGGATATTGGATGTAGACTGATGATAACCAACCTATATCCAATTTAACGGTTTGATATTAGGCCCAATTCAGTCAACGTGTTTGAGATGTTCAAGCACTTCAGACAGCTCGTCACGCACTTGATCCATATAGTCTGAATCCGGATCTTGCTTGTATTCATTAAGCGCAATAATTACAGTAGCCGGGTGCACAATAGTATCCATCAAGCTAATAGCCACTCCAAAATGTTCAATTTCTTCCGCGTTGATGCCATGCCCATTCAGGTATCCAAATTCATGCCAAGCTTCCTCTATTTCGTCTAGATCCATTTTAACCATGTCTCCCGCCGCATCAGCGGTTAGAGTTAATAGTTCTGCATGCTCCATATGATTTGTAGCATAAGCGCGACTTGCAGCGACACCCATAGCAACGAGCACCTTACTATTGGCAAGCATACCATCAACATCAGCACCTTCAAGTTTAAAAGACTCTTGGATCACTTGTTTTGCAATAGCGGTAAATTTAACAGTATCCATTACCTCGGCTGCAACAACACAAGACAGTAGGGAAGAACTCAATACAACCGCAGTGGATAATTTTTTTAACATTCAACGTTCCTCATAATTAATTTATGGTACATTTTGTTAGCATTTGTTTCCTAACTACAAGAATAAAACAACGTAGATTCAATCTTTTTATTCACAAGTTATAGTCAAATTAACACAAGTGCTATAAAAAGTCTCAGTAACCGCAGAGAACTTAGGGCCTTAAATTGACAAGAGCAAATTGTAAACGTTAGCTTCAGGTTCTACAGGGAATCTGAGCAACGAAATAAACATTGACAAAGGGGCTCCTAATATCTAAACCATACTCAGCTATAGCTAAGTTTCTTATTACTCTTATGGTAGGGAAAACTCTTTTAACAGAACTTGATGCCAAACCTTTTTTAATTAACCAATCTCTGAATAGACCACCATCTGCAGGTTTGTAATCTATCAAATCTTTGTTACCGACAGTCTCAACAAGGTATCCAAAGTTTCGTTCTGAATAAGCAACAGAGGATTCACCCTTGCCCTGCCCCTTTAACTTCAGATACAAGTCTTTTGCATCAGAAAAAGTAGTTCCACTAGAGGTGTTATTAAAAGAAGTTTGAAGCTTTGTGCATTGGATAGAAGCCAGTTGATTAACCCATAAGGTCATCCAGTATTCATCTAGTTGAAAAGATAATTACGAGGCAGCTCTTAGAGCAATCTTACGCGTTCTAGTTTTCAAGTTGAAAACAATTGAGTATGACTTGTAATGACTTCTTACATCTTTAGGCACACGCCTCTGAAAGTAGCAAATAGTCGTTTGAAATATATGCAAGAATAAAGTGCACCTCGCCAATAAATTAGCCATAGAACACCACAGGTGAATCACGGCCAGTTAATGAAAGGCTTACAATTCCATACTTTAAGTGTGCACAATAAGTGCTAGAAGGTGACATCTGCTATATTAGTAATGTCTAAAATGGTCCGGATGGAGAGTCGTTCCACACTATTCTAAGCCCTTAGGGGCGATTTACCCTGTTGTTATACATACATTTTCTTAAATTAAGATAAGCCAGCAACCTACTCTTTCTTAAGCTTTAACATCTATTAATGCAATACAACTAGCTGTTTATCTTCTCAATTTTTCTCACCAACAATGCCAGCAGTTTAGCTAACATTTGGCTCAGAAAGTCGTTTCCCTATCAGATCAAATGCTTCACCCTTGGCACCTTGATGCCTTGCTTGGTCAAAGACAGCTTTTGCATCATCTAGTTTGTTTAACTCCAACAGAGCATCAATGTAATTCAACCAGTATTCGCCTTCGTTAGAGTCAGCTATTAACGCTATTTTAAAGTAAGCTAAAGCTTCTTCCACCCTATCCTCTCCAAAAGCCAACTTACCCATTTTATGATTCGCATCTGGATGATCAGGCTGAACTGTTAGGATCTGATCAAAAAGTCTTTCTGCCTCTAAAATCTGTCCAGTAGCATGCGCTTCAATTGCTTTTTGAAGGATTACGTCTAATTCCAGTCCCATAAGTTAGTCCACAATTTTCTCGTTTCAGCTAGACTACCATTGATACACATTTATTTGAATGCATAATCATCCTTTATCTACTGACCGTGATTTACTTATGGTACGCGTGGCTAATTTGTTGGTGAAGTGCACTAAACTCCTTTATTTATTGACAAGTTTTAACTTCCATTCACTCAGCTTCTCAATGCTATAACCATAACCATAGCCCTGACCAACGGACTGTAAAGACCAACCACCAAGTTTATCAATCATGTCTGATGGAGCTTCTACAGCCCTTAAACGGTCTCTAAACGTATGCCTTAAACCGTGTATTACTGCGTCTTGTCTAGTTGCAGTCTTTAACCACTTATTTAGCGCAGCACTAGCAGAGTTACTGTTGCACTTAATCCCATCAACATAGCAAGGGAAACAATAACTATCAGACATTAATTTGATACGTTTAGCAGCCCACAAAAAAGTACCAACTAATGGTATTTTTCTTTCACTGCTGCCTGTCTTTAAAGATCGCCATGCGTGAGGTTTAACGCAGACATAAGGTACGTCACCTAAGACAATATCATCTACATGAAGCCCTGCTGCCTCAGCTAATCTAGTGATAACTTAGCAGCAGCTTTTAGAGCAATTGTTCGTGACCTAGTTTTTAGGCTACAAGCAATAATGTGAGAGTGATAATGATTTCTAATATCCATTGGCACACGCCTTTGGAAATAGTAAATACCATTACGAGAGGTCAAATAATCGTTAGAAATGTATGTAAGCATTGAGTGCACCCCAGCTATTCAGCAGCCGTGGAACACAAACAGTTACACACGACTAATTAATAAAAGTGCTTACAATTCAGGGGGATAAGTGCACATTTAAAGCGAGGGTGAAGCCCGAGCGAGTG
>Ga0206129_10006993_pt1 | contig 11261 bp, 13 predicted proteins | sample Helgoland_Spring_8_FD_148616 | JGI IMG/M metagenome (GOLD analysis project Ga0206129, IMG submission 148616) | Pelagic subsurface seawater microbial communities from Kabeltonne, Helgoland, North Sea - Helgoland_Spring_Bloom_20160502_2 | ecosystem: Environmental > Aquatic > Marine > Epipelagic ...
CAGTGACGCAGTTGAAGCAATTAGTATCAACAACGTTGTAGAAGATCTCACACCACAACTTGGCGGTGACCTTGATGTAGACGACCGCACTATATTAAACAACGGCACCAATAGATACTTTGTTATTGGCGATGGCACACCAGCTAGAACTGACAGAGCAATTGGTCCTTGGTTAACTAGTGATTTCAGTTACGATGGTTCAGGACGTATTCGTCCAATTGGCAGTAGCAGTAGAATAACACTCAGCACTGACATTCCAAGCAGCAACGGCAATGGTAGAATACGCAACAATTATATTGAAACCAATCTAGACATGAACAGTTTCAATCTGCAGACAGTAGGCAATGGTCGTGGTATGATCAGCAACCATATAGCTCCAGAAATAACCAACACTGGTGGCACCGCTGTAGAACTTGCTCAATACACTGGTTTAAACATATTCGCTCCGTATGCCACTGGAGCCAATGTATCAATCACTGACAGCAAACAAATAATCATTGCCAATGGTGTTGAAGTTGGCACAAACAGCCCAGGCACCAACACCAACAGCACTGGTATTGAAATCAACACTGTTGGTGGAGCAATGACTCCAACTGGCAGTTTACGCAGTATACACAGCACAGACGCTAACGCATTAATGGAACATGCTGGACCAGTTAAGATTGGTGCTTACACATTGCCCATCACAGATGGTAGTAGTGGACAAGTTCTAACCACAGATGGTGCTGGCAACATTACATTCACAACTGTAAGCGGTGGAGGTGGATCGTTTAGTGGTGACCTAGCAGGCAATACTCTAACTGACAGCACACAAGCACTAACAACAATTGTAAACAAAAGTGCTAACCCACAAAGCAGAGCTGTAGGTTTAGCCAGCACCACACAAATGAGTGCTGCTGTAACAATTGGACAAAGTGACAATATCTCAGGCACTACCAAGACCTTTGAGATTGCCAGTGACATTCCTGCAGGCAGTGAGTTCCCACACTTTGATAGAGATGAATTGATCTTTGACACACGTGGCTTCTCGTATATTGGTGATGGTATGAATGGCGCACGAATAAACCTGCGTCATGGCAACAGTGACTTTGCTACAAATGGCCAAGGCAACATTGGCAGTATGTTGGCTTTCCAAATTGATGCTGGTGATAACCACAACGGCACCAACGACAATACTATTGAAAACATAACTGGGCAACGCATACGAGTTAGAGATGACTTTGATAGAACAAACCTTAACACAGCAATTGGGTTGGAACTCAGCTTGGACACCAATCTAAGTGATGCCAGCACATTTAGAAGTATCATCAGTCAAAACTCTAGTGCTAGATTAGAACACTGGGGTGAAGCACGTTTTAGCAGTGCTGGCGGTGTAAGACTTGCTGGTGGTGATAATGGACAGGTGAGAGTGATCAACAAGCTCAATCAAACCGCACCAATGGTTCAAAAGAATGTGGACAACAATCCAAGTTTTCAACCTATTGACAAAACTATTATTGATCAAAACCTCAGTGACGCCACTTATCTTACTGGGGAAACGGAACGTGGGTATTACACATCACACAACACAAGAGCAACTGTGGTTGAAAAGTTCCAAGCACCAACAGCAGGCAGCACCAGCACACCTCAAGTTGGATATGGTCTAGAAATGAGTAGACCAGTATACAACACAAACAGTGCTGTTACGTCATCAATTAACGACACATTGTTTAGTATGAATACTTTTGGAAGTAGTGGCTTCTGGCTCAGCAATGGATCTATAAACGTTCCAGCTAGACAAAGTATCAGCTTTGGTTTTCCAATCAACTTCCAACCAGGATTTGACAATCCATTTGTTGGTAGCACAGGTGGTGTAGCTGTCAACAACTTGCTAACTGAAAACGGACAAATGCCAACACGTATTGTGTTTAGTTACAACACAGGTGGTGTAACAAATTTTGATGCGATTAGTGACGCTGCTTGGACCAACACAGAAATGGGTGTGTATAACAGTGTATACGATAAGCTGTGGAGCTTTGGCTGTAGCTGGCAAATCAAAATGGAGTCAAGTATTCCAAGCAATGCTGCCAACGCAACTGTGGTAGTAAACAAAGCATTGCCACCAAGTGGTGTTATTGCTGCTTTCCCAGGTGATACAAATGGCTTTGTTCCACTGTATGCTAACACACCAAGCTGGATGAACACCAGCACTAGAGATCTAACAATGACACGCCCAGCAACTGGTAAAACATTTTATCGCTGGACCATAGAGTTCTCAGACTCAACAATATTTGTCAAAGATTGGGAGGAGTTTAACCTATCATGATTACTAAACGCATTGAAAACATCACCAGCGAAGATTACCCATGGATTATGGGTAACCTAGCAAAAGACTTTACAGTTGAAAGTCAAACTGTGGACAGCATTACAGCTACAGGTTCAGAGGAAATGTGGAACTTAACCAGCTTTCCCTCAACTGTATCAATTACAACAGTAGAATAATTATATTCTAGCCATACAGCACAACTATAAGGAGTTATAAAATGGCAGCAGCAACAGACTATTTAGAAGCAGAAGTCCTAGACCACGTACTAGGCAAAGGCACAAGAGACTTTACATCACCAGCAAACCTATACATTGGTTTGTTTACAACTGCAACAGGAGATGATGGCACAGGCACAGAAGTTGGCGCAGGCGTTAACTACGCACGTCAAAGTGTAGCATTTGATGCGGCAGCAACTGTCGCAGGCGTAACCACAGCCAGCAACAGTGCAGACGTTGAGTTTGGTCCAGCAACAGTATCAAACTGGGGCACAATCTCACACCTGGCAATTTTTGACGCAGTATCAGGTGGCAACATGTTATTCCAAGGCGCACTAAGTGTAGCAAAAACAATCACAGTGGATGACAGCCTACGCATTGGCACAGGCAACCTAACCATTGAACTACAATAATACCTAGGGGGGTGTAACAGCCCCCCATATCACCTGGAGAATTAAACAATGAGTCTTGAATATTATAATCCTAGCTTTTTAGAATTTGCTACACAAAAGTATTTCAGGAACCACGACCAGCAAAACAATCAAGTTTACGTTGCGCTGATCAGTGAAACTCCAGATGGACAAACTTTATTCAGTGGTAGACTTTGGGACAGTGAGTTTAACAGTCGTGCAGGATTGACTGCAGCCAACTACAGCAGATTTAATATCAGCAGCAACACTGTTAAGACCATAGTTGATGAACCTTACGAAATTCATTATGAAAATGACCAATACGTTGGAAGAGGCATCAACACAGATATAGTTTTTACTAATACCAGCAGTGAGTATTGGCCACCCTTGGTTGGTTGGGCATTGCTAAGTGACAATCCAGATTTAAGTTTGCTACCAACAGATGCTGACAGACAAGCTGCCTGGGAAAAAATATTAATTGCATTTCATAAAATTCCAAATTCGTCACCCTATAGGAGCACATCAGTCAACTATTATGGTGACACGATACCAAATGCAGGATATTTCTTTGGAAGAAGCTTATGGCCAGGTGACAGTATCCGTATTGAGTCAGATACGTTTGAAATGCGCTTTGGTGACGCAGCATCAGGTTATACTGAAGATATTATCAGTCACTGGGTAAAGAATGATTTGTTGAGAATGTTCTTTACAGGTGTTTACGAAACAGATGCCTTTGGTAACGAAGTCCCTTCTAACAACACAGGCACCATACAGTTGTATGCTACCTATTACAATGACTTTGGCTTTGAAAGCATTACACCTCAACCTGTATCAATGGAAATCATTGTCAGTGGTTATGACAGCGATGTACCATTAGTAACAGGCGACATACCAAGGTTTGATGATATAAAAATGCGCAATACAAATGTAGTCACCTTTCCACGTGAGTTAGCTTCATTCTCAGGAATCAATCTGTACAGAAACAGCAACAAAACAGACAAGATTGGCAACTTTAGAATGCAAGCAGAAAATACATACATAGATGTTAGTTATGTTGTTGAATTGCCTGTAGGACATATGCGCTTTTTCGTGACACCAGATACTTTTATTGGTTAGATTAACATTTAGGAAAAAAGGAAAACTGTGAACTATGGCACTATATGACACACGAGCAAGTAGATATTGGCTAACAGGCTACGCTGAAGAAGAGTACGCACTAGACGGACCAATAGCTGCGTTTAGCAAAACTTCTACAGCTTTTGTTGTGCCCATTGTGTTTGCTGATGCTAAACTAACAAGTCTGTTTAGCAGCACTGGTTCACCCAACAAGATAATACCTGGTGCTGCTGACCTCAGCGCACAGTTTGCTGCTGAAGTTGTTGGCATAGCACTACGCAATGCTTTCAGCAGCATTGGATTACAATTTGACATTAACGCTAGTGCGCAAGCATTGGTTATTAAACTTGCTGAAGCCAATCTCTCCAGCATCCATGCGCTAACTGTTATTCCAACAAAGGTTTTGATTGCTGATGCTGATCTTGATGGTGTGTTCAGCGAGAGCGTGTTGGCACTGCGTCAACCAAGAAGTGATTACAGAACAATACAAGTCATTGAAGAAGACAGAACCATCTTCGTTGACCAAGAGACACGCACATTGATTGTGCTAGAAGAAGATAGAACACTACACATCTACGGTGTATACTCGTAAAAGGAAAAAACTATGACCACAACATATACAGGCTACAAAAGTGATAGACAAGGGCAGTATATTGACAAGGACAGTGAGAGTACACTGGACTACAGCATTGATTGGAGTCGTTGGTTAAACAACGAAGACACCATCGCAGCCAGCAGCTGGACCATCAGCGCAGACGCAGACGACAGTGACCCAATCACAAGAAGCAGCGATGGGTTCACACCTACTATAACTAACATTACAGTATCTGGGGGAACAATCAATGAAGTATATCGCTTGTTTAACACTGTTACATTGAGCAGTGGACTAGTTGAAAGAAGAAGCTTCAGGATACTGGTGACTCAACGTGAGGTATAACACATGTCAGAAGACCAAGAACTACTGGAGCAATACAAACATTTGCTGCCAGATGATGAACACACTATACTAGAAGGCGAACCAAAAGATCCTGAAGGTGATGGTCGCCCAAGAAAAGAAATTGACGAAGCAGCAGTTATCAAGCTGGCTAAACTAGGTTGCACCAGTGATGAAATTGGACACATAGTTGGACTTGATGGCAGCAACATAAGACGAAGATATGGCCCTCTATTAAAGGCTGTCAAAAGTGAAACCAAAAGTGCCCTACGAAGAGCACAACTCAATAAAGCCTTTAATGGCGATACTGCTATGCTAATATGGCTAGGCAAGAACTGGTTAAAACAGAGTGACAGTGGAGAGCGACTCAGTGATGACAACCAGGTATTGCCATGGCAAGACTAGGCAGTAAAGAACTAGAACGTGATAAACAAATAGTCCAGGCACTTGTGCCACAACAACGACAACGGAGAATGCTATTGGCACTAAGCAAGCCACAACTATTGATAGGCAGCAGCGACAAACGCTTTAGGGTGTGTGTGGCAGGGCGCAGATTTGGCAAAACATATCTTGCCATCAGAGAGTTGGCACGTTTTGCTAGGATCCCAAATAGAACAGTTTTATATGTAGCACCTACCTACCGCCAAGCAAAACAAATTGTTTGGGAAGCACTCAAGTTAAAACTAGAAGCAGTTAACTGGGTCAAGAGTGTTAACGAAAGCGAACTCACCATCAAGTTGGTTAATGGCACAAAGATCATGCTGCGCAGCGCAGACGCAGGTGAAAGCATTCGTGGTATTGGCGCTGACTTTGTTGTGCTTGACGAAGTCCAAGACATCCACCCAGACATATGGTGGCAAGTGATTAGACCAGCACTAGCAGACCGTGAAGGACATGGTTTGTTGATTGGCACTCCTAAGGGTACTGGCAATATTCTATACGACTTGTGGTCAGAAGCAAAACAACTTGAAGATTGGGACAGTTGGCAGTTCACCACAGCAGCGGGTGGTAGAGTCACTGAGAAAGAATTAATCAGTGCTCGTGCCAGTATGGATTCAAGAACATATCGTCAAGAGTTTGAAGCAACATTTGAAACATATGCTGGTAGTGTGTACTACAACTTTGATCCAAAGTTGAATGTTATGGATCTTGATGATACAATCAAAAGTAGAAGTATTGTGATGGTTGGAAGCGACCAGAACGTGGACCCAATGACAGCAGTGATAGCACACGTCACAGACAATACTGTTTATGTACATGATGAGATTGTTATCTATGGCAGCAACACACAAGAATTGTGTGATGAGATACGCAATCGTTATGGCGACAAAAGAATACACATTCACCCTGATGCGAGTGGCAGTGCAAGAAAAACTTCAAGCAACACCACGGACCACAACATCATGCGCAACGCAGGGTTTACACTCAAAGTAAATAGAAGTCAACCAGCTGTAAGAGATAGAATCAACAGTGTGAATAGTATGCTGCTGAACTCACAAGGCGATCGTCGTATGGTAATTCACCCAAGATGTAAACGTCTAATAGAAGCATTAATCAAACATCAATACAAAGAAGGGACTCAAGTCCCTGATAAAAATTCTGGATATGACCACATCACAGACGCTCTTGGATACTTGGTAGAATTCAACTTTCCAGTAAGAGCAAAAGTATCAATACCAGCAGATCAGCCCCTAACATTTAGGTTAAGATAACGGGCTAATAAATATTACAAAGGATAGAAAGTCATGTATTTGGCAGATGAAGTAAACCACAAACACCCAGAATGGCAGCGACTACAAATACGCTGGCGTTTTTATCTTGAGTCATACCTAGGAGGTGATGACTACAAGCAAGGCATGTACCTAAACAAATACATGCTGGAAACCAACGACGAATATGAAAGACGCATTGCTGCCAGCGCTCTTGACAATCACGTGAGAAACACAACTCACATCTACAACAGTTTCTTGTTCAGTGATCCACCAGTTAGAAGACTGGGCACACTAGAGCGTGATCCTAGCTTGCAATATTTCTTAGAAGATGCTGACCTTGATGGTAGAAGCTTTACAAACTTTATGAGCTATGCTAACTTGATGAGCAGTGTGTTTGGTCATGTGTGGCTATTTGTTGATCGTCCAGAAAGCCAAGCAAACACTCGTGCTGAAGAACTAGCACAAGGCATTCGTCCATATGTGAGCTTGGTAACACCACAGTATGTGCAGGATTGGGAATATCGTCGCAGTGCCAGTGGTGTACCTGAACTGGTATACATGAAGATACTGGAATACAATGACTCAGATGAAACAGTGTACAGAGTATATACACCAGAAACAGTTGAGTTGGTGAGTGTGCGTGATGGTGACAACACTGCTCGCACAATTGAAAGTTATCCAAATGGCTTGGGCAAGATCCCAGCAGTTTGTTTGTATGCCAACAGAGGTCCAACCCGTGGTGTAGGTATTAGTGATGTAGCAGACATTGCTGACTTACAGAAAAACATATTCAACTTGTATAGTGAGTGGAGTCAGCTTGTTGAGTTGAACAACCACCCAAGTCTAGTTAAAACAGCAACCACAGACGCAAGTGCTGGTGCTGGTGCTATCATCACAATGGATGAGAACTTAGACCCTTCACTAAAGCCGTACTTGTTACAACCAAGCAGTAGCAACATTGATGGTATCAAAACCATTATTGAAGAAAACATCAGTGCCATTGATAGAATAGCACACCTAGGTGGCATTCGTGGCACAATAAGTTCAAGTACAAGTGGCATTGCTTTACAAGTTGAACGTCAATTGTTGAACAGTAAACTAACTGAGAAATCAGCCAACTTGGAATTAGCAGAAGAACAGATCTGGAGACTGTGGGCATTGTGGCAGGGCACAGTATGGGATGGTACTGTTGAATACCCAAGAACATACAACTTGCGTGATTCAAATGCTGACTTGGACTTCTACATCAAAGCACTAGGTGCTGGTGTTCCAAGCGATACATTTGAACGTGAAGTTCACAAGAATATCAGTAGACTGGTATTGAATGATGATGTGGTTAATACAATTGAAGCAGAAATTGATACTGCTGAACCAATGAGTTTATTGGCTGTAGATCCAGCTTATGAACCACACGAGATGGTGAATCCAAACACAGGTGAAGTGGTGGTTGCCACAACACAGGAACAACATCTCAACCTAGCGGCAAGAGGATATTTGCATCCTTGACGCCCTTTTTCAACTGCTATACAGCGGACTCGCTAAATAAGTGTAGCAATAACGGAGAACCAAATGACTGAAGATTTTCAGGTTGAAAGCACCACTGAAGCTGTTGCGGACGCACAAACTCAGGAAACAGTAGAGACGAAAGCCTTTACACAAGAGCAGCTAGACAAAATAGTTGCAGACAGGCTTACTCGCGAGCGTAACAAATGGGAAAAACAATACGAAGGTGTTGACCCAAATCGTTTTCGTGAGTTGGCACAAGAAGAAGAAAACCGCAGAATAGAGGCAATGAAAAAGCGTGAAGAGTTTGATACAATTTTAAAAGAAACTGTGTCAAAGAAAGACCAACAATTGGAAACACTGCGCAGCGAGATACACAGTATCAAAGTTGAAGGCAGTTTGCTAAATGAAGCAAGCCGCAACAACGCAATCAATCCAAATCAAGTTGTTCAATTACTTCGCGGTCAAGTAAAATTAAATGAAGCAGGCAATGTAGAAATTGTTGACGACCAAGGCCAGGTCCGCTACAAAGAATCAGGTGATCCTTTTGGTGTACAAGATCTTGTTAGTGATTTCTTACAAAGCAACGCACATTTCGTGAACGCAAACTCTAGCGGCAGCGGTATTAGCAGCAAAACACAACCTCTAGGAGATACAAATATCAAGTTGGAAGACTTGGATATGACTAATCCTAAACACAGAGAGTTGTATAAAAAATATCGTAGTCAGACATAAGGAGTTATTAAAATGGCTAACACAACAGGAATTAACAACGAGCTTTACAGCAATCTCGTAACAGCAGCCCAATTTGCGGCATATGAACAATCAGTAGCACGCCAAATGGCAACACTATTTGACGCACCACTAAACAGTGGTAAAGTTCTACAAGTTCCAGTATGGAGCGCAATCACTGCTGAAAACATCACAAACGAAGCAGCAGCAAACGCAGCAGCTACAAACACTACAAGCGCAACAATTACTCTAACAGAGCACGTTGTATACCACCAGATCACAGACATGCTGCGTGATAGCGCAACATCAAACGTGATCGCACAATTGGGTGACCAATCAGGTCGTGCTATCGCAGAATCAATGGACACAGAGTTCTTCTCTGAGTTCTCAAACCTAAGTGGTGCGACAACAGCAATCGCAGTAGCAAGCTTTGGCAAAGACGACATCATGGATCGTGTTGCTACACTACGTGGTAACAAAATCACTGGTCCATTCTACGCAGTACTACACCCAACAGCGGCAAACCAAATCAAAAAATCATTGACAGCAACTGACAGCTACACAGCTTCAGGCGCAGTAGCAGACAACATCCTAAGCAATTACTTTGTTGGTCAGCTAGCTGGTTGCCGCATTATTGAATCAGCATTGGTTCCATACGATTCAGGTACAGGCGTAGCAACATGTGCTGTATTTGCTCCAAGTGCTATTGGTCATGCAATGCGTGGCGCAGTAAACCTAGAAGCAGACCGCAACGCACCATCACGTGCTACAGACGTTGTTATGACTGGTGTAGCAGGCGCAAGCGTACTACAAGCCGCACACGGCGTTATCATGAATGTTGATTTGGTAGCGTAAGAACCGTTTAATACAGTTCAAGGGGCAGCTCTAGGGCTGCTCCATTTAACAGGAAAAAGCCATGCTAACAATTGAAAATATTCAAGAATATATGCCTGACGTATTGGACTATGGTATCATTGATTTTGAACCATATTTTGCCAAGAGTCGTGCTGATATTGTTCGCTTGCTAAACATCAAATGGTGGCCAATTCGCAGCAAACAACGCTACGACATTACCATCCGCGGGTATTACAGTGAGTTTGACGATACGTTAATCACAGACAGTCAATTCACAAGAGCAGCAGTGTTTCACTGTCTTGCTTATTATGTACTACCAGCACTAAGTCAGTTTGATCCAGCAAGTGATAGGTTTCGCGAAATGATGGCATACTACAAAGAGCGTTTTGAAGAAGAGTTTGATCTCATCTTACAGGATGGCGTTGAGTATGACATGGATGATGATGGAGAAATCAGCGATGCTGAACAAGTTCCAACACATCGTGGGAAACTAATACGATGACAGCACCAAACCGCAGAGAAGCCATAGCAGTTGAATTGGTTAAGTTGCTCAAAAACATCAGGGAGCCTAGGCCTCCTTTTGTGAGTCGCGAGCCAGTAACGCCAACTAAGTTGAGTGCGCAACAGTTGCCAGCAATTGTTGTTAGTACAGGAAATGAACTTCGTGAAGACGTTTCACAAGGACCCAGCCGTACACGTAGGTGTATAATCAACTTTACACTTGACTGCTATACAAAAGGTCAACCTGTGGATACTGCTATCAACAGTTTGATAGAAAGCATTGAAGCTGAACTGGAAACAGACAGAACATTAGCTGGCACTTGTCAAAGTGTTCAGCTAACTGAAATCAATGCTGACAGTGGCAGGGAGCCACCTATGGGTGAGTTTGCTGTTACAGTCAGTGTAGAATATAACTATTCAAGGGGCAATCCATGATCAATAAAATTAAAAAATTGTGGCAGAAGCTTTTTCCTAATAAAACGGACCAAGAGGTTCGTGTCACGCTAAAACCAATTAAAAGGAGCAAATCATGACAACTATGACAGGTCAAAACGGTGTCGTGTCTGTTGGCGGATCAAACATCGCAGAAGTACGTGGGTTCACACTGGACCAAACAAGCGATACTATTGATGCCAGCGCAATGGGCGATACTTACAGAGAATACAAAACAGGTATGATTGATGCTAGTGGATCAATGGATCTATTGTTTGATACAACACACAGCACAGATATTGTTGCTGATATGATTACACAAGCAACGGTAGCAGTTGTACTTTACCCAGGTGGAGACACAGCAGGTTTACAAAGCATCAGCTTTAACGCACTGCTAACAGGTTTCAATATGGAATCTACAATGGACGACATGGTATCAGCAAGTGCTACATTCCAGGTAACTGGTGCTGTAACATACGCAACCATCACTTAACAATATTAGGGCATTCGTGCCCTAATATACCACAACGCAATGGAGATTTAAAA
>Ga0206129_10006995_pt1 | contig 11259 bp, 11 predicted proteins | sample Helgoland_Spring_8_FD_148616 | JGI IMG/M metagenome (GOLD analysis project Ga0206129, IMG submission 148616) | Pelagic subsurface seawater microbial communities from Kabeltonne, Helgoland, North Sea - Helgoland_Spring_Bloom_20160502_2 | ecosystem: Environmental > Aquatic > Marine > Epipelagic ...
ATCACTTGCCGATCTCTTCGCCACCATAGCCGGTATGATTGGGGTGCCGTTGGAGGAGGGAGTGGCAGAGGATAGCCTCGATGTTTTGCCCACTCTACTTTCGGATGAGCCGGTGCGGACTGAATTGGTCTACCATGCCGCCAACGGGAAGCTCGGACTGAGGCAGGGAGACTGGGCTTATTTACGCAGGGGAGGGATTACCGAGGAGCCCGGCTGGTATGAGGAGGACTGGCAGGGAGATTCCCTCGATGCGCCTTCTCTCTTATTTGACCTGTCCGGTGACCTTGCCCAAAAGACAAACCTTATGACCAAGCACCCAAACCGAGTAAAGCGTATGGAAGAACGATTGGCAGAAATCGAAAAAGGAACATCCACCCGTTAATCAAGCACCCGAAGAAGAAGTCCGATGAACCAAGGAAATCACAACTGGATTATGTGTCTGATCTTGATGATCTGCATTTCTTTGCCAACCCACGCCAAGGAACATCCTGAAAAGCCCAACTTTGTAATCGTGCTGGCAGATGATATCAGTGCGGACAGTTTCGGATGTTTTGGTTCACCCAATCCGTACACCACTCCCCATATCGATAAGCTGGCAGCGAGTGGGATCCGATTTAAAAACATGTTTGTTTCCGAGGCGATGTGTGCTCCCGCCCGGGCCGAGCTTTATACCGGATTGATGCCCCAAAGAAACGGAACCTTTCGAAATCACAAGGCGTCCAACCCCGATATCAAAAGTATGGTTCACTACCTTAATGATTTAGGGTATCGGGTGGGGTTGGCCGGGAAAAAGCACATCGGCCCGGGAAAGGTGTATCCCTTTGAAAATATCGACGGAATCTGTGGTAAAGCCGCTGAAGCGAACCCCAAACCGGATGATTGGACCGGGGTTGAAAACTTTATTAAGCGTGAGCCCAACCAGCCTTTTTGCATCGTCATCGGTTCCATCCATGCCCACTCCCCATGGACCGTTGGGGATACCAGTCACTGGAAGGAAGAGGAGGTTCTTCTACCGCCGAATTTAGTCGATACGCCCCAGACACGATCCGCTTATTTACATTACCTGGCCGAGGTCAGGGAGTTTGACCGGCAGGTGGGCGACACCGTAGAGGTATTGAAAAAGACCAAGCAATTCGATCACACCATGCTGATCGTGCTTGATGAAAATGGGGCAGGGATGCCGGGGGGGAAGTGGACGGTGTTTGACTGGGGGGTACGCTCTGCCTGTGTGATCAAGTGCCCCGATAGTTGGGAGGCTAATTTTGAGACGGATGCGATCGCCCAGTACTGTGATATCGTGCCGACCCTGGTCGACGCGGTCGGTGGTACGCCCTCGGCGGATCTCGATGGGATTAGCCTGATGCCCCTGATCAAGGGAGAAACCAGGACCCATCGTGACCGGGCGTATTTTCTTTTCAATAACCGTGTAAAAGAAGGCAAGCCGGATACCCACTTCAGCATCCGTGCGGTGACGGATGGAAAGTACAAATTCATTTGGAACCTCACTCCCCATAATCTTTACAGTGTGAATGTCACCACCTGTGATTTGACCGGTGAAGCCAGAAAGACCGATTTTGGCCTGATCTATCCCTCCATGATTGATCGCATGGAGACGGATCCGCATGCCCAAGCGATGGTCGATCGCATTCGGTCCAGGCCCCAGCATCAACTCTACGATCTCACCGTTGATCCGTATGAACTCCACAACCTGGCCGGAAAACCAGAGCATTCCCAAAGGGTTAAGCAGTTCAAAGCAGATCTCAGGAAGTGGATGAAAGATCAGGGGGACGATGGCCATTTGAACCCGCAAGGAATGCAGGTCATCAAGTACCAAGGCTATGTCTTTCCTTACCCGGAAAAAGGGAAGGCGAAGGGCCAGGGTATTCCACAAGAGCAAAAGATTTAGAAAATAAAATAGAAAAATAGAATGAAGACGAAACCGATCCCCATCCTTGTTTTTATAAGCCTGATCTGTGCCCTTGCAGGGTTTCTTGGGGCCCAACCCCCCGCTCATACTCTCAACGATCCAACCCGCCCCATTTACCACTTGGTCAGCCAGGACAAACGCTCGCACATTGCCGACCCCAACTTTGCTTTTTATTGGAAAGGTAGGTATCACCTGTATTTTATCGCTGCCCGTAACCCTGTTACCAAAGAGCGAAACTTCGCCCATGTATCCAGCACCGACATGGTGAACTGGAAGTATCACCGGGAAACCAATTTTGGCGGACTGAGTGGCACCCTCTTTCTAAGCCCGGATGGTGTGCCCACCATCATCGGCAAGGCTAGCAAGCAGATCACCCTGCACAGGCCATTGGATGACCAGTTGGAGCACTGGGAACTTCTGACCGAAGTGGTGCCCACCTTTGGACCTGGGCAGGATGGTAAGCGGATGAGCGAGAAGCACTGGGATCCGGATGCTTGGGTCGAGGGAAATACCACTTACATCCTGATCACGGCCCATCCGCTTTCCCCGAAAGGTCAGCCTGCGCTTTTCAAAACCACAGATATGAAGACTTTTCACTTTGTGGACTACTTTCTTGATGTGGATGTGCCAGGCGTGGCCCGTACATCTGATATTAAGACCAATGACGATCTGTCCTGTCCCAGTTTTTTCCCAATCGGAAACAAGTGGATGATGTTGTGCATCAGTCACAACAAGGGATGCCGTTACTACCTGGGTGATTGGAGGGACGAGAAATTTATCCCTGATTATCACGGCTGGATGAACTGGCGCAAAGGAGACGTCGATAGCAAGTATGGGCATGGAGGAGATGTGTTTGCTCCGGAGTCTTTGCTCGCACCCGATGGACGGCGGGTGATGTGGGCCTGGCTCTTTGCCCAGAGCAAGGTGCGGGTCAGCCCAAACTGGCAGGAAGTACTTTCCTTGCCCCGCGAACTTAGCCTTCCCGAGGACGGGGTGCTGCGGATTCAACCCCTGCATGAACTGGAGCAACTGCGCTACAACCTGAAGACAGAAAGAAATATTCGTGTACAAGCTGGCACACCGTACCGCTTGAAAAAGATTTCCGGAGATGCGATGGAGCTCATGCTTACGATCAGGCAGGGCGAAGCGAAGCGGTATGGGGTAAAGATTCTGAGTGACTCAACCAATGGCAAGGGGCTCGATGTGGTGGTGCACCCTAAAGCCAAGATTTTGCAGGTGGGAGTAACCCGGGCACCGCTGGAGTTAAAGGAGAAAGAAGAAATTCAACTACGTATCTTTATCGACCGTAGTGTGGTCGAGGTCTTTGCCAACGACCGGCAGGCGGTTGCCTGGCAACATGTTTATGAGTTAGGTGACGCTGGTATTTGCCTCTTTAGCGAGGGTGGGGCGATGGAGGTTCCGGAAGTGAAGGCATGGGACATGAAAGCCGCACTCCCCGAGGTGGCCGACCTATCGCCAGGGAAGTAAGAGAACTGGATTTTGTACCCCAATAATTTTTTAAAAAATGAAAAGAAAAAAAACCTCAGGCATTCTCACCCTATGTATCATGTCCATGGTCACTTTGCCTATGGATGCAAAGTCTCCTCAAGGTCAACGCACAGGAAAGGTTTCCAAGAAAGAACAATACGCGGATTCCATACCTACTCCCACATTGAGCGAGGTTGCTTATCGTTCACATGAGCGCCATGTGCTCGATTTCTGGAAAGCAAAATCAGAAAAGCCAACTCCACTTGCCTTCGTTATTCATGGTGGGGGGTGGAAAAATGGAAGCAAAGAAAGGCTTAATCGCTTTGTCGATGCACATGCCTTGTTGAAAGCGGGTATTTCCGTGGTAGCGATTAACTATCGCCTGATCAAAAGCAACTCGGATATTGAGCCACCGGTGAAAGCCCCCTTACATGATGCGGCCCGTGCTTTGCAGTTTGTCCGTAGCAAGGCAGCTGAGTGGAATATAGACAAGACTCGCATTGCAGCGGCAGGAGGTTCCGCTGGTGCCTGCACCAGCCTGTGGTTGCTTTACCACGACGATCTGGCTGACCTCACAAGTGATGACCCAATCGCTCGCGAATCCACCCGACTCTATTGTGCCGCGGTCAATAACGCCCAAACCACTGCCGACCCGCAGCAAATGAAAGAGTGGACCCCAAACAGCAAGTATGGTGGGCATGCCTTTGGCATGAAGAGTTTTGACCAGTTCCTGGCCGAGCGGAAAAACATCCTGCCCTGGATTCAGGAGTATTCTCCATACGCCCTGGCCAGTTCAGACGACCCACCGGTTTACCTACATTACAAGGGACCACCCCCGGCTATCGGCAAACCTCAGAAAGACCCCACGCATACCGCTAACTTCGGGCTGAAACTTCAGGAACGCTGCGAGGAACTCGGGTTGAGTTGTGAACTGGTTTATAAAGGTGCCAAAAAGGTAAAACATAAAGACGCCACCGCATACCTCATTGCCTCATTAAATTCGTCCTCCGGAAAGTAATGAAATTTTTTAAATGTATTGGATGGTTTCTCATTGCAGCCGGTTTATTCGGATTTGGGGTTACCATGGTCGATTACATTTCTCTGGAACCTCAGGAGTCTGCCATGGAGTTTGCAGAATCGATCAGTGGAACACTAGGTCCAGCAACCCTTGGAAGTTTGTCGGTTTTGATCGGGCTTGTACTGGTTGTTTTTAACTGGGTAAGTGCGAAGAAAACGCTCTCTGATTAGGCAATCAACTATCATGGGAAAGCCTTTTAATTACAGAAATAAGTTTTTTTTAGGCATAGGAGTGTCGGCCCTAATTCTAAGCCTGCCGGTAATCTGGGTATGGTTCACCTTTGCCGGCCCCGGTTACTATGCCGAATTCAATGATATAAAAAAAAGTTTAGAGGAGATGGAGGGGGTTAGTCTAATCGATGCATGGGGACATGAGGATTTAACCTTTGAGCACATAGGAGCTGAAATAGAAGTGGCAGAAAAGGGGTTGGTTAGGTTTACCGAACTGTCCTCCAGCTCATTCACCTCAAACCCTAAAATCTGTTTGGAGAAAATCGGCCCCTATCATTTCACCTATCGCGGTAATGGTTATATTGGGGTAAACAACATCGAAACCAATAAGCCGATGATATCAGAATTTATGGGTTCTTCAATTGATGTCGGTAAAGATGGTTGGTTCGCTGGCTTTTTCTCTTTTCAAATTCATTCCGTGCAAGATGTAATCCAAAGGTATGATGAGATTTGCGAGGTGATTTCTCAATGGCCGATCTTTCCCAAAGAACAGAATTTCATTTCACCGGATGGTGTGGAAATGTGGATCTCTGTAAAGAAGGTCAAATGACTAACTTTAATTTGAACTAAAGTTTCCTTACAGGTTTTACCAAAAATCAGCGTGATTCAAACCAAGCTCAACCAAAGAAATATATATCTACAGAATTCACGATTGGGGCTTTCCATTTTTCGATTTTACCCGGACGATCAAACCTCGTGTTTCTTACAGGTGATTAAATAATCGCCACACTCCAAATAAATTCTCCAGCCAAAACATATCATTCATGAGTCCAAAATTACTGATCGCTTTTCTTCTCCTGCCTTTTTCTTTTGCGCAAGCTATACCTGAAATTGCGGGTCCCATCACAGGTGATGTTCGTGCAAATCAAGCAACTCTGTGGATGTATGCTCCATCCAAGTCCAAGTGTACTTTCAGTTACCTTGCGGAAGGTTCATCCAAGAAGATCAATAAGACGGGCAATCTCACGGCCCTATCCAATCAGGCAGCAAAGGTTCCCGGGCAGATATTCAAATCGACTATGAATGGTCTGGCACCCGATACCCGTTACCAGTATCAGGTTTCCATAAATGGAAAGGCTGACCCAAAGTGGAAAGGATCATTCAAGACTGCACCCGTTGAGGGCACATCCACTGCATTCAGAATGGCCATTACTTCCTGTATGCATATCAAAAGGGCACAACGGTCCTGGAATCTTCTCCTTGAGGAGCAACCGGACCTACACCTCACTGTGGGCGATACCCATTATGCAGATACCACAAATCCGACCGTGCAACTGGAACACCATTTAACATACCGCAGGGAAAAGGAATTTGCCAAGGTGCTCCAACAGGTACCCACCTATGCGATGTGGGACGATCATGATTACGGTCCCAACAATTCGGATGGTACCGCCAAGGGAAAAGAGTTCTCCCTCGCGGGTTGGAAACAGGCATGGCCCAACCCACCCTCTGGCACATCCAAAACCCCGGGTGCTTTTTTTAAATTCTCCCGTGGCGATGTTGATTTTTTTGTGGTCGATGGCCGCTATCATCGATCGCCCAACGAATTACCAGATGATGATAAAAAACGCATGCTGGGTGATGCTCAATTTGAATGGCTGTTGAACGGACTGAAAAATTCCAAGGCGAAGTTTAAGATCATTGCCTCCGGTAGTGTGCTAGAACACAGCAAGGTGGACGGATGGCGCATTTTTACTTTTTCCCGCCACCGACTTTTTGACGCCATCAAAGAACACAAAATTTCGGGAGTGATGTACATCGGTGGCGATATGCACAAATCCTTGGTCTGGCAGCACCATGAATCCGACCGGGTCGGTTATCCAATGATTGAAATTATGTCCTCGGGGATTACCAATGGTAAAGACCTGAGCTTTGCCACCATTGATTTCGACACCACGGTTGCCGATCCCACCGCCCGTGTTCGCATCATTTATGGCAGAGGCGAAAAGATTAACACGGATAAGACCTGGAAACTCTCCCAGTTATCCCACGCCAATAAATGATTAAAAAGTTTTACCTTATTTCCTCTTTACTCCTGGCGACACTGCTGGCCGAGGCCAAGCGGGGAGCACCTGCAGAGGTGTTGCCGGTCACAGTGGGAAATATCGAGTATTCGGCCCCGCACCGCAACGGCACGCACAGGAAGATGGGATTACTCGAAGCCCGTGATTTAAAGAGTGGGAAATTAATCTGGAGCCGTCAGATCTATGCGGTGAAATACGATCCCGATCTGGAAGGAGATGTTCAGGATGTTTTCATAAAAAGCATCACCGCTGAGGGAAATCACCTCATCATCACCAACGAGAGGAATTCAAAGTATCAACTGGATCTGAACAGTCTCGAAGTAAAAGTAATCAAAGGATCATTGGTGGAAGAAACCAAATTTACCCGTTAAAAAAATGAGAATAACAACAACTGTAACTATATCCCTATTAATAAAATCCTTGGCTTTAATTGGCCTCACTCCCGCCTTGTTGGCCGAGAGCATTGTAGTGATGTCCTACAACATCCACCGCGGTGGCATTATCCACAAGAAACAACCCCTCTCCCAAACTGCCAAGGGGATCCAGTTGGCCAAGGCGGACATTGTCGGGGTTCAGGAAACCCGTTCTCCCAGGGGAGACACCTTGAAGGACCTTGCCAAGTTGCTCGGGTGGAATCATGACGAGGGGAGCGGTATCGTGACCCGTTATGAAATCGTCGAGCACTTTAAAGGTGGAAAGGATTATAAAGGTGGCATCAAGGTAAAGCTAGATTCAGATAAGCATGCCTACCTCTTTAACCTGCACCTTCCATCCCACCCCTACCAACCCTATCAGCTCCTGGGCATCCGCCCCGGGTGGCATAAGCACACCAATAATATTACCTTTATCAAGACCGAGGCAGAGACGATTGAGTGGGCCAAAAAAGCACGCGGCAAGGAAGTTGCGAAACTTTTAAAACAAATCAAAAACCTCGCTGATCAAGGTGCACCTGTTTTTGTGGTGGGAGATTTTAATGAACCTTCCCATCTGGACTGGACGGAAGCTGCTGCCAAAGCCGGACGCCACCCCATCAAAGCCGCCTACCCAACTTCCACTGAAATGGCCCAAGCTGGCTTTAGTGATTCGTACCGCACCATCTATCCCGATGAGATGAAAAATCCAGGATTAACTTGGTCGCCTGCTTACAAAGTTGGTGATCCCCGGACCCATCATGACCGCATCGATTTTGTCTACTTCAAGGGCAAAGGCTTGGAAGTAAAAGAGGTAAAGATTCTCGGAGAAAACCAAGAGAACGCGGATCTTGTGGTGAGCCCCTATCCCTCCGACCACCGTGCAGTGGTGGGGACATTTACGCTAACCAATACTAACTAGTTTTTGGTACGCATTCCTAGAAAACCGGCAATCTACAACCGCACATCTTTGAACATTAAAAAGGACAATCTATGAGGAAACTAATCTTTGTGTTGGTGATGGCATTATCCACCACCGTATATGGCTCAAGAGCAAAAGAAATTAAGTACCAAAGCTTGGCCGATCAATCCGAGCAGCCCGCTATGTTTTATGCGCCCATATCCAAAGAGCCCGCACCCTTGATGGTGGCTCTACATACCTGGTCCGGGAACTACAAGCAAAAGTACCACAAAGCCATTGAGCAATGGTGCATTAAGCATGGGTGGGCGTACATTCACCCAGACTTCCGGGGGCCCAACAATCGGCCGGAAGCAACCGGGTCCAAGCTGGTAGTGGCAGATATTATAAGTGCGGTGGAGTATGCCAAGAAAAGCACTCAAATCGACCACTCCGCGATCTATCTTGTTGGCACTTCCGGGGGTGGTTACACCGCATTGGTCATGGCGGGACATCATCCTGAGATATGGGCCGGGGTTTCTGCCTGGGTGCCTATCTCGGACTTGGCGGCCTGGCACGCACAGGGAAAGCATGTCGAAGCATTGGAACAGTCATGCGGCGGAGCCCCGGGAGACAGCCCCGCGGTTGATGCAGAGTATGCAAAACGCTCCCCCATTACATTTCTGAGCAATGCCAAGGGAACGACGCTGCATCTCCACGCGGGGATTAAGGAGAAGATCGTCCCCATCAGTCATTCACTGCTCGCCTTTAATGAACTTGCGGCAGCGGTAGACAGGATATCCAAGGAGGATATTACCTACTTTGTGAAGAAGAGAAAAGTTCCCCCAAACCTGCAAACCGCCCCCCCAGATCCAAGCTATGGCAAGAACCAACCTTTCTTTACCAGAAAGTCAGGTAATGCAACAGTCACCATTTTTAATGGGGGTCATCACCTGGTGCCCACTGCAGCCACAGCCTGGATCCAGCAAGTTTACAAAGAAAAGAAAAACTAATGAATAAAACTAACTTACAAAAAATCATACTCTTCGCGGGGTTCCTGATTGCAGGATTTTCCTTCAGCTTGTTTGCAAATCCCGCAAAGGAAGACCCAAGCAATCCCACCAAACTTCGGGTAATTGCTTACAATGTTGCCTGTGGACAATGGGCCACGCCTGAACGAATCGCCCAGGAACTTAAGGTACTCAAGCCGGATATTGTTTTACTCAGTGAAGTGCCCAAAGTGAACCGTGGAAAAAAGGTAAAAGACTGGTCTCAACGCCTGGCAGATGCCCTCGACCTGGATCATGTCCATGTCGGCACCGTTTCATCCGCGGGTCATAAGTCTCCCAAGTGGGGAGACCCAACCGGCAATTATGGCGGCAAGTTCAAATCCATCTTGAGCCGAACCCCTCTCACCGGAGGCAAGGATATCTCGGTGGAAGGAAGCGGTTGGAAACGGGCCAGTGCGGTGCGTGCCGAAACAGAAATCGGTGGAAGAAAGCTCGCTTTGTATTCCCTCCATCTCCCTGGATTTGCACACCATAACAAAGCACCCACCTCATCCTCTGCCTGGGAAGGATCCAAACATAAAGCCCTCGCAGATCATATAAATGCGGAAAAGAAATCCTACGACGTAATCGTCGGGGGAGATTTTAACGAATGGACCGAGGGACTGGTCATGCAATCGATGTTGAAGGAGACCAAGATGAAAAATTCGACCAAGGAAAAATCCATCGACCACATTCTCTACAGTACCAAAAATAAGATGAAACTTTTGCAAGCCGGTAGAGACTGGGGACCCAAAAATCAAAACAAGCACAATGTAAAATCAAACGGATGTTTATCCGACCACCCATGGGTATGGTGTGAGTTGGAAATCCCACGCTAGGTCTGTTTTTAAAAAGAGACTTTCTAATATTCGATCCTACTGTACTGATTTTTAACTTAAGGAACTGGAAAGAATAGAATCTAAGGATGAACTTATGAAAAAAATACCCTCTCTCATCGCATTCACCCTACCTGGATTGCTCGCTGTTAGCTCCCTCTTCTCAGCTAATTCAAAAGAATCCATTTCCGTGCGGGTAGCCGCGTACAATGTGGAGTTTGGCAAAAATGCTTCGCCTGAGGAAATTGGTAGTATGTTCAAACCCTACAACTTGGACATCATCGGGTTTAACGAAGTTCCGGATGGGGACTGGACCGCTCGCGTGGGAAAGGTTCTCGGGATGAAGTACACTTATGTGGGCAAAATTTCATCCGCCAACCACAAGGACAAATACAAATCCATCCTCAGTCGGACACCCCTGCAAAGCACAATTGAGCATGAACTCACTGTTAAGCGTAAGCGTTCCTGGAACCCAGCATCCGCGGTCCAGGTAGTCACACAAATAAACGGCATTTCAATTTCTTTTTATTCCCTCCATATCTGCCGTTCGACAGACAGTCATAATACGGGCCATGCCTACCGGTTGGCCAATGAGATTCTACCCAAAGATAAAACCGACCGGATCATTGTGCTCGGAGATTTTAATAACGAGATGGGAGATCATGCTCTTAAGAAAATTGAGCAAGCAGGCATGCGGGCAACATGGAGGGATCTCAAAATAGATGTTTCCAAAGAATTTACTTACAATGCACTGGATCCCACAAAGAACAGCGGAGTGATTGATCATATTTTTTACAGCACCAAGTCCAAAGCCGAGGTGACGGAAGGTGGAATCATTGAATTAAAGAAAGCCTTGTCGGACCACAAACCGGTGTGGGCGGAGATCGTATTTGAATAAAAATGTTTCTTGCGAAGCCCTTAGTTATTGCGGTTCTCAGTGGTCTTATCTGGGGAACTGTGGCTTATTGTTTACTTTCCAATGAATCTACTTGGGGACGAGTTTCTGACTTCAGTTGGTTGTCTTTTATACTCAGCCCAGTGGTTGGTGTGTTAGTTTATTATTGTTCTTATTGGATATTCTACCAAAGGCTTTATTTACGAATTTTTTGGTCTATCCTTATGCTTTATTTTTCTACCGGATTGCTTGCATTATTTTTAGGGATAGCAGATTTCTTTCACCCGCTTCGTTCCGAGAGTGAAACTTGGTTCAGCCTCACTGAAGTACCTCTGTCTTTTTGGTGGGGAATCACTTTTACTCCATTCCTTTGGACTCTTTTTTTATTCGCATTTGGTAATCAGGAACTGATCAGATACTTGGT
>Ga0206129_10007004_pt1 | contig 11246 bp, 10 predicted proteins | sample Helgoland_Spring_8_FD_148616 | JGI IMG/M metagenome (GOLD analysis project Ga0206129, IMG submission 148616) | Pelagic subsurface seawater microbial communities from Kabeltonne, Helgoland, North Sea - Helgoland_Spring_Bloom_20160502_2 | ecosystem: Environmental > Aquatic > Marine > Epipelagic ...
GAGATTTGCCCAATACGGAAATTCCAGTATCTATATTTCTAGACCAATCTTCTATAGAGGTTTTCTTGAATGGTGGTCAAAAAGTCATGACGGCACAGTTTTTTAATACCAACCCATACAATCAATTGAAAATTGAAAATAAAGGCACAGAAAAGGCTGTTTTTAAAGGCTTAAAAATCACCCCAATTCATAGTATTTGGGGGCAGGATTAGACTGTTTTTATCATAAACCAGGATTTAGAAGTATAAAAACCAAATCAAAAAAGCCACTTTTTTAATCGCGCTAAATAGCAGCAATCGTTTGGTGTTTTTGTTCCAAAGGGGCTTTTTCATGATGGGATTTGCTTGTTTTTAATTACTTTCACTCAAATATATGCAAAAAACACCACTATGAAAATCCCTTTTTTTACGTTCTTATGTTGCGTTTCATTTATAGGTATACTCCAGGGCCAAACACTGGTTAATCCTGTGATTAAAGGTTTTGGAACTATTGGCGACGCACCCATGGCCGCTGAAAAGCCAGACCCCAATATGGTGTATAACATTGTGGTAGATGTGGCTACTGGAGATGAAGACAAAAGCCAAGTTTTCTTTGCGCTAAATAATCTAGCGCGACTCATGAACCTTCACGTCATGGGTGGTGTCCCTCCAGAGCAATTAAATGTGGTTGTAGCCATTCACGGCTCCGCCATATGGTCCGTAATGAACGATCAAGCTTACACCAAACGATATGGAATTGCCAACCCGCACAGTCCATTATTTGAAGAACTCTTGGCTCAGGGCGTTAAAATTGCCGTTTGTTCCCAGTCTATGTTTAAAAGAAAAATAATGCCAGAGGAATTGGCCCCCGGTTTAGAAATGGCCACCTCTGCACTTACCGTACTTACCACATACCAACTCAAGGGATACGCCTTACTAAAATTCTAGGCTAAGGCCTACGGCCGATGCTTATTTGGTTTTCGCGAGACAATTTTGCACAAAGCACCATTATTTGCTCCAATAATCCAACACCAAAACATCATCTACATGCCCATCCAATAAGGCCACAAAAGCCATGTGATCTGGATGAGGTAAATAAGTAGCCCTGTCCGCTTCACTTTCAAAAGTCACAAAAAAGCAGTGGGTAAAGCCTTTGTCTAATCCTTCGGGACTATTGTTTAAGCCCCATTCAAAATCCTTTATTTCCTTTATTTTAGAAGGCAAAGCAATAAAGGCAGACTCAATTTTTTTAAGATCAGCACTGCTAGAAGATTCTTTAAATTTAAATAGCACAATATGTCGCAGGGATTCTCTCATGGTGTTTTTGGCGTGTATTTGATCTTTGTTTTGGTTTGTTCTATTCACACAACCACAAAGCAAGGCAAAAGCAAAAAGCAATAAAAGATAGTTTTTCATCTGTTAAAGTTATTGTTTTTTAATTCAGATTAAATTGAATAAAGGTGTTTATGTTGAATAGGTATTTAAAAATAGCTTCGCCTCTCTCCCTACCAGGAGATCCTTTGCGCCTCTCTCCCTACCAGGAGATCCTTTGCGCCTCTCTCCCTACCAGGAAATCCTTTGCGCCTCTCTCCCTACCAGGAGATAGCTTCGCCTTTACAGGCTTCGCTGTTCCTTTGGCCCCTCTGTTGAAAATACAAAAACCACTTGCTTCGCAAGCGTATGTTTTTTTATCCCTCTTCGCTTACAAAAGCAAGCTTTTGACACTTATAGGCATAAAAAAACCCACTCCTAGGAGTGGGTTTTTGTGCTTTAAGTGGTGCCTCCAGGAATCGAACCAGGGACACATGGATTTTCAGTCCATTGCTCTACCAACTGAGCTAAGGCACCATGCTATTAAGCGGATGCAAATATAATTTCTAATTTAGGATATACAAACAAAAAGAGAAAAAAAGGCAATTGTTTTTTTAGATTTCACATCTTTGTAGCATGAAACTAGTGCTAGACATAGGTAATACCTTTGGTAAGTTGGTGGTCTACAGGCAAGAAGATGAGGTGTTTAGAGCTCAATTTGAGCACAAAGACATGTACACAACACTTATTGGTTTGTTTTTTGATTTTCCAGGTATAAAACAGGCTATTTTGTGCTCTGTAGTCGTTGTTGATTCAAAAATTCGTCTTTTTTTGAAGGAAAAAACAATTCTTTTGGAGGTGAATAATGAAATGAAGCTACCATTTGAAAACAAATATGAGACCCCAGAAACTCTAGGGGCAGACCGAATTGGTCTGGTAGCTGCAGCTGCCTTCAAATACCCAGGTAAAAACTGTTTGGTGGTAGACGCGGGCAGTTGTGTGACCTATGATTTTATTTCATCAGATGGAATCTACCGGGGTGGCGCAATTTCCCCAGGGTTACAAATGCGTTTTAAAGCCATGCATGATTATACAAACAAATTGCCATTTGTTACTTTAAATGAGGCATTTATTGCCCTAGGCACAAATACTCAGAACAGCATTTTAGCTGGAGCTGTCAATGGATTGGTCTTTGAAATAGAAGGTTGGCAAAGCAGTTTTGGGAGTACACATAAAGATTTAACACTTATTTTAACAGGTGGAGACGCACAATTCTTGTCTAAACGACTAAAAAATACCATATTTGCCCATTCTAATTTTCTGGTACAAGGCTTATGCCAATTGCTTGATTATAACACGCTTTAGATGTTTAAAAAGTTATTTTTCACCCTTGTTATTTGTCTATTTATAAAAACTAACGCCCAAGACGGCACGGTTTCTCCCTATTCATATTTTGGTTTGGGCACTTTTAATCCTGCGAATACGGTGGAGAACAATGCCATGGGGGGGTTAAGTATCTATGGGGATTCCATTCATGTAAACCTTCAGAACCCAGCTTCTTATGGTCTCTTGAAGCTCACCACTTATACTGTGGGTGTTTCTCACCGTAGAATGGCCTTGACTTCAGATACCCAAGAAAAAAGCACTGCCTTAACAGCTATTGATTATTTGTCTGTAGCTATGCCCATAGCGGAAAACATTGGTATTGGTTTTGGTATTACACCAGTTACCTCTATGGGGTATATTTTAAATTCTAGCGCAGAAAATGCCAATGGTGAAACCATTACAAATGTTTTCTCAGGAGACGGAGGGCTCAGTAAAATATATTTCTCATTAGGTGCTGCGCCAATAAAAAACTTTACGGTAGGGGCTTCTGCCTTTGCTAATTTTGGGACTGTAAATAAAGAAAGGGTACAGTCTTTGAGTTCTGTATTGTTTGGAACCATAGACCGAAGAACTTCAAGAATGAATGGTTTTAATTTTCAGATGGCGGCCAATTACACGCCAAATATTACAGATAAACTGACTTTGTACACTTCTTTTGTTCATACAACAGGGTTGGACTTGAAAGCGAGTAATACGCAACAAGTAGGTTCGCTCTCATTGGTTAATGGGTCAGAATTAGAAGTCTCTGACTTAGACCTGGAGGCCGCCAATTTAAAAAACAATACCGTTAAAATTCCCTCTGTTACAACTTTAGGTCTTGGGATAGGAGAAAACAAAAAATGGCTACTAGGGGCCTCTTATACCATTCAGGAGATGGGTAGTTTTAGCAGTACTTTTCTAAGCCAATCAAATGTGGCATATTCTGAAGCATCTACCCTTAGGGTGGGCGGTTATTATGTGCCTGATTACGCTCCATTCGCTTCATTTTTTAAGAGAGCGACTTATCGCTTTGGAATTAGATTAGTCAATACAGGGATGCAGGTAAACAATCAGGCTATTAAGGATTTTGGCACAAATATTGGTGTAGGTTTACCAATGGGAGGCACTTTTTCTAATTTGAACATCGGGATTGAAATGGGTGCTTTAGGTACCTCAAAGGCCGGTTTGATTAAAGAAAATTACTTGAGCCTTCGCGTTGGACTCTCATTAAATGACAGATGGTTCTTGAAAAGAAAAATAAATTAATTATTTTTAGCCCTTATTTTTATAATTAACCACAATACATAACACCACCATGAAAAAGAAACTGCACATATTGACCATAGCCCTAATTGGTTTCGTTGGCGTTTTTAAATTACAGGCGCAAGACTGTGCAACCAATTTATCTATCTACTCAGAATTTGTAAAAGTGAAAAATTACGATTCAGCCTATGAGCCATGGAAGATAGTATACGAGGCGTGTCCAGAATTAAATCCTGCTAACTTTGTGTACGGGGAACGAATTTTAAAGTATAAAATTCAAAATAGCGCAGGAGATGAAAAGAAAGCTTTTGTAGATCAGTTACTTGCTTTGTATCCAAAATACAGAGAAATCTTCCCTGAAAGAGAGGCTTTGGCAGACATGCTTATTGACCAAGCCATGTTAAAAAATGACGAGAAGATTGCCACTACAGAAGAAATTTTCTCGATTTTAGACCAGGCATTTAACCAAGACCGTATTCATTTTACTAATGCGAAAGCACTTTATGTGTATTTTTCATACTTAGTAGATTTGAATGCTGCGGGTATAAAAGATTTAGACGCTGTGTTTGAGACATATGATCAGGTAGGTTCTAAAATAGAAGAAGAAGTAGAGTCTCTTAATCAAATGGTAAACAAATTACAGGCCAAAGAAGATGCTGGTAATATATCTTCTAGAGAAAAAAGACAATTATCGATTGCAGAGAGTAAATCAGAAACTTTTGTAAAGATCAATGAAAGTATAGACACCAAGCTGGGGAATTTAGCCAACTGTGAAAACTTAATTCCGCTTTACGAGAAGAATTTTGAAGAAAAGAAAACTGATGTAAAATGGGTTAAATCTGCTGTAGGTAGAATGTACAGCAAAGAGTGTACTGAAGACCCATTATTTGTTAAATTAGTTGAAGCCCAAAACGCTTTAGACCCAACTTCAGATACGTATTTTTATTTGGGCTTACTTAAAATGAATGCAAGAAATAGCCAAGGAGCTGTAGCAGACTTTAATAAGGCGGTAAGTTTAGAGTCTGACACTAAAAAGAAAGCCAACATACTTTATAAAATTGCCACAATTTATAAGAAGGGCAATAAGAGTTTGGCCAGAAACTACGCTCAGAAATCTATAGACAATAATCCTTCAATGGGAAAAGCTTATTTACTCATTGCTGGATTGTACGCAGAATCTGCTAACGAATGTGGAAGCACTACTTTTGAGAAAAGAGCCATTTATTGGAAGGCAGCTGAAGTGGCTAAAAAAGCAGCTCGTGTAGACTTATCTCTAAGAAGTAGGGCAAACCAAACGATTGAACGTTATATGGCATTAGCGCCATCTAAAACAGATATTTTCTCTTCAGGTTTGGCGGGAAAAACAGTTACTTTTAACTGCTGGGTAGGTGGTAGCGTTGCGGTGCCAAACCTATAAATGAAAGACATTAAGACCTTTAAGGATTTAAAAAGTATTGCCATTACATTTGTAACGGCAATACTTTTTTTTAGTTGTAATTCAAATGAAGGGACAGTTGTTTTTGAAGACCCAAAGGTGTCTCCTCAGGGGGTAGCGGAAAATTTTATATTGTATTATACTGAAACAGCTGAGTTTTCTGAAATACCGATGGAAGTGGCCATGGGCGGGGCATTAAAAAAAGATGCCAGGCTTATTGCTATTTTGAGGAGTTCAAAAAGTATGGATTACCAACATTTGGCATTCCCATACAGGACTTTTCCAGATGGACTCGTTTTGGAGGTGTTTGATTCAGAAGGCAAGAAAAGCGTGGTTAAATCCGATTATGGGATTATTTATTCTGCTACAAATGTAATAGATTTGAGGGGTAATGTGGTCATTACTACACATGACGGGAAGCAGTTGGAAACCCCACAATTATACTATGATCAAATAGGAGAATGGATTTTTACCGAAGAAAAATTCACCTATACCAATCCAGAAAACCAAACCATTATGGATGGAAAAGGTATGGACTTTAATAGAGATTTTAGTTTTTTAAATGCCCACAAAACTTTTGGGTATATGACCATTAAAGATACAGAAAGCGATGATTAGAATTTTAAAATATACCGAGTACTTATATTTAATAGTGGCTGTTTTCTCCCTAGTTAAAGTGATCAAGCTTTGGGGAAGTTCATTAGAGGAAATAGGTATTTTCTTGCTCTTTGGTGCTGTTTCAATTGGGATGTTCTTCTTTAGAAGAAATTACAGGTTGAAATTTGAAAAAAGACAAAACGAAAATAAAAAATAGTGGACTCAGACGTCATAATTATTGTAGTATCTCTCTTCTTTTCCGCCTTTTTTTCTGGGATGGAGATTGCTTTTATTTCAGCGAATAAAATTCATATTGAGATAGAAAAAAAACAAGAGGGGTTTCTGTCTAAAATCCTGACTAGGTTAACCAAAAGACCTTCGAAATTCATCGCTACCATGTTGATTGGTAATAATGTAGCCTTGGTTATATACGGTTTATTCATGGGAGACTTACTCATGGGACTATTTGAAAAATGGGCACCTTTAACATCTCCAGCATTAAGTTTATTTTTTACAGACTTTAGTTTACTTACACAAACGGTAATTTCTACGCTAGTTATTTTACTCACGGCAGAATTTTTGCCTAAAGTACTGTTTCAGATTTATGCCAATACTTTGATCAAGGCCCTAGCATTTCCAGCCTATGTGTTTTATTTTATTTTTTCACAGGTATCTAATTTTGTGATCTTTATTTCAGATTTGATTTTAAGGGTGATTTTTAAAACTTCTGGAGATTCAGTTCCATTGGCCTTTAGTAAATTGGAAATTGGCGACTATATTACGGAGCAAATGGAGGCAGTTGCGACCGAGGACGAGGTAGATTCGGAAATTCAAATATTTCAAAATGCGTTAGAATTCTCTGCAGTAAAAGCTAGAGATGTAATGGTGCCAAGGACAGATTTGTGCGCAGTGGAAATACATGAAAGTCCAAAGAATTTAGTGAAGATTTTTACAGAGACAGGATTTTCAAAATTGTTGGTGTACAAAGATACCATAGACAATATTATTGGCTACGTTCATTCCTATGAGCTTTTTAAAAAGCCCCAAACGATTAAGAGCATGCTTTTGCCTATTGAGTATGTGCCAGAGACCATGTTAATTAATGATATATTGAATGTACTGACCAAGAAGAGAAAGAGCATAGCCATTGTATTGGATGAGTACGGAGGAACTTCAGGGATGGTTACCGTAGAGGACATTGTAGAGGAATTGTTTGGAGAAATAGAAGACGAGCATGACAGCACAGACTTAATTGAAGAACAATTGTCTGAAAACACCTATAAATTCTCTGCAAGACTAGAAGTGGATTATCTCAATGAAACCTATCATTTAGATCTTGAAGAGCGAGACGAATACGGTACTTTGGGTGGGTTAATTGTTCATGTGACAGGCGAGATTCCTACCTTAAATGAAAGTATTATTATTGGCTTTTATTGTTTTACTATTTTGGAGGTTTCAGGTAATAAAATAGATTTGGTCTCTTTAGAGGTGCTTGAAAAGGAATAAAGCACTTTATAAAAGTTTAAAAATTAGAAGAAGCGAATAAAATTTAAAAAGAAAATGGTATTTTCGCCAACTGATTAAAAGATATTTAGAAAATGGCAGTATTAGAAAAAATAAGACAGAGAACCACGGTGTTAATCCTTATCATTGGATTGGCGTTATTTGCTTTTGTAATTTCAGGAGTATTTACCAATAGCGGAAGCGGATCTCCTATGGGAGGATCAGCCATTGGAAGTGTCAATGGAGAAGAGATTTCTATAGATGACTTTCGTCAAAAGTTAGAAGTTGCTGCCCAAAGGGCGGGAAGCCAAGCAACCACTGTTCAATTGGTGAACCAAGTTTGGAATTCATCCTTGAGAACAAGTTTGCTAAATCAAGAAATTGAAGATTTGGGTATCTCAGTAGAAGGAGATCAGATCATGAATTTTATAAAGAATACACCATCTTATTCAAACCAACCAGAGTTTCAAGATGAGAACGGTATTTTTAGTGAATCTTTGTTCATTGCTGCAGTTGCAGATTGGAAAGCCAATAACCCTTACAGATATTCTCTTTGGTTGCAAGACGAATTAGCCATTATGCAGTCTGCTAAAGAACAAATGTATTTTAACCTAGTTAAGGCAGGCGTTGGAACTACCTTGGAAGAGGGTAAATTTGACTATAAATTAGCGAATGACAAGGTAGATATCTCTTATGTGAGAATGCCTTTCTCTGCTGTGCCAGATACAACCATCACAGTAACTGCTGGAGAGATTGAATCTTACATCAGTAAAAATCCAGCTTTATTCAAGCAGGAGCCAGCAAGAGATATTCGTTTGGTTTACTTTGAGGAGAAAGCATCTAAAGAAGACGAACAGGCCGTAAAAGACGCTGTAGTTGGTTTGCTTTCAGACACAGAGGAGTACAATGAAAACACAGGAACTACTGAGAAAGTAGCTGGTTTTCTAAACACAACAGATTTAGGGGCGTTTTTAGAACGCAACTCAGACACTACTTACGATACTATTTTTAGGGCTAAGAATGAAATTGTGAGCACTTTTAAAGACTCAATTATCAGTTTAAATCCAGGACAAACTTTTGGGCCTTACAAAGAAAATAATGCTTACAATGTATCTAAGCTAGTCGCTAAAAAAAATAATGGTACCGTAAAAGCATCTCATATTTTAATTTCTTTTGTTGGAGCTGAGCGTGTAAGCCCAACTGTAACAAGAACAAAAGAGGAAGCAAGAAAAGAGGCCAACAGATTGCTTATAGAAGCTAAAAAATCAACTACTGTTTTTGCTGAATTGGCCAGAGATAATTCAGATGGACCTACAGCTTCAAGAGGTGGAGATTTAGGCTTTTTCCAAGAAGGACAAATGACACCAAAATTCAATGATTTTGTGTTTTCTAATAGCGTAGACGCTATTGGATTGGTTGAAACAGAATTTGGTTTCCATATTGTTAGGGTAGACGACAAACAGGATATTTTCCAAATTGCTACGCTGAGTAGAGATATTGCTCCTTCTGAGCAAACAATCAATACCATTTTCACTCAAGCGACCAAGTTTGAAATGGAGGTTACTGAAAACCCTAAAGAATATGTAGGTATTGCCAAAGAAGGTAACTTTGACGTAAGAAGTGTCAATAAGTTATTGGCTATGGATGAAAATCTTCCTGGTCTTGCTGCACAAAGAGGGGTAGTTCAATGGGCCTTTAACGAAGACACAGATTTAGGTGCTATTAAAAGATTTAATGTAAACAATGGTTATGCCATTGTGCAACTTACAGCCAGATACCGTTCAGGAACCATGACTGTTGCAGATGCTTCTGCTACAGCGCTTCCAATCTTGAGAAAGGAAAAGAAAGCCGCTTGGATTCTTAAGAATAAAGGAGGCAATACACTTGAGTCTTTTGCAGCCGCTTCAGGACAATCAGTAGAAACAGCTTCTGCATTAAGCGTGAAGAGCCCGATTATTCCTGGTGCAGGTAGAGAAGCTTATGTGGTAGGTAAGGCCTTTAATTTAACTGAAGGAGCCACCTCATCTTTGCTAGTAGGGGAGACAGGTGTATTCTTGGTACAGCTCAATAAAAAACAAGAAGCCGTTGCGTTAGATAGCTATGCTACTTACGCAGAAGCGCTTAAGGCAGGAACCCAAAACAGTATATTTTTTAGTAGTTATAATGCCTTAAAAGAAACAGCCACTATTGAAGACAACAGGGCAGTTTTCTATTAGTAGAAAGCACACAAATTGATAAAAAAAAGCGGCCTTTAGGCCGCTTTTTTTTATAGGATTATTGCTGCGAATTAACCTATCATTTCAGTATAATACAAGCTGGTTGGGTATCCTTTCTCTAAAAAATACTCTTTTATTTCAGCGGGCGACAACGTCTCTGAGACTGCCATAATAAAATCGCCTCCCCAACCTCCAAGGCTTTTTACAGCGCCTTTAAAGTCTTTAAACAGCCGCTCCTTGACCGGGGTCTGTTGAATGATATTTCCAATAAAAGACTCGTGAAGCCTGATGTAATTTTCGAGCTGTTTTGCGTTTTTAGCTCTGGCCAATTGAACGCTTAATTCATTGATTTCTTTGAGACTATTTTTCAGGGAGAAGTTTGCTAACTCCTTTTGTTTTAAATAAGCACTTATAGCTTCTCTACTGTCTTGCTTGCTGTTTAAGTGTACAAATACAGATTGTTCTTGTATTGCTTTCCCTAAAGTGATTGGCGCTATTTTTAAGGGTGTTTTTCCAGGATTAATGACAAAAGATATGGGATGTGTTGCACCAGCACATGCAATATCATAGCCTGAACCACCCATGGTTAGGGACAACAATTCATAGGGGTTTACTTCAGCCCAGAGCGCCACATTATGAATGAGTGTAGAAGAACTTCCCAGTCCCCAATCTCTCGGAAATTCTAAGTGGGTACTTACGGAAATACCAGGGCTGTTTTTTAAAAATGTGGGGTTTAGTTTTCTGGCGGTTTGTAGCAATTGAATTAAAAATTCAAGTTCGCTATTGCTGTTCTCTTCTTTGGGTTGGTCTAAAAGATCTAGAGAAAAATTGAAATCTCCCCAAATGCTCTGGTCCTTTGAGTAGGCTTTCCATTGTACACAGCCTGTTTGGGTGGATTCGAATTCAAGGTCTTGACCAAAGCGGCAAGGAATAGCAATAGCCTCTGCACCATCTAGTACCAAATACTCACTGGTGAGCAATAGTTTTCCGTGGCTGTAGAACCTGTTGGCCAATCTATTTCTTCTGCCTGTCTCAGGAATTAGATTCATAGCGATCCATTTTTTCTCAAGGTTTTAAAGCTACTGACTACATGACTGTGTGTTGCGGTTTGGTCTTTATAATAGGCCACCAATTCTACTTTTTCAGCTTCTGTTGCCCCTAATTGGTTTAAGATATTTAAAAGGTGCATTTTCATATGGCCTTTTTGAATTCCACTGGTCACTAAAGAATGCAAGGCTGCGAAATTTTGAGCGAGTCCAGCTACAGCAACAATTTCCATAAGTTGCTTAGCAGAAGGTTTTTGTAAGACAGCCATAGACCATTTCACTAAAGGGTGTAAATTGGTGAGTCCTCCAACGGTTCCTAGCGCCAAAGGCAGTTCTATCCAAAAGCTAAAAACACCATTTTCTATACTAGCATGGGTAAGGCTTGAATAGCTGCCATCTTTAGCGGCATAGGCGTGAACACCAGCTTCAATAGCCCTAAAATCATTCCCCGTTGCTAATACCACAGCGTCTACGCCATTCATAATGCCTTTGTTGTGTGTGACAGCCCTATGTGGTTCTGCTTTTGCAATAG
>Ga0206129_10007005_pt1 | contig 11245 bp, 9 predicted proteins | sample Helgoland_Spring_8_FD_148616 | JGI IMG/M metagenome (GOLD analysis project Ga0206129, IMG submission 148616) | Pelagic subsurface seawater microbial communities from Kabeltonne, Helgoland, North Sea - Helgoland_Spring_Bloom_20160502_2 | ecosystem: Environmental > Aquatic > Marine > Epipelagic ...
CAGTGCAACCTGTACTTCGGGTGAACCTGTGTCATTTTCGCAGGTTGCGTGTTCAGTAACGATTGCTGCTTTTTCTTCTGCACTCAGTGCCATGATACTTTCTCCAATATGCGGGTTAGTTAAATTCGGGTTGCCCGCGCATATTTACAGACAACCTATTTCAAATTTTTTCGGCAGTTAGCTCTCAACTACCAGTCTTTTCGGGGCTACTTTACCGTCTTCGGTAACTGTTCCAACACCTAAAAAAGCGCCGCCCTCGCGAAAGACGCGCACTATATCGCCTTCTTGTCCATTGCGAAAGGCCTGAGTCGACATTACTTCCTGACCCAGTTGGAAATATCCGGCCACAATTTCACTCAATTCCACGGCCATGCGGTCAGCAACTGCTATATCCATAGGTTTTAGCAGATAATCCAGCTCTGGCGCTTCGCAGTTTTCACGAAGTTTTTCCAGCTCCGGCAATGTCATGGACTCCTGCTCAGTAAAGGGACCGGCAATATGTCGGTGTAATGCGCTGACATGAGCGCCACAACCCAAGGCTGCACCCAGATCCTCCGCAAGAGTGCGCACATAGGTGCCTTTGCTGACATGTACCTCAACATCCAGCTCGGCCTGTGGGCCTGGACGAAAATCCAGGATTTCAAATTTGTAGACATTAATAGTGCGGGCGTCGCGCTCTACCTCTATTCCCTGGCGGGCCAGCTTATACAATGGCTGACCATTGTGTTTGAGGGCCGAATACATTGAGGGAATTTGCTGGATTTCACCGCGAAAGGCTTCTATAGCTGAGTCAATCTGATTCTGGGTAAGAGCAGAGGCATCTGCTTGTGAAACTGTATCGCCGTCACAGTCACCGGTTTCAGTGGCGACGCCCAGCACAAAGGTGCTGCGGTAATGTTTATCTGAATCTAATAAGAACTGGCTGAATTTTGTCGCTTCACCAAGGCAGATAGGCAACACACCTGTGGCCAGTGGGTCTAGGGCGCCGGTATGGCCAGCTTTATTGGCATCAAAAAGATTCTTAACCCGCTGCAAAGCCTGGTTTGAAGACCGGTCAAGGGGCTTGTTGAGCAGAAAAATACCATTAACCGAACGACCGCGATTGCGTCTACGAGCCAAGTCTAGCTTTCCTCGCCATCCGACTCGGCTGCCGCAGAGGTCTCTTTGGAGACCGCCAGGTCAATCAGGGCGCTGAGATGCTGACCGCGGCGGCCACTCTCGTCATAAAAGAAGTTAAGTTTAGGCGTGATTCGCAACTTGATACTGGAGGCCAGTAACTTGCGCAGAAAGCCAGAGGCACCATTGAGCGCTGCTATACCCTGATCAATCTCGTCTTGACTGCGGTCACCTACAAAACTGATATGGATTTTAGCGTAGGCCAGGTCGCGGCTGATATCGACATCAGTAACGCTGAGCATGCCCACTCTGGGGTCGCGAACATTGTCGCGGATCAGTACTGCCAGCTCTTGCTGCACAGCATCTGATACGCGCTCAGCTCTGGTAAATTCTCTTGGCATTTAACTAACGACCGCTGTTACAGCGAACGCTGCACCTGAGTGACGTCATAGACTTCAATCAGATCCCCAGCCTTAACATCGTTGTAATCCTTAACGCCGATACCACATTCCATGCCGTTGCGAACATCTGCAGCTTCGTCTTTAAAGCGGCGCAGAGATTCTAGCTCGCCCTGATAGATAACCACATCGTCTCTCAGTACACGGATTGGTTTATTGCGATACACGGTACCTTCGACCACCATACAGCCGGCAATAGCGCCAAACTTCGGCGAACGGAACACGTCGCGCACTTCGGCAATACCTACAATCTCTTCTCTGGTCTCTGGTGCCAACATGCCTGAAAGAGCCTGCTTAACTTCGTCGAGAAGGTTGTAGATAACGCTGTAGTAACGCACTTCAATCTCTTCTTTCTCTGCCAGTGCACGGGCAGAGCCACCAGCACGAACGTTAAAGCCAAGTACAATGGCGCCAGTGGTCAGTGCCAGATTGATATCGGATTCGGTAATACCACCAACACCGGAGGCAACAATATCCACAGCAACTTCGTCTGTGGCAAAGTCATGTAGCGCACTATTAATTGCTTCCAGAGAACCACGTACATCAGTCTTAACAATAAGGTTGAGCTTGTTGACCTGCTCTGCACCCATATCGGTAAACATATTTTCAAGCTTGGCGGCCTGCTGGCGCGACATACGCTCATGGCGGGCTTTGGTGGTGCGCAACTCAGCAATTTCTTTGGCCTTGCGCTCATCGGCAACCACAAAGAACTCATCGCCGGCATTGGGAGCTTCATCCAGACCCAGTATCTCTACGGGAATTGACGGGCCTGCTTCCGCAGTTGGCTTTTTCGCTTCGTCGGTCATGGCGCGAATCTTACCTACGCTCTCACCGGCCAGCATAAAGTCGCCTTTGCGCAAAGTACCCAGCTGAACCAATGCAGTGGCTACTACACCACGGCCTTTATCAACCCGAGACTCAACAATCACACCGCGAGCTGGCACATCAACCGGTGCGGTTAATTCCAACAACTCGGATTGCAGCAGCACTGCCTCAAGAAGCTCATCTATGCCTTCGCCTGTATGGGCGGACACTTTAATAAACTGCGTATCACCACCCCATTCTTCAGGGATAACATCTTTGCCTGCCAGCTCAGTGGTTACACGCTCAGGGTCTGCACCCTCTTTGTCCATCTTGTTGATGGCAATAACAATGGGTACTCCGGCAGCGCGGGCATGTTGAATAGCTTCTTCTGTCTGGGGCATCACACCGTCATCGGCGGCCACAACCAGAATGACCACATCTGTACTCTGGGCTCCACGGGCACGCATCGCGGTAAACGCGGCGTGTCCCGGGGTATCAAGAAATGTGACCATGCCCTTGGGCGTGTCCACATGATAGGCGCCAATATGCTGGGTAATACCACCAGCTTCCCCTGAGGCAACACGGGACTCTCTGATATAATCCAGCAAGGACGTCTTACCATGGTCAACATGGCCCATCACTGTAACTATTGGCGCTCTTGGTGAGTCGCCACCTTCAGCTTTCATGGTTTCAAACTGTTTGGCCAGCTCGTCTTCAACAGTTTCATCTTTAGCCGCTACTGGGGTATGACCTAGCTCTTCAACCACCAGGAATGCAGTTTCCTGATCAATAACCTGGTTGATATTGGCCATAACACCAAGTTTCATCAGTTCTTTGATTACCGCGCCGGATTTAATCGCCATGCGCTGGGCTAAATCACCGACGGTGAGTTCCTCAGGGATTGCGACTTCCAATATCTTTTTCTCAACCGGGCGCTGGAAAGTGTGTTTGTTATCAACTTTAAGGGCCACAGAACTGGATCGCAGGCGACCTTTTCTGCCGCGCTCATCGAGACCATCATCAAGCTGTAGGCGACCTTTCTTTTTGCCGCCTTTGCCGATGGGTTTCTTAACAGTTTTCTTGCCCAGCTTGTCTTCATCATCTGGTGAAACTGGCTTGCCATGTCGACGACCTTTGTCATGGACAGGCTCTGAAGCTGGCGCAGCTTTGGTTGGCTTGGCAGCTTTCTTGGCCTCGTCACGCTCCAGTGCAGAAGCAGCTTCCGCAGCTTTGCGCGCTTCTTCTTCAAGTTTGGCCTTGGCTACCTCTTCAGCTGCAGCCTTAGCTTCGCTCTCGGCTTTGCGACGGTTCTGGATAGCGTTTAGACGTCGCTCTTCAATATCATCAATACCGGAGCTTTTAACCGCGAGGCGCTCTGCAACAGCTTCTTCCTCTGGCGCCTGTTCCACTTCCTGCTCTTGAGCCTGCGCAGCTGCGGCCTCTGCAGCAGCGGCCTCTAACTCAAGGCGGGCTTTCTCTTCTGCTTCGGCTGCAGCCTGGGTTTCCAGTTCTTCATCGCTGCGCTTAATATAGGTGCGTTTTTTACGCACTTCGATATTAACGGTTTTACGATTGCCAGATTTCAATGTGCTGACAGTTTTGCGTCGCAGAGTGATTTTCTTCGGTTCGCCTGAGCTCTCGCCATGCAGGCCTTTTAAGTAGGCCAGCAGAGTTTGCTTCTCATCATCCGAGACAGTCGCATCGGCGGCACTGTGATTTAAACCTGCTTCTTTCATTTGCATAAGCAAACGATCGACAGATGCGCCTACGGTTTTTGCTAGTTCACTTACTGTAACTTCAGCCATTACTTTTCCTCTATTACCGCTCGATTAATTATTCACCCTGCTCTTCAGCAAACCAGGGTGCACGAGCAGTCATAATCAACGCTGCTGCTTTCTCTTCATCCATATCATCAATATCCATGAGATCGTCAACGGCCTGCTCGGCCAGATCTTCCATGGTGACAATACCTTTTGCAGTTAACTTGTACGCCAATGCAGAATCCATGCCTTCCATCGTCAGCAGGTCTTCAGCTGGTTCTGTTTTGGTTAATTCTTCTTCGCTGGTCAGTGCCATGGTCAACAGAGCATCTTTGGCGCGAGCGCGCAGCTCTTCGGCGATATCTTCATCAAAGCCTTCAATTGCACTCATTTCCTCAAGAGGAACATAGGCAACTTCTTCAAGGCTGGTGAAACCTTCTTCAACCAGAACCACAGCAACGTCTTCATCGACATCCAGCGCAGTCATCAGGCTCTCCACAAAGTTTGATGACTCAGCTTCCTGTTTCTGCTGAGCATCTTCAATGGTCATTACATTGATATTCCAGCCAGTCAGCTCAGAGGCCAGACGTACATTTTGTCCGCCTTTACCAATGGCCTGGGCCAGATTTTCTTCGTTTACTGCAACATCCATGGAGTTGGCGTCTTCATCAACAACAATGGATTCAACTTCTGCAGGAGCCATGGCATTGATCACCAGCTGGGCGGGGTTATCGTCCCACAGCACAATATCTACGCGCTCGTCATCCAGGTCGTTGGAGACGGCCTGAACACGGGCACCGCGCATGCCGACACAGGCACCTACAGGATCAATACGAGCATCTTTGCTCTTTACAGCAATTTTGGCGCGCTGGCCCGGATCACGGGCGGCACCTTTGATTTCAATAATGCCTTCAGCAATTTCCGGTACTTCGATCTGGAACAACTGGATAAGCATTTCTGGGGCAGCTCTGGACACCAGCAGCTGTGGCCCGCGAGTATCTTCGCGTATAGCGGTCAAAATTACCCGGGTGCGATCATTGATGCGGAAAATTTCCCGGCCCACCAACTCTTCGCGAGGCAACATGCCCTCAGCATTATCACCAAAGTCCACCACAATGTGATCACGGGTAACTTTTTTGACTGTGCCGCTCAGTAATTCACCAACACGGTGACGAAAACGACTAATAATCAACTCCCGCTCTGCGTCTTTAACCCGCTGTACTATTACCTGCTTGGCGGTCTGCGCAGCAATACGACCAAAGGCAATATTTTCCACAGTCTCTTCAAAGGTATCGCCAACTTTTAATGTTGGGTCCTTTTCTGCAGCTTCTTCGGTGGTGAACTGAGTACCCAGCTCCGCCAGAACATCATCGGCAACCACATCCCAAAAACGGAAGGACTCATAGTCACCCGTCTCGCGATCAATAACCACACGAATATTAGCGCCCTCTTCGTAGCGCTTTTTGGTGGCCATAGCCAGTGCCTGCTCAATTGCTTCAAAAATTATACCCTGGTCCACGCCTTTCTCGTTGGACACAGCTTCCGCAACCATTAAAATTTCTTTGCTCATCGTTCAAACTCCACATGCCTCAGAATCGAGGAACCACGTTAGCCTTCTCTATACCTTCAACCGGAAACAGAAATTCATGATCTGTTACCACCAAAACAATCTCATCGTCATCAATACCCGTCAGACGACCTTTAAAGTTGCGGCGCCCCTCGTAGGGAAAGCGCAACCGCAGCGAAATATCTTCGCCGATATACTGTTCATACTGACTCAGCTCATACAGCGGTCTGTCCATGCCCGGCGAAGACACTTCCAGAATATACTCACCGTTAATGGCCTCCTCTACATCAAGCACCGCACTGGCCTGACGACTGACTCGCTCACAGTCATCGACACCAATGCCGTCTTCTGCACGGTCTATATAGATGCGCAGCAACTTGGTCTTGCCGCCAGTCTGGAGCTCAAGGCCCCACAACTCGCATCCCAGAGCTTCAACCACAGGCCCAAGCAATTGCTTTAGTTCGCTACTGGCCACAGCCATGGTTATCTCCTACAAACAAAAAATGGGCCAAAGGCCCATTTATCAACATCTAAAGAAAAGCCCCAAAATGGGGCTCCTCGATTTGCGCCGGACCCGACGCGAATTTTCATAGTAGAAAACCTGAATTAAGCTGCCGTTAGACAGCAGTGAACAGGGGCTCCCTTTTCCACTGAGTAATGCAAGCATAGACAATATTAGCTGACTGTACATCACTTCCTGTGTCCGTAATTTTTATAAAACATCACCCTGTGAAAGATTCTATAAAAATTGGTAGCGGGAGCTGGATTTGAACCAACGACCTTCGGGTTATGAGCCCGACGAGCTACCAGACTGCTCCATCCCGCACCGACACAACGATCTAGTCTTTAAACCGCCCTCTTTGAGAGGACGCGCATTATAGGTAGAGGGCCCTGCAAGGTCAACTGCACAGAGGCAAACAAAGTAGTTTTATTTACGCTGGGCAACAATAAATTCGTAGGCTGTTTGAATTTCCTGGGTGCGCTCAGTAGCTAACTTGACCATATCCTCGGGCATACCCTGACCAATTAACTTATCCGGATGATTTTCACTGATCAGTTTGCGATAGGCTTTCTTGATCTGGGCATCCGTATTTGATGCCTCAACACCAAGAGCGGTGTAGGCGGCACTCAACTGACTCTGAGCATCTGACCCCTGAGATTGATAACCAGAGCCACGGAACTGGGACTGGGCCTTGACCATCTCAATCAACTTATCAAATAGCGCTGCCGAGAAACCTAGATGCTTTGCGACAGTTTTAAGCACCAACTGCTCAGCTCCATGGAGCTTGCCGTCGGCCATAGCCAGGGCAATCAAGTAATTGAGCAGAGATCGCTTGAGGTTGTTGTGCCGACCACTGACAGCAATAAAGGCTGCCATGGTCCGGTCAACGGAAAAATCGGCATTGCTGCCCTGTTTAAACAGATCAATAGCAGCGCGGCGATGACTGGTATCCAGACCCATAATATCCATCAGCCCTTCGGCCTGGGCAATCTCCACCTTGGATATACGACCATCGGATTTGGCCAAATGACCAAGCAAGCTGAACAATGTCTCAAAATAACTGGTACGAACACGCTCCTGCTCTTCCCTGGACATTGGGTTTAAAAAGCCACCCAGACCCCGATCAAATTGGTGGCCGATAAAAACCCCCAAAAGAGCGGTGAAAACACCGCCGGCAAAATACCCGAACAGCCCGCCAATAATTTTTCCTGTGCTCAACCCTCTTGCTCCCTGGCCAGCTTTTCCGCTTGCTGGCGCAATATAAATTTCTGCACCTTGCCTGTAGAGGTCTTCACAATCTCCTCAAAGACAATATGGCGGGGCACCTTAAACCCGGCCATATGCTGCCTGCACCAATCGACGAGATCAGCGGATGAAACCGACTCATCGTCTGCCAATTCGACAAAGGCACAGGGCGTCTCACCCCATTTTTCGTCGGGCATGGCAACAACTGCGGCTGCAGTGACCTGAGGGTGCTTGTGCAACACCTCCTCGATTTCAATCGATGAAATATTCTCACCCCCGGAAATAATAATATCCTTAGAGCGGTCTTTTAACTGGATATAGCCATCGGCATAGACCACAGCAAGATCGCCGGAGTGAAACCAGCCACCGGCCAAGGCTTCATCAGTTGCCTGCTTGTTCTTTAAATAGCCTTTCATCACCACATTGCCGCGAAACATCACTTCACCCAAAGTTTCACCATCTCTGGGCACCGGCTTCATGGTTTCAGGATCAAGTACATCGAGTTCTTCCAGGGCATGGTAACGCACCCCCTGCCGTGCCTTCAATGCGGCCTGCTCTTCTGCGGACAATTGATTCCATTCTTCATGCCAGTCATTGACCACAGCAGGGCCATAGACTTCAGTTAACCCATACAGGTGGGTCACATTAAAGCCCGCGTCACGCATTTCAGATAACACTGATTCTGGCGGCGGCGCAGCGGCGGTAAAAAATTCTACCGGCTTTGTCAGATCGCGCTTCTGTGACGCCGGTGCGGCTAGAATGGTGGACATGACGACTGGCGCGCCACATAGGTGAGTGACCTGATAATCTGCCAGAGCAGCCCAGATCGCGTCGGCGCGAACCTCGCGCAGGCAGATATGGGTGCCTGTGACCGCAGACATAGTCCAAGGGAAACACCAGCCGTTGCAGTGGAACATGGGCAATGTCCACAAATACACCGCATGCTTGGGCATGGAAGCCGTAATCGCATTACCCTGGGCCAGCAGACAGGCACCACGATGGTGATAAACCACACCTTTGGGGTCACCAGTGGTGCCTGAGGTGTAGTTAACCGTGATGGCATCCCATTCATTTTCAGGCATCAACCAGGCAAAATCGCCGTCGCCAGATTGCAATAATGTTTCGTAGTCATCACTTCCCAGCCTATCCCCAGGTTGCGGGAAAACCGGATCCATATAATCGATCACCAGAGGCTTCAGAGTCGCCAAATCAAGAGCGGAGGAGATAGTCCCAGAGAAGGCAGTGTCAGTAATTAATACCTGCGCTTCCGCATGGTCCAGCTGGAAAGCGATAACTCCGGCATCCAGTCTGGTATTCATAGAGTGCAGCACCGCGCCACACATGGGTACCGCATAATGGGCTTCGAGCATGGCGGGGGTATTGGCCAACATTACCGACACCGTATCGCCACGACCAATGCCGCGCCCAGCCAATACCGAGGCAAACTTGCGGCAGCGACGGTAGAAGTCCCTGTAGCTGATCTGCATACTGCCGTGAACAAAAGCAATATGGTCGGGAAATACGGTGGCCGCTCGCTCGAGAAAAGCCAGCGGTGTCAGGGGCTGGTGATTAGCCTGATTCTGGTCGAGATCGCGATCATAGATGTCAGACATGGGCCGGACTATTTATCCTGCCAATCGGGAGCACGCTTTTCAATAAAGGCACCAATACCTTCTTTCGCGTCATGTTTTAACATATTGTCGACCATCACCTTAGAACTGTAAGCATAGGCTTCAACAAGGGGCATTTCTGCCTGCTCATAGAATGCCCGCTTGCCCATAGCCACTGTCATGGTCGACTTGCTGGCGATTTTAGCCGCCATGGCCATGGTTTCCTCGGTTAATGTCTCTGCACTCAGGTAACGGTTGATCAAGCCGACCTGCTCCGCTCGCTCGGCACTGATCATCTCGCCAGTCAGCAACATTTCCATCGCGTGTTTGTTAGACAGATTGCGCGACAGAGCCACCATGGGCGTTGAGCAGAAAAGGCCAATATTAACCCCGGGAGTGGCAAACAGAGCTGAATCTGCGGCTATTGCCAGATCACAGCTGGCCACCAACTGGCAGCCCGCCGCCGTGGCAACACCTGCCACTTCAGCAATTACCGGCTTGGGATTATTAACAATCAGCTGCATAACCGAAGCACAGGTATCAAACAAATGCTCAAAGTAAGCCTGCCCCTCATCATCACCGGCGCGGGCTGCGGTTATTTCCTTGAGATCATGGCCTGCGCAGAATGCGGGGCCCAGGGCAGCAATAACAATCACCCTTACTGAGGAGTCCAGAGCTGCATTGGCAAGCACCTCAGACAGCTTTCCCAACATGGTTTCAGATAGTGCATTGCGGCGATTTTGATCGTTTAGCGTAAGCCGCAGAACAGCATCATGCATTTCCATTTGAAGAATATCGCTATTTGCCTGGTCTACCATTTGCAGTGCCTCTGTGGTCTTAATATTCTAATTCTATTCCGCTGGCCTGATTTATATGCCGATTAACAATTACCCCTCGCCAGCAACCCAATAGGGCTTTTCCAATTCTAACTTTGGACAGCGGTCCATCACAACTTTAAGACCAGCGGCCTCAGCCAGCTCAGCAGCCTGATGGTTGATAATGTCCAGCTGCATCCAAACCACATCGGCACCAATGGCAATAGCCTCCCGGGTAACACCCAGAGCCGCCTCTGGGGATCGAAAGATGTCGACCATATCTACCGGTTGTCCTATAGCTGCCAGAGACTCATAGCAATGTTGACCGAGAATGCTATTGCCAGCCTCAATTGGGTTAACAGGTATCACCCTGTAACCCGCATTGAGCAGGGCTTGCATACATAGATAGCTATCACGTTCCGGGCGCGGGCTGGCACCCACCAGAGCTATGCTTTTGACCTCGGTGAGTATCTGCCTGAGATAGGCGTCTGGATAACTGTCGTGATTAATAGTAATACCTGCTATTTATTTTTATGGATAAACCATAGTTAAAGCACGGCTAAACCTTAGCCGCCAAACTCTTCTTGGGGTCATAAAAAGGCTTGGGTACAACTCTAACAGAGCGCTGACCAAATGGGGTTACTATCTCCGCCTCAGTACCCTCCATGCTGTAGTCAATACTCACAATAGCCAGAGCAATATTGGCTTGCAGACGGGGCGAATAAATTGCCGAAGTGACCGTACCAACCTGCTCAGACCCCACAATAATTGGCCAGAATTCATTGTTGGCACCAGTCAGTGGCTCACCACCAATCTCTATACCCACCTGCTTGCGGCTAACCCCCTGTTCGGCAATTTTGGTCAGCGCGGCTTTACCAATAAAGTCCGCCTCCATATCCAGATCCACAAGGCGATCCAGGCCCAGCTCAAAGGGGTTGGTATGGCTGTCCATATCCGCATGATAGGAAAGCATGCCACCTTCAATACGTCGGATAGCCGAGGTATGACCGGGCTGCAATCCATAGGGCTGACCCGCTTCCATCAGGCGCTCCCAAAGCTCATCACCGCGGCTGCCATCCCGAAGGTAGATTTCATAACCCAATTCACTGGACCAACCAGTACGCGAGATAATTAAAGGCATACCATCCAGCTCAAAATCAGCAAACCAGTAATAGCGCAGCTCGTTAATCTTGTCACCAAACAGGCTTTGCATTATTTCGCCAGACTTCGGCCCTTGCAGCTGCAGTGGCGACACATCTGGCTCACAGATCTCAACATCCATTCCAGAGGTTACAGCCACTCCCTGAGCCCAGAGCAAAATATCGCTGTCTGCCAGCGACAGCCAAAAGTGATTCTCGGCCAGACGCA
>Ga0206129_10007026_pt1 | contig 11221 bp, 18 predicted proteins | sample Helgoland_Spring_8_FD_148616 | JGI IMG/M metagenome (GOLD analysis project Ga0206129, IMG submission 148616) | Pelagic subsurface seawater microbial communities from Kabeltonne, Helgoland, North Sea - Helgoland_Spring_Bloom_20160502_2 | ecosystem: Environmental > Aquatic > Marine > Epipelagic ...
TAAATAGATAAAAAAATAAATAAAATCATAAACCCTAAACCGAAATATCAGTAATAGGGAATATGATTATGTCGGTGAATATGTGGGTGAATATTACGATTCTAAACAACAATACTTCGACACTATAATATCATAATACGTTTGAAACATATCAATACTACTCAACTCAGTAATATCGATTTGTTTAGAATACTCTTCAACATATGATGTCATAAGTTTATCAATATCATCTTCGATTCGTTTATCTAAAAACTCAAACCACTTATCTATTTTATCTGTTTGTGTCATATCTCTATTCTTCTAAGTTATCAATCAAAGTGAGTTTTAGTAAATCGTTGAAGGTTGACATATCAATAACTTCTGTCTCAACTAAGTGAAATAAGGTGTTGTGTAGGTGTTGTTTTGATGTCTCTAATCTCATATCTGTGTTTTTTATGATTCGATATAAATCTAATATCGAAGGTTGATGTAGACACATCTTCCTATATCTGTTGTGTGGAGTTTATACTGAAGAATACTAATAGTATGTGTTAAACCGATACGTCGTATGTGATTCGATAACGTCTATACCCTAACCTTTTTAGTGTGTGATAAACAAATCTGTTGAAACCTATGTGTTTTGAGATGTTTGGTAATATGTATAAACATCGATAAGTGATTATAACTAACTAATACTAATAACTGAATATAATATATAATCAACCACATATAATATATGACAAACGTAATACATCAGTAAAAAGTTGAGGATTTGAAACTAACCCCACCGATAGTTGGATTCCCTACGAAGAATCAAAGAAATCTAACAAAAGTTGGATGTTTTTTTGGTGTGAATACGATTTTTACTTTGTCGATAATCTATATACTAATAACCAATACAATATGAATAACTACCTAACTAAAGATGAAATAACCCAAAAACTAAACATCAGTTTAACTACCCTAAATAAACTTATAAGGAATAAGAGAATACCTTATGTAAGGGTTGGTGAAAAACTATATCGATTTGATTATGATGAGGTTGTAGAATATCTTAAAAACAGAAAAATATGAGTCATAATAGAGAATCAATAATCAGTAAATACAGAGTTAGACTAAACGACGATTACATAAACCAAACATATAGTGAGTTTGAAGTAATAAAATCTAAACTATTCCTATTTGAATCAGTAGGTGATGTGGTTGATGAATACTTAGAAAAGGTTTGTCATATAGAATCAATAAAGGGGAAAATAAAGATTCTAAAGTGTGAAATAATAGATACAGAAAATAAGTTGTTTGGTATTAAAAATCAATCAGTAGATATTCTAAGAAAAGATAATCATCTACTAACCTCCTTAGATAGACTATCATCAGTCGACTTAAACCAACTAAGACATATAGTAGACATAAAATCGGAGTTTGAAAAGATAGATAAACATAGGTTTAACCAATCGAAAAATAATAGTGGTGATTTAGATAAACTACTATTTAGGATGTAAAATAAATAATATGAAAGAGAAAGATAATAAAACTGAAAAACTACAAAAAGTCAAAACCAAACTAAAAAAACAGAGGAAGAGAAATCGAATCCTAAGGGAGAGGATAGGAGTTTTGAAAGAAGTATGGGAAGAATATATACCCAAAAAATATAAGTGGGGTAAACCAAAAACAACTGATATAATAACTGAAGAAATCGACTTCGATAAACAGATAGATGAAGAGGTTGTTAAGTTTGAGTTATTTAGGGAATATGTTAGAGAGATTATACTAAAGGAGAAAGAGAGAATAGAGGGTTTAGATGATTAGATAAGTGTTTTAGTTGGGAGTCTTATGTTTGATGTTAATATCCCAACTAACAAACCTATGGGGGTTTATCCTTCTCATAGGAAATAGAGGGGGTAGGTAAGATTCTTCACTTACTTATTCTCTCTTCGGTTTTATAAAATATGGTTGTTAGAAATATACTGAATACATCGATTTTAAACGTATTTTAAGTGTGTTTAAACGATTACCTATATGAAATCATATACTATATCGATTTGAAAATAATCGGTGTTTATATCGAATACTTTTTAGGGTTTAGGGATAAAAAAGGTGTCGAAAGTCGACACCCTATTTAGTAAGATAATAGTAGGTTATTTTGTATTTTTAACCTTATCCTTATCATCAATAACTTCGATATCCTTAACATCAATATCATCAGTATTAGAAAACTTATGTTGAAAGTTGATTAAGGTAGTTATGGAAGTATTATTATCAGTCTCAAACTTCTTAATATAATCAACTAAGGAGTCGTTTATTACCTCATAAAGTTTACGATTAGTAAAATAACTCACTAACTTTATATTAGATAAGATAGGTGGGGAAATAAGAGTAGTGAATCTTACTACTTCAGTTTTTGGTGTTGGATTCGTCATAGTTAAAAAGTTTTAATATTAGGTTATAAACATACCAACCTATAGTATATTAGACACATAGAATACATATGGAAGTTATAGTAATACGAAATACTGAAGATTATAATACTAAAATAACAGATGGTATACTAAATCAATCCTTCCACCTATATGTTAGAGTATCAACCACAACACAAATAGAAAATACATCCTTAGATAATCAAACTGATTTAGGTTTAGATTATGTTAGAAAGGAGTTTAAGGATAAGTATAAAACTATAGTGGTTTGGAGAGAGGAAGGAAAAAGTGGAGATGATGTTGATGAAGATGATGGAAGTGAAATAGTTAAAAGGGAGTTATTAAGAATAATAACCAATAAGTGGAAAAGTAGAATAATACAAAATCTATGGGTTTATGATTTGAGTAGACTCAGTAGAAACGATGACTCATCAAACTTACTTAAAGGGTTAATCTATAAAAACGGAATAGACTTATATGTAAACCAACAGAAATACAACTTCGACAATAAGATGGATAAACTCTTATTTGGTGTGTTGAGTTTGGTAAACGATTTTGAAAATAACCAACGATTCGAAAAGGGGTTGATGGGTAAAATCAAAATATTAGAGGATAATAAGTTTTGGGGTGGAATAACACCCTTTGGATACGATATAGGAGATGATGGAAGGTTAGTTAAAAACCCTTTTACATCTAAGATGGTTAAGATGATGTTTGAGTCATATAATAAGGGTAAGAGTATAAAGGATATAGGTAATAAGTTAGAAGAAATAGGAGTAAAAACACAACGAAATAACCTAAAGTGGGGAGATAATAGTATTCGTAAAATATTACAAAACCCAACATATTTAGGGAGTATGAAATATGAAGTCAAACAACTGAAGGGTAAAAGTAAAGAATATAATAGGGAGAGAAATCAAACTAAGAATATAGAAATAGATACACCTCAACTAATCGATAAACCACTATTTGATTTAGTAAATAAACGAATACAAAAGAATAGAAAAAGTGGTAAATCTCCAATCAAAAACGAAGTATTACTTAGGGGATTATTATTCTGTGGTAGTTGTGATTCGACTTACTATGGAAGGGTAAACCCAAAACAAAATACAAACACATATAGTTGTCAATCTGTAGTTAAAAAATATAGAGATGAAACATCAGTTTGTGAAAATAATAAGTCAGTAAACATAAGTGTTTTAGATGAGTTAGTATGGAGGGTTGTAGTTGACATATTTGAAAATAGTGATGAAGTAAAACAAAAATATAGAGAAGAAAACATACCTAAAGAGTTAAACAACCCTAAAATAATAAACAACCAAAAACAATCTATAACCAATAAGATAGGTAGACGAAAAACCAAACTAATAGAGGTTGAAAAACGTAGAGATGAGTTGATGGAAGGGTATCTAACAACCAAAATCAGTAAAAGTAGTTTAGATAGATTAACTGAAGTATCTCAAAACCAAACCAACACTATTTTAGAGGAAATAAAAACCTTAGAAACTGAATACAAAATATTAGAAGGTGGTGTGATTTGGGAAGAGTGGTTTGAGGGATTTGAAAAGTATCTAAACGAAATAAAATCTTACACTTCAAAACACCAAAGGAGAGAGTTTATAGAAAAAGTGGTAGATAAAGTCATAGTTAGTTGGGATTCGATTACTTCGACACATAATCTAAAAATAAACTTCAGTATCAACCTATTAGATACATCTAAAAAAGGGATGTTGGGGAAAGATAGAAGATACAAAAACACAGAAGACACTATACAAATAGAAGAGTTAGATTTTAAAGGGATGTATAAGGATTATAAGAAGTCTCTTAGTCTAAAAACATCAAACATAACCTACTCCACTGTAGTCGATGGTGTTATGAGTGATGTAAACGATAACGTTTTATTCTACCCAACTCAACCAAAAGGTGTTATTCTAAAGTTTAGTGTAAGTGTTAAAACATCAAAACTAACTAAAACTTCACACTATAACGAATATCAACAAAAACTTTATACAATATGTAAGGAGTTGAAAAGTGATGGTTTGGGTTATCGAAGAATATCTCACAAACTAATAGAAGATGGATACTCAACTATAAGGAGTAATAAACCAATATTACCCAACTCAGTTTACTCTATATTAAAAAAGGGTGAAATAAGGGAAAATAGAATAAATAGGGAGTTTAAAAACTATATTAGTGGTGTTAGGTTATATAAGGAATAAAATAATATCTTAGTAATAAAATAATCGTATAATATAATATATCTAATAATATAATAATAATATAAAAATATAAATAAAGGAATAGGTAAAATAATAGATGAAACCAATATTAGATAAAAAATATAAAATATATGAGTTTGAAATATTCTCACTTAATACTATAGAAAAAATATATGGTAAGGGTAGAAAATATGGGGTTGGTAAGTTTATTAGTAAGTTATATAAGAGAAAAATATGTCTACAAAGTGTAGATGAAAACGATTCTCATCTACTAAATAAGGGTTATGTCTATTTACCACATAGTGAGATAGTCAGATATTTAGGGGTTAATAAAAAAGATGGGGAATATGAGTGGAAAACTATACTGAAATCCCTAAGTAAAAGAGGAATAGTCAGTTATAAAAGGGAAGGTAATAATCCTTATGATTCCAATAAGAAACTATACTATTTTAGGTTAAGTGATGACTTCGATAATAGTAAAAAAACATATGTTGATGTTGAATCTAATACTCTCAATAAGTTTATCTCAAAACAAAACTCAAAATATGTAAGTGAGTTAAGTAAGGGTAAGGGTTTAGATATATTCCTATTATATGAGTTAGATGTGTGTATAAAGTCAACACTCAGTATAAAGGATTTAGATGATATCATAGATTTGAGGGTTAATAATAAACTAACTGAATATAGAGATAAGTTAGAGTGGGAGTGGTTGGGTAAAAGACAACGAAAGAAAATATATTCGAAGTTAGTAGATGAAGAGGTTTTTATAGAGAGATATAAACGTTTACTCAAATCTAAATATGAAATACTACAAATAGACTTACAAAATCTAAGAGATGGAAACTACTTCGATTTATCAACCAACTACTTCAAAAGGGATGAGTATGGTTATAGGGTTTACAATATCTTCAGTAGGTGTATAAGGGAATATCGAAGTTTTATAAAAATCGATGGTGAGGAGACAATAGAAGTAGATTTGAAAAATAGTATGATTAGTATGTTATATTACTTCATCAAACTACTAAACGATAAACCAAATAAACAAAGTGGTTTAGTAAAGGATGTCTATAATAAACTAATACAACTAAGGGATGGAGAAATAAACGATGTATGGTTGGGTTTACCCTATTTACAACGATGGGAGTATATTAAAGATTATGGAGATAAGTTTAATAACGATTACTATCTATTCTTAAAGGAGGAAAGTGGATTCGAAAATATGAGTCGAAATAGTTTTAAGGAGTTGTTGTGGTTAATATTATTTGGTAGGGAATCTCAGTTAAAAAAATCTATAAACCTAAACAAACACAAATACAACGATTTAAAACACTTACTATTAGGTAGTGGTAGATTTTTAGTTGAGGATATAACTAAAATCGATTTGTATAAGTGGAATAAGAAAAACTATAGAAGATATAAAAATACATCCTTAATACTTCATACTATAGAAAGGTTAGTGATGGAAACTATGTCAACTATTTTAATAGAAAAGAAATACAAATACATCTCAATATTCGATGGGTTTATAGTAAAGAAAAGTCAAAGTGAAGAAATACATAAGTTGTTGAATAGTAGGGTGTCTTCTATAGATAAGGTATTTACCTTTACCCTAAAATAAAACATATGTATAAAGGTATAAAACACCCAACAACTATGAATACCAACCTAACAACTGACGATTTTATTAGAGGATACCTAAGTGAAGATGTAGATTCCTTTAGAAAAACTATTTACCCAAACACTGAAGATTTTAAAAAAACACTAAGTAATATAGAGTGGGATAACTTCGGATAATCAAATCCTATAACATATCGATTTACAACTTAAAACCTCACTTCTATTAGTGGGGTTTATTTATTCTCAGTCAATACCACTACTCTATTTTAAAACTATATAAAACCAAAATAAGATAGAAAATAGTATCTTAGATAATATTAAAACAAAATATGTCTAAGAAACTTCCACATAAGTTTGGTAATATCCCTAAAAAAATATGGGATAAGTTAGAGGGTAAGGATAAACGATTCCTCTTCAAATACGATTACTACAGAAATAAACTTCTAAAAATAAACGATGAGTTGGATGACTATAAAGTCATAACTGACAACCTTAAAACGGAGAGAAAACAAATCGAAAAACGAAGTATGGAGTTGTGGAATCAAAATAAACACCTCAACGAAAACTATTCCCTAAACTATAACATATCCTTCAACACAAAATACACATCTATTAAGGATAAGTATGGAGATAATAGAGGTGGGAAATCAACTACTGAGTTGATGAAACATAGGAAAGTAAGTGGTAGATATGTTTTAATCAACGTAAAATATAAGGGTAAATCAAAATCAATACACATAGGGGAATACAACTCAGTAATCGATATGTTAACTGAAAATAAGGATATCAAATCAGTATTCGAAATACCTAAAACACTAACTGAAGAAAATATAAGAGATTACATAAGTTATCTAATAGAAGACAACCTATATGATTTGATGTATGGAGATATGTTGGGGGAATATAATATCTTCGATAGGAAAATAGTATTCGAAGATTTATTATAAAAAATAGATATGGAAGGAAGTAATAAGAAAAAGAGTTATTATTCTACAATCAGTGAAACTGAGTGGGATGATGTAAGTAAAAAGATGAAGGATGTAATATTCCACAAATACTTTTTAGGTGAAGGGAAAGGTGGTAAATATGGGGATAGATGGGATGATGAGAATAAGTTTACTAAGAGATTAAGAAGTTTTATTAGTAAAAGGGATTTTGATGAGTATGGAAATATAGTTGGTAAGGTATGTGGATTTTGTGGTAGTATGATTCCTTTGGAAAAAGATGGAGAAATACTCTATACAAAGGATAAAAGTAGTAGAGATGGATTAGGTAATAGAGGTAAGTGTTGTAGTAGTAAAACAAATAGGAGATAATAATATAACATAAACTAAATAACGACTAACCCTCATAGAAATATGGGGGTTTTTTTTGTTTATGGTTGTATTCTATCCTATAAGGTTTAAGTGTTTTAGTTAGAATAGAGGTAGTGGTATATTAGAGTATTATTAATCAGTTAAACAAATAGAAAATATGAAAAACACAAAACACAGTTTTATGAAAAACTACAGAAAATCAGAGAATCAACTAATAGAGGATGAAATAACACTTCATCAAACCAACTCAACATCTGAGGAAATATTTGATGAGATGGAAAATATAGATATGGTTGAAATAACTACTAAACCCCTAAGTAAGATATGGTTTAGTTTAAGTGAAAAAATCAAATACACCAAACCCAAAAAAACTAAATCTGTGTTTGATGAAATACTTTTTGAGTTGAAAGAGGTATATGGATTAGATAGGGGTGTGATGATGGGGGATATTTTATTAGACATAATAGAGGGTGAATATTATAAAGTAAATAACGGAGTATTTGAAAAAATAAATAGAATAGTAAGACTCAGTAGTAAGAAAAAGTGGGAAAAAACTATAGATAGGGTAAATAAGATGATGGTGGGTGAATCAACACTTATGGTTAGTAAATAATCTATCCTATGAATAAGATACACTTTAGTTAGAATAGAGGTAGTGGTATATTAGAGTATTATTAATCAGTTAAACAAATAGAAAATATGAAAAAAACAGAAACAACAGAAACTATGGAAAAAGAAGTATTAGGTGATTTGATGGAAAAAAAACTACAAAATAGAATCAAACACAACTACTATAAAACACTACATAGTGTTGGGTTTGGTGTTGATACTACACATATGAAGGATAGGATTAAGGAAGATTTTAAGAAACAAAACATCAAAATAAGTGAAGATGAAATAGATAATAGGATTAGGGTTGTATTACATCAATATAGATATGAGTTGTTAGAATATATGTTTTAATATTCTATCCTAAGTAAATAACAGACTTTAGTTAGAATAGAGTAAGAGGTATATTAGAGTATTATTAATCAGTTAAACAAATAGAAAATATGAAAAACACAAAAACACAAACTATGAAAACACAAACAACAGAAACTATGGAAAATATAGATAGAGAGGTAAAGGAGAGAGTTTATAAAAACCTCATAGTTGAAGTATTAGAAAGTAAAAAAGAAGGAATATGTAAAGAGGATAAGGAGTTTATAGATAGATATGTTGAAAATATATCAGATAAAAAACTACAGAAAATAGTAAATAATATAAACAAATAGAAAATATGAAAACTAAACAAATAGAAAATATGAAAACACAAATAACAGAAAATATGGAAACTAAAACTAAGTCAGATTTTGAGTTTATAGAGGGTGTAAGAGAATATACAGAGTTTGAAGAAGTGGTAAGGTTTAAGTATAAAGGTAAACTATATGAGAGGGTATGGATTTTTAATAGTAGAAGAGATGAAGACTGTGTAGATTATCTAAGAGATATAGATGGTGATGTTGATGATGATGATTTATTAGATAAGTGTGGTGAGTGGTTTTGGGAAGATGAAAGTTTATATAAAAGAATAAAGGAGGAATATTAATCAGTAAAACAAATAGAAAATATGAAAGATATAGACAAAAAGGTAAAGGAGGTAGAGGGTATTTTTAGAAGTGGAGATTTAGATGGTTGTATGGGATATATAAGGGGTGATTTTGAAACTTTTGAAGGGATGATGATAAATACTTTGGATTTGGGTGATTATTATGAAGTAGATAGTGAAGATTTTAGTGAAGATGAAGTTGATGATAATATTAGAAAGTTAAAATCAGTATTATTTGAGGAGTGTGTTAATAGATTAAGAATAGAGTTAAGAATAAACAAATAGAAAATATGGATATTAAAAAACAACCTTACTACAACTATAGAGACTATGAGTGGGTAAATCATAAGGATTATTACCACTTCAAAACAACACTAAGATATGAGGATATAGATGAGTTAGTTGAGTTATTTGGTGAAGATGAAGTAGTTAAAAGACTAAATAAAGTGTATAAAGATGTAATCAGTGGTGGTTATACTGAATCCTACTTTAGTAGTTGGTTAAAATCTATACTTCATAGAAAGAGAAATAAGTGGGGTGATAATATATGTTGGAGTGTATAAATAAACTAACAACACTAACCCAAATATGAATATTAGTGGATACTGAAAAAGTGGGTTATACCTTTATACAACAACGTTGGTTGTAGTCAAACTAAAACAGACTATATGAAAAAGGTTATAGGTTATGTAAGAGTAAGTAGTCAACAACAAATCGAAGTTGACAATAGTATTAAAAACCAAAAACAAAGGATAATCGATTTTTGTAAAAGGATGGATTATGATTTGGTAGAAATCTATGAGGATAAAGGAATAAGTGGTTTGAAATCAAATAGAGATGGTTTAAACCAACTATTAGATAGAGTTAAACATCGAAATATAGAAGGTGTAATAGTTTATAGTCTGAGTCGATTAGGTAGAAAACTTCAAAACGTAATAGAGTGGGTTGAAATATTACAGAAAAACAATATAGAGTTTGTCAGTATTAAAGAAAACTTCAACGTAAACGAAATATATGGAAAGTTGATGTTGAATATTTTAGGTAGTCTAAATCAGTTTGAGGTTAGTGTATTAGGTGAAAGAATATCTGATGTCAAACAATATAAGAAATCGAAAAGGGAAGTATATGGTGGTAAAATATTATATGGATTCTATCGAAGAGGAGATAAACTAATAGTAAATCCTAAAGAAATAGAAACACTCAAAACAATAGATAAACTACGAAATAAAGACAATCTCAGTTATAACAAAATATCGATAATACTAAATAATCAAAATATACCTTCGAAAGAAAAGGGTAAGTGGTATCCTTCATCAGTAAGAAGTGTATTAAACAATAAGGTATTAGATATGGTTGGTTAGGTTGGTGGAATATGTGTGTTAAAATCGATGTATTAAACGATTTACAACGATATAAATACAATACCACATAAATCGACATAGATATATTAAAGTCGTTAAAAACCACTAAAAACAAAAGTCAAAAACTTCACAGAAATATGTGTTTACCCAACTTTGGGGTATTATTTTTATATTAGAAAGTCTACTTAAGAGTGAAAATCTAACCAAATAGTATCAACATAAAGTTATGAAGGAGATGGTGGGAAACCACACAAAATACTACGAATATATGTGGTTGGGTTAAGTGGTGGTTGTATATTTATGTTAAGGATGGGAGTTTGGTTGTAAGTGAAACCCTATTCGATTACACAGATTTGAATCTAAGGTATCGACATAAAGATATGAAAGGGATAGTGGGAAACCACATAAGGTTAAAGAGTTGTCAAAATAATACTCATCTAAGTCTAAAGTATCGACATAAAGATACGATGAAGGAAGTGGGAAACCACACAAAATACACAAACCCTATAAAACACTATTACCAAAAAATAATCGTATAATATAATATATCTAATAATAATATATTTAATAATAAAGTATACTAAATAGAATAAAAAATAAATAAATAAAATCATAAACCCTAAACCGAAATATCAGTAATAGGGAATATGATTATGTCGGTGAATATGTGGGTGAATATTACGATTCTAAACAACAATACTTCGACACTATAATATCATAATAC
>Ga0206129_10007028_pt1 | contig 11218 bp, 25 predicted proteins | sample Helgoland_Spring_8_FD_148616 | JGI IMG/M metagenome (GOLD analysis project Ga0206129, IMG submission 148616) | Pelagic subsurface seawater microbial communities from Kabeltonne, Helgoland, North Sea - Helgoland_Spring_Bloom_20160502_2 | ecosystem: Environmental > Aquatic > Marine > Epipelagic ...
TTCATCACTTAAATAAGATGCTTCTGCACCACAACAATTACTATACATATGCTTTCTCATTTGTTAGTTCATTGTATTCTTTGATGTATTCTTTTGCATCATCTAAAAAAGTTGGTGCAATATCTTTTAACACACCTCTGTCATCTTGCATATATTTAAAGTAGGTTTCTAACCTAATCTTAATAGCATATAGCTTTTTAAATTCTTCTAATGGTAAATTTACTGTTTCTGTCATATATGTTTTGTTAGTTAATAATAATGCAATATACAAATAAATAACATACCAACAAATAATTTAATAACTTTTATGATATAAAGTAATTCCCTCTATTTGGGTTTTGTAGTTGATACGATACAGAATAACGTATTGCATCTATCAAATGGTTGAATTTGTCTTGTGGTGTTTTAGACTTTTTTTCTAACCAAGAGTAGTTGTTTAGTTCTTTGATTAAGTTGATACTGTTTTCTTCTACAACTAGATCATAGTCTTGTAGTAATGCTATGCCGTATGTAATTGAACCTTGACCTTTTATTGCTTTGACTACATTGCAACCTTTTGCTTTAAGTTCGTGCAGTAATCTTGGTTCAGCACTATCACCTACTATAAGATGGTTTTTAGCGTGTTTAAGGTTTAGTTCAGCTATCTGTGATGTGGTAAGACCTTTCAAGTAAAAACACTCTCTTAAATAGATTATCTTGTTGTTTGTATCTATGTTGGTTTCTACTAATGTATTTTCATCTGATGCAAACCCGTAATCTTGACCAAACACACTAACACCTACTTTTTTAAACTCACCTATTTTCCAGTTAGTAAATATTACACCCTCTGCTTTTTCTAACCAGCCACCGAGCATTTGATGTTTGTATTTCTCTGGTCTGCGTTTCTTTATGTTTTCTATTTGCTCTAAATAGCTTTTGGATAGGTTTTCTATATTATCTAAATAAGTTGTGTGTATGTAGGTTGTATTTCCTTTAGTTGAGTTTGTTCCAGCTTGTACACCTTTATCTTCAAAGAACCTATTGTATATCCAATGCTCTTTAGTTACTGGGTTTAAAATAAGTATTACCCTATTCTTTTGGTTTAGGTTTCTAACACTTAAATCTATTTTGTCAAATATGTTTTCATCATTTAGTTCTTCTGCTTCATCCATTATCCAAGTTGTAACGTTTGTTAAACTTTTTAAATTTGCAGACTGATCACCACTAGAAGTTCTTATACCCTTAAAGATTATCTTGCTTCCAGATAGCTTATTTCGTATTTCATCTTTTGTTATATAAAAAACGTGTTGTAAGTTTAGTGTTTCTATCTTATGTATAAATTCTGGTATAATAGAAATGTAAGCACTCGATAGTGTAAACCTAGTAAACAAGATTGTATGCCCAGCTTCAAAAGTGAGCAATAACAAAAGTAAGTTTATAGAATACGATTTACCCGACCCACGACCACCAGTCACAATATAGTATCTTGCATCTGATGTTTGGATAGGGTTATACTTTGGATCTACCTCTATCACTTAAATTTGATAATATCCTTAAAGTTAATATTAAACCCATCTGTTGATGTAATATCTACACTTTCTTTAGGTTTACCATATCTGTAACCAAAGTACAATGACATAGCACGGCTATCACCTTTTAGTATTTGTTTACCTAGTGTTTTAATCACCTCATCATTATCAATAAGGTTGTCAAGTTTTTCTATTAGTTTAAGTTCGTCTGCTTTCTTTGGTCTACCAGCACCCTCTCTTGCACCACCGTTATTTTTTCTTTTATCCATTTGATAGAAATTTGTTTATTCAATTATATAACGTAATTACTCAACGTTTTTATTTAGCTTTAATTTTAACAGTCTTTCTCTTATTGCTTTTCTTTCTTTACCCTTTGGTAATTTGTCTAATAGTTGTTGTAGCTTTTGTATTAGTTTCTTGCTCATAGCTTTTCTATTTCGTTTAATACTTCTTGATAGTATTCTATATTGTTAGATGGTTTTAGTATTTCGTTTTCTAGTATAAGACTTATATGTAGTTTAGCACATTTCTTTGCTTCTGTGCTTGTTGTTGTTTCTACATAAAATGCTTTTACTAATTGGTATGCTTTCTCTTTTGGTGTTTGCATAAATAGCCATTCTTTTTTTATCATATAATCATAATTAAAGGAAATAAACATAATATAACTATTGCCCAATATACTTTCCAGAATTTAGATTTTACATAATCATCCTCCCATACTATACAATGAAACCCAAAGCTTAATGCTAAACACAATATTGTTTTTATAAATTCTATCAAGTTGCACAGTTTATTATTTCATACTCACTATTGTTTTGCTTCCATTCAAAAGACTTTAACACTAAAGCTGCACGTTCATCATACATTGTTTTTTGTTCTTCTTCTAATGTTCTGTATTGCTTTTCGTTTTTAGTATAACCACCATCAAATTGGTTTAGTTTTTCTATTGCTTTGAAATAATCTTTTTCTAGTGTTGCATACTTTTTTTGTATCACTTCTAGTTTAGTTATTTGGCTATACTCTATTTGTGATTTAACTATAAAGTTACTTTCAAGTTTATCATAGTAATCAAATCTTGACCGCTTATAGATAGGGTACATTTTGTTTGCGTGTATTGCTGTTGCGTGGTCAAATGATTTGCCCTTTGATTTTATAAAGTCTGATATACTTACCCACCTCATATCAAGTTTGTTTCTTAATATATGACAAAGCAAAGCTCTATGCTCAACGTATTCAGTTTGTCTTGTTTGTTTATATATATCTATGCCAGTTAATGTAATAAGTAATTCACTTACTTGTTCTGGCGTTTCTAGTATTGTTGGTACTGTATTGTAATTCATTTGCTCTGTAGTTTTTGTATGTATAAAGCTGCATCCATTAGTTCTTCTTTTAGGTGCTGCAAGAAATCATCTTTGTTATTGTCTTGTAGTGTTGTTTTGTATTTGTCTATACCAACACAACTTCTTATATCAAATTCTCTTTTTAAATCTTCTACTATTTTATCTTTCATTGTGTTCTTAATTTTAATAGGTGATAGCACTCTGTGTATTTTTGTCTTGCTTTACCTTTGTATTCTAGTTTAAATAATTCATATAACTTTCTTGTGTATTGGTATTTTGTTGTACAGTCTTTAAAATGTTTTTCTGCAAACTTCTTACCCTTACCTTTAAAGTAGTTTACATTGTCTGCGGTATCACCAACAATGCATTGCTCATAGAAATTGTACATAGCTTCTTCTTCTGATATGTCTAATATTACTTTATGCTTGTAGTGATAGTTGTACATCAAGCAAGGGAACTGTTTATAGTCTTTGTCTATTGAAACTATCATTACTTCATCTCTACCAATATCATCACTAATTTGTTTCCAGTACCTAGCAACCATATCATCTGTTTCTACACCGTAACCCCAAATACTATCGTAGTGGTCTTTTACAAATTGGTGCATCTCATCTAATAGTGGCGGCAGTTCTTGTTTCTTTCTGTTGGCTTTGTACTTTGGTGTGATTAGTTTTCTAAAGTTACCCTTTGATCCACTAAAAGTTAAAATTTTATCTATAGGGTATTTATCTTCTAGGTGATTAACAATAGACATAAATTGCTCATCAAACTTTGCTCTACTATCTTCTATGTTTGTGTAGTATAGTTCATCATCTGGTGTTTCTCTTTTTCTGTAACAACTAGCAAATATTAAGCTATCTGCATCAATTAGTAAAATCATCTATTGTTATGTTAAGTTTTAAATAATTCTTTTTTCCTTGTTTTACTTGGTAGTTTATAAGCACATCAGTAATCTCACTATCTTGTTGTGTGTGATATTCTATTTGCTTTTTTAACTTTTCCCAAGCTGCTTTGTTTACTTCCATTAATCGTTATTATAGTGTTTTAAATATGGTTGTTCTTTATGGTTGCATTTCTTAACCCAGCTTTTGTCTAAAAACTTTATGTATCTAAATTGCCTTAAATCGTGTTTAGTTGCTTGTTCTTTATTTGTTTGTAAATATCTACAACCACCAACATTGTTTTTATATCTTTCACTTTTCTTTGATACAGTCATACTTGTATTGTGGTACATTGTATTTTCAAATTCCCAAAAACTACTTGTATGTTCACCATAATATCTAAAACTACAAGCTTGATAAACAATACCTAAACCACCACATCTTTCATCTGCAAATGATTGTATCCATTTTATAGTTTTTAATTTACCTTTTATGTATTTAATAGAATAACTAATAGCCATACTTTCACTATTTTTTTTAGCCATATCATCTAACCACATACGGTTAAGTTCTAAATATTGGTTCATTTCAGTACCCTTAACAACACTGCCACAACTTGCTGGGTTCATAGCATAACCATACTGTAATACACCTAATAATTTATTTTCAATAAATACACCTAAATGTATGTAAGTTGCATTATACACTTTTTTACTATAATGATTTTCTATAATAATATTATTAGCTAAATCCTTTTCTATTTCTTTAACACAAAATTCATCAGTACCATACCCTATAATATCTTTGTGCCCAAACATTGGTATCTGGGCACTATAAATATAACCTTTCATTAAACTAATTCTTTTATATATGTTGAAAAAGTTTGCTCAACTGCATCTTTGGTAAATGAACAACTTTGTGTTGAATTAAAATGGTATGTTGTAAAGTCTATTAACATATCTAATATTTCTTTATTAGTCTTTTCTAAAATGTTATTTGATTTTATTTTACTCATAACTGGTATTATGCTACCTCCATTTAATTTCATTGATTTACCATTTTTTTCTAAATGCTTTATTAGTTTTCCATTCTTTAAATAGTTTTCACCTAAATACTCAACCAAGTTTAAAATTCTATCAAAATTTTTTGTTAAGGTTGCTGAACCATTTTTTATGTTCTTTGCTTCACCTAAAAATATTTTTATTAAAGCTGGTATTGTAAATAGTTTACTATGTACATCATTAGCATCTTTTAAATTTTTTGGGCTTTGTAAAACATCACGTAAAAACTTTTTATATACTTTGTGGTTTGAACCAGCATAACTAACTACATAATCAATTTGCTTTAAAACTTTACCCCTTGTGTTAAATGATATAAAAGACTTTCTTGCATCTTCTTGGTCTTTCACATAAATCTCTTTAACACTTATTTTTTTAAGGTTTAGCACATCTAACATTGCTGATTTTAAATGTGCTCCATCGGTTAATATTTTAGTACCATCTTTTGTAACACTAATTAATACATCACGCATTTGACCTTGTGCAGAAACCGCTTCTGCTAAATCTTTAACATTGTTTTCATTTTTCCACCTTTGCCAAGATGGTATAATTACATTGTTAAAATCTTTTTTTGTGTAAACTTTGTTTTTAATAGTTTTCATTTTATTCTGTTTTTAAAATTAATAATAATGCAATATAACATTATTTACATTATAAACAAAATATTTAACAACTAACTTGGTTCTATATTTATATTTATTCTAACCGCTTGGTTTTCTTTAAGCAAGTACACATCTTTTAAAAGTCTTTTCTTTGTCCACATTGTTGTATCTGGGCAATACTTTTTAACTGGTGTTGGCATCTCTAAAGTGTTGAGGTAATACATAAAGTTTCCTTTAGGATCATTTACAAAAAATATCTTTACAACATCTAAAGCCATTAGAGCATCGTACTTTTCTTTTTCAAGCATCTTGTCTTCATAGTACTTGTTTCTAAATTTCATCTCTATTACACAATCAACACCCTTTGGTGTTTTACCTTTTGCATCAAACCTAGAATAACCATCACCACAATGTTCTAAATCCCAACCATCAAGATTTAAAAGAAACACTACTGCCTTTTCCCACTCATTAATTTTTTTAATTCCCATTGTTCCAAATTATGTTAAGCTGCTTTATCCACAACTTTATTTTTTTTGGATTGCAAGTGCAAGGTTTATGGTATTTATGATTATAGTACTTTGCGTGTAGCTGGCATATAAGTTCAAACTCATTAGGTTGTAAAGTGTTCTTTGGTTCTGATCTGAAATCACTCCATCTTTCAAAATCTTCTTTAGTAAATTTTACCATCTATCAATTTTTATTTCGTTTAACTTTTTTCTTCTGTTGTTGCAATCACATTTTGTACCTCTTAATTTGTGGTATTTATCTACTAGGTATTTTATACCAGTATACTTTGTAATGTAATAAATAATGTTTCCTAGTTTCATATTGTTTTGTATTTATATAATATTTCTTTTTTTATTAAATATGCTTTTTTTTCTTTAGTATCACCTTTGCCTATAAAACTACAATACTTTAAATTGTTTTCTTTTATGCACTTTTTTATGTTTTTAATTGTAAACCAATTATAATTTTCTCCATCATATATTACCCACCAAGCAGCTTTTGATGTAGATAGTGCGGATGGTTTATTATTAAATTTTATTTCAATTACAATGTTGCCAGTATCTAAACTTTTTTTATCTGATTTTACTTCAATACCTATTTCTAGTTCTGGAATATATATATCCCATTCTTTATAATACCCATCTACTATATAAGATTTTGGGTATTTATTTTTTATTAATTTTAAAACTTCATCTTCATATTTTTTTCCAACCTTTAAATCTCTTTCAAACGTACTTATCATAATAGTTTCTTTAGTTTGCTTTTTACTTTGTTGTATGTGTTGTAAAGTGAATAGTAATGTATTAAACTTTTCCTTGAAAATTCTGCAATGCTTTCACCCTCATTTATTATTTCAAACACCTTTCTATCATACCAGAACATTTTTGATAGTTCTTCTTGTATTTTATCATATGGTTCTTGATAGTTTACATCTGATGTTGTTAGGTGTATGTCATCCATAGAAACCATTGTAATGTTTTTACCTTTTCTTTTTAAATCGTAAAACAATGTTCTTAAAGTTTTAAAAATATAGTAGTAGTTTATTTCTTCTTCATTGTACATTATATCCAAGCCTTTTTCAAGTTTCAGTTGTATCTTGTAATACATTTCTTGTACAATATCTTCAGCAGTTTCTTGTTTACAACCAAAAGATAAAACTATTTCTACCCACTCTTTATGCTTTGCAGCAACTATAATCATTGTTTTTTGTACCATATCATTTTAACGGATCATATAAATCATTTACTATTGTTGGCAATCCTTTTTCGTTTACTTCAAAGCTAAATGTTTCAAAAGAGTACCCTCTACTTCTACCACACTTAACCGTTGTCCAATCTTTATTAACTGTGTTTGCCTCCAAACTTATTACGGTTTCTGCTTTCTTTTCTAATGCACTACCTAAATGCCCAGTTCCGAGTTTAGCACTTCCAAAGTTTTGATGTATCACACAAATGATATGTACGTTTTGTTGTTGGCTAATTCTCATTAATGCACTTACTAACTCATTACTTTGTTCTATGTTGTTTACATCTGCACACAAATCAGCCACACCATCTAGGATGACTAGAGATGGTTCTTTTATATTCTCCTTTAAGTAGTGTTCAATAAACTGTAAACGTTCTTTATAACCTACTGTACGCAATGCAAACGTATGATATTTATCTTTAGGTATGTTGCTATCCATATCTAATGGTCTTTTAAATACTTTAGATGCGTGCCAGCTTCCTTGTTCTGTATCTATGTGAATTAAATCACCATCACCTCTAAAGCCTTTTATTTGTCCACCATAAATATTTGAACCACTTAAAAAAGCTGATGCTAATAATGATACAAAAAATGTTTTTCTAGTCTTTGGTGGTGCAGTTATAACCGATAGGTTGCCAAAAGTTCCTAATGCTATTGGTATGATGCTATCACCTTTATCAGATCTTATAACCTTTTCACCATAGCTTAAACATACTGGTGGGTAATCTATTTTTTTTGTAATGTCAATATAACAAGTATCTGCTATAAATTCCATTAACATATTCTGTTCTGTTTCTTTTTCTGTCATTCGTTAAATATATAAAAAAAAGGTGCAAGTTAAAAACTCACACCCTATTAAAAGTTAGGCTAATTAAAATGGTAAATCATCACTTGCTGGTTCTGCAACCGCTTGTGGTTGATCATCTCTTTCAGCTACCGTTACACCATCTGGTGACATCCATACCACCTTGCCGTTTCCAAGATAGGTTTTAGCAACCTTTGCTTCACGTTCTTCTTTGGTTTGGCTATCCATAAACGCTACGTTGTTACCGTATCTAGTTTCATCTTGAACCGCTATTGTGAAATTGTAGTACACCGCACCATCTTTTCCTTTGATAAATTTCTCTTTAGGTAGTCTATCTACTCTAATACTTCCGTTGATAATTGCACTCATAATATATAGTTTAAATTTTGGTATAGTCATAACACTCTATACCTAGTGTTTTTATTTTCTTTTAAAGTCGTCACTTTCATCTTCACCAAATACACCCAGTTCATAAAAGCCAGTTAGCTTAAGTACACTTCTTGACAATGCACGTTTCTCTGCCATTTCCATTACATACCAACTATTACAATTACCATCTTTATAGTTAGCACCTTTTAATGCACTACCAAAGGTTTCAATTTGTACTTCTTCTTTTTTTGCATATGCTTTCACAACTGCAAAGTTTGGATCACATTTTACAACCTCATAACTAATAGCTATGTTTTCTTTTGCTGCAATCTTCTCAATACCTTGTCGTGTGATTATAACATAGTGCTGATGTTTGTATACATCTGTTTTTCCTAGTTCGTACTTCTTGTACAAATCTAATAATTTTTCTCTATCCATTTTGTTTAAATATTTGTGATACTTCTATTTGTGCTTTTAGTTCTTCTATTCTATTACATAAGGCTTCTATCCTAAATGTATACTCATCAAATTTTGTCTGTGCAGTTTCTTGTGAAAAGTTAGTTTGCATTACTGAATATTTATTAAAGTTGATTTTGCATCATCTAACCTTTGAGTTATTGAAAAAACTGTTAGTGCATCTTGATCTTGTTCTGCATTATACAAAAGATATTCAAGGTGTTTAATTTCGTCTTTTAAATCGTGTTTCTGTGTTCTCATTCTGTTATGTTTAAATTAATAATATTCAAATATAAACAAATTATTTAATAACAAAACTATAAAGCAAAAAAAAAGGCTTGACATAAAGTCAAACCCCTTTTCCTTAACAAAACAGAATACCCAAAGATAGTCTTTTATAAACTATCTACCAAGTCTTTATAGTGTTTAATCATATCTTGTAGTTCATCAGTAGAAAACTTTACAGTTTCTTTTGATTTTATATATAATTCTTCAGCAGTACCAGCACCATACTTTTGATCCAAGTACTTACCAAACAAGAATTGTTCACCAGATTTAAACATATTACAACCAACGCATTGCACCGCTACATTCATTTCTAACCATCTTGTTGCATAGTGTTTTCTTGATTGAAAGTGACCACATTGCATACCTTTTTTATAGTGTGATACCTTACCGCAAGTAAAGCAAGTAACATCACCATTGTGATCTGCATCCTTTAACCTTATGTATTGGCTAAATATAGCATCTAGTTTTTTTACTATTTTGCTTCTGCTTGGTTTAGATGGCATTATCTATAACTTCTAAAATATGTCTTAACTCACTTCTTTCAAACTCACCTAGTGATTTATCATCTACAATTAATAGGTAATAATCTTTTCTTACTTGAATACATTTTGTGTTTTCCATCTTTTATTTTTTTGCTCTTATTCTTTTGTAAATTTTTTCATATTTCTTTTCTTTTTTTGATTTAGGTTTTGACCTTAACAAGTGTTTATTATACTTTGGTTTAAATTTAGAAACATAAGAACGTTCTATGGCATTAAATTTTTCTGTTGGAACAAAATTGCCGAGTGCTTCTATAATTGACCAAGCATCAAAAACTTTGTTAGAATTAACGTGTGCTGCTAATCTGGTTATCAAAGATGTTGATTGTCCTATATATACTATTTCATTTCTATACAATAAAGCATATATGTAATAGTTACCAATTATTATTGGTCTGCTTTTGTTTAATATTTCTTCCTTTGTAGTCATATATTATTTGGTATATGTAAAGGTAAATAAATAATAAATAACTTTTTGTGTGTTTAAGTCTGATTTTTTGAATAACTTTACACTTTTTTATTACTTCAAATATATAAAATAAATAATTAGAAATATATATATAAATATAAATCTAAAAATATATATTAAAAAAAATATAGAAATACTTAAAAATAAAAGATAATGATTTTGGTATAGTATTCTATTTCTTGGAGATATACTGGTATTTTTCAATTCCTCTTGATCCATAGTAACTTATAAAAACTGTAATAAGTAAAGATTTAAGTAAATCTATCCATTCAGAACTTACACCAAATTCTAAATTTAAACTATCCATTAGTATAAGTAACCAAGTTGATACAGTTAAGAATATTAACATCATTGGACGCACATTCTTTGAGAGCCAACTATCACTAGACATATCGCTTGACCATCTTTTAGAAACCTCTTGTATTTCTATAATATCTAATTCAAGCAGTTTTAAGGCTTCTTCTTTATCTTTAGGTGTGATAGCATCATCTTTGCTTATAAGACCACCTACTAGCTTTAAAATACCAGCATCTGGTATAACATCACTAACACCTTTAAGAATGTTTGGTGCAGCTTTAGATAGAAATTTACCTACTCTGGTATCTTTAAACTTTTTTTTACTCATTATTTCTTTTATTCATTAAGTACCACTTGTGTGCGGTATACCCAATAGTTAAAAGTAAAAGTGTAATCTTTAAAAATACATCAACGTTTGCCATTGAGAAAATAAATGTTCCTAAATTAATTAAAAGTGTTTTGTAATCTGTTGCCATATTAATAAGTGTAGTACACACCTCTTTTTTTAGTTACTAATACTTGTTGTCTGTTTTTGTCTTTGTTATAAGAAACGTGCAACCATTTAGGTTCAGAGCCAAACTCCCATATAAGCTGGTCAAACTCTAAATTGTCTTTTATCCAATGAAACATATCTAGGTTAGATTTACAATTTTCTTTACCACAAGCCATACTTGTAATATCCATAGCTTCACCTTTCATATGAGATGACGTTTTAGAGCCTTTTAAGGCAGTATTAAGTTCTAAAGACCTAAACATACTATTAACTCTTATTGGACACCCTACCCACTCTCTTAATGGTTCAAATACCTTTTCAGCTAATAGTTTCATATTCTCAACTTGTTCTTCATTTGGTT